>WNGJ01000826.1_pt1 | contig 29887 bp, 24 predicted proteins | sample 5400611 | NCBI WGS metagenome assembly WNGJ01 (sample SAMN13153375, study PRJNA577476) | soil metagenome | isolation source: 40 cm soil or saprolite under Garry oak tree replicate 1 | place: USA:California | collected 2016-06-15
TATTTTTGTCCCCATCGATCATGAACGAGCAAAGCGAGCACACGCGCCATCATTGGGGAAGTTTCCAATACCGCTCAACAAAGCGCTGGTGTCCACCCGGGCTAGACGTATATTCTCTGATCAACTCCAGAAAACGGGATGCTGAGTGATATAGCACCGGAAGTTGCGATTGGTAGCTCTCGGCAGCCTTCATCCGTTGCCCTAAGCACTGCGAAATGTCTACCTCTATGGGGATAAGTTGGTACACCTTCATCCACTTTATACCTGTGGACCATGTGCCAATTGGCTCCAAGGCAAAGTTGCGTCTTAATGCCGCAAAGAATAATCAACAGAAAGGTGTGAAGTGGGCGAAAGACTATGAGATATAAAAGAGCCGATGGAGGGACTCGAACCTGTAGTGTTCATAGTTGTTCGTAGGTGCTCATTTCACGCCAAGCTATACAAAACGTTGTAATGGCCCCTCAACGAATTGATTTGGTCTCCACCCTTGCACTAAATGATCTAATATAAGGCTATCAGCGGCAGAAAGGGCGGCGGGAACACCGATATCAAGGAGGGGATTGGCATGTATTAGGGCTATTCCTGCCGCGGTTAGAATTGCCCAACGCAAAATCTTGGGTGGGAGTTTCTCGACCCATGACGATGCGGTAACTTCCTTGTAGTACGCGAAATAGTACCGGAGGCATAAAAAAGAGCCGGTGGTCGGAATCGAACCGACGACAGGTCGCTTACGAAGCGACTACTCTACCGCTGAGTTACACCGGCTAATTAGTTTGTCTAACGTACAAAACGAGTGCTTTACCACTGAGCTACACCGGCCTGACATTTATCTGAAGACCATCTCGAATACCCTTTCCGAGCCTCAAGAAGTCCACTGGACGCAATCGATTATAACCCTGACCAACTACCTATGTCAAGCATTTTTCTGGCGAGAACAGGGCAATCGCACCTACATGGAGGTGAGGTGATAGAATGGGATAAAAAAGCGGAAGCAGAAGGTGTATCTCATGAGGAACAGCAAAGCTACTTCAAAGAGAGATCAACCCGCCGGCGAAAGCAGAGCATTGCAAATTCTCGCCCTCATTGGACCTGTAGCGGCTGCAGTAGCCTCTCGCTATGAGTGAAACACAGGGATGGACATACCCGATGCCATCAAATTTTGAATTTAACCCGGATCGTGTAGCATACTTTGAAGCCGCAGGTTGGCGGGCGTACTATGATCGTAAATGGCTAAAAATGCTGCGTTTGATCGTGGGGCTCTGCCAGGAGGAGTTTCGTATTCCTTTTCCCATGTCACTGCTGGCGGCCTATTATACAACACGCGCATCGCTGGCCTGGGTGCCGGTCGATCATAACGAACGAAAGGTCCTGGCCTATCTTGAAAAGTTCTATCGCGTAGCTCGTCGCTATTCTGGACTGGCATATGAACCGCAGCAAGTAGCTGCCTTAGAACTGCACTATTTTGACGTACATCGGCGACTATCGGGGAAACCTGAGAAGGATGAATTTCTCCAGGCACTTGTTGATCTGCATAGCGCCATCTTCGGTTTGTCACCCGAAGAGGCGCGGGGATCAGCGAAATGGCGCTTGCTGGCTGCTAACACCGTCGATTTAATCACCAGCAAGTTATCTGTCGACATTGAGGGCGACTGGTCTAAACTCGAGGAGTACCTGCGTCAATGCTATCGCTCGATTCAACGCGAACTTAAAAGTGTACATCCTCAAAGGGCCTTTTAATGGTCATAAACTATTAGATTTATTTGCCTAACTTATCGCTCATTTATATGATTTACAAGTGTTATTTCGAGACTGTTGCAGAAAAGTCTCACTAACTGAGCATCAAATTGTGTCCCCGCGCACCTGCGGAGTTCTTCCAAAGCCTCTAGTGCCGTGCGCCGATCCTGATAATTTCGCCGGGAGGTCATAGCCTCAAAGGCGTCGACAATTGCCACGATACGTGCCCCTAATGGAATAGCATCGCCTCCTATCCCATCGGGATAACCTCTGCCATCCCAACGTTCATGATGATGGTAGACTGAGGGTACTACGTTCTTTAACATCTTAAACTGGCTAAGCATCTTTGCGCCATATGCAGCATGTCTTTTTACTACCTCAAACTCTTGATGCGTAAGACGCGATGCTTTCGCTAATAGTGCATCATTTATAGCCATCTTACCAATGTCGTGAAAAAACGCTGCCAGTCCAATCGTCAACACCTCATCCTGTGGAAGATCCAGCCTGGAAGTCAGAGCAAGTGCAAGAGATTGTACCCGCAACGAGTGTCTGTAGAGCTCCGCATCTTTTGCTTTCATTATCGGTGTAAGCCTGAAAATTACTTCGGAAAACTCTTGCTTCAGCTCGTGGAGTAAGGTTACATCTTGCACAAGTCCATATTCCACACGTAACTGGGTAGTAGGTAGGCGTTGAGGCTCTGTAGGGGTGCCAGACTGTTCCATGTTGGGTCTTAGAAGAAAGGAGCTTTGTACTCCCTGCAGCTTGCCATTTGAGAATAGAAAGCAAGTTTTATCATGCATATCTTGTGCGCTATCAGAAATAAGCAATTGGGTACTCATTGCTGAACCTCTCTGATGAAGTAATTGGCTTTTGTAGTGATTGATTAGATATACGATTTAGCACTACAATTTCGGGGCCTCATAGTGTAGTATACGTTTGATATATCATAAAGGGGACAAAAACACTATCTATTTGTAATAGGGTAGTACTATTGAGTAGAATGATGTATGTCACGCAGTTTCATTTGAAGATTGCAGGGCGGATTCGCTAGTATTGATGTATGTTGGTTAGCAAATGTTAGCTCCGCTGTTCATTTCGAGATAAAGTCACTTGTATTCAAACTCGACAACGTATCTGGGATATGATAATATATGAGCCAATGTTAAGAGAATAACTTTTTCTTCGCTCGGATAATGGGGGGAAATGGATGGTGCAACACAGAGATGTGTATCCACTAATACATCGTAGTTTGCATCAAAGAAAAAACATGGCGTCCGGGCAATCAGATCATATTATAGACCTGTGAGTTGCCGGGAATAGCGGCCCTTATAGCTAGAAAGAATTTATGCAAACTTTACTACTGGCAACGAGCAATCAGCATAAGTTAGATGAATTTTGTGCAATCTTCTCTGATCTGCCGATGAAGCTGTTGTCCTTGAAGGATCTCCAGACAGAGATGGAAGTAGAGGAAACGGGAACCACCTTTGGAGAAAATGCGAAGTTGAAGGCAAATGCCTATGCTCAGGCTTCGGGTATACTTACTCTGGCCGACGACTCCGGTTTGGAAATAGACGCACTTGGAGGTGCTCCGGGTATTCTATCTGCTCGCTATCTCGGCAGAGAAACATCATACGATGAGCGTTTTCGCAAGATATTGCAGCAACTGAACGGGCTTCCGCTGGATCAACGCAGCGCACGCTTTCGCTGTGCGATCGCCCTGGCTGAACCGTCTGGTTATACTCGTGTTGTGGAGGGAGTAATCGAGGGCGTAATTGCCGATGCCCCTCGTGGAAAAAACGGATTTGGTTATGATCCTATTTTCTTTGTGCCTGAACTTGGAAAGACACTTGCTGAGCTAACTCCGGAACACAAGAATCGTATCAGTCATCGTGCTCGAGCTGCACGTGCAGCTCGCGTACTGCTTGAAGACTGGCCTGGGGATCTTCGCGGTCGCCCGTAGAGAAACGTTTAGGAACGCTCATGGTAAAACAGCCCCCCATTCGTGTGGCACTTGACCTGGAAACCACGGGTCTGCATGCAGAACAAGATGCAATTCTTGAGGTTGCGGCGATCAAGTTTCGAGGCACGACAGTATTGGATAAGATAGAGACGCTTGTTTCTCCTGGGCGTTCTATTCCTTTTCGTGTGCAGCGACTGACCGGAATCACTCCGCAGCAGGTAGCAAATGCTCCCGACTTTGCCTCGATTGCCAACTCTTTGCAAAAATTTCTTGGCGATTATCCTATTGTTGGCCACAGCATCCCGTTCGATGTCGGTTTTTTGCGCAGGCGTGGACTCGTACGTAACAATCCCCTCATAGATACATTCGAGCTGGCTGCAGTCCTGCTTCCCTCCTTACCAAGCTATAACTTGGGGCAAGTGGCGCAAGCCCTGGATGTGACTGTAACACCTGGACGGCATCGTGCCATGGTAGATACTATCCTGGCAATGCAAGTTTTCTTAGCTCTGCATCAACGACTCCAGTCCATTGACCTGGCGCTTCTCAGAGACCTGGCGAACCTGGATGCTCCCCAGTCCTGGCCTCTCCTGGCTTTTTTTCGCCAGGTCTTGTGGGATCGCATGGACCGGGATGGTTTGCAGAAAGGTCCCTTACGTGGAAGTCTCGGTGATCGTTTCGCTGCGCAATTGGGAATGGACCCTCGTATCTTATCTTTCGCAATTGCCCGTCAAAATGAGCCAGCAGCACGGGATGAAATGCCAGTGGAGACAATCCTTGTGGATGAGCAGGTGGAACAGACTCCATCCCCAGTTCTTGTTTCAGCGATTGATCTTCCAATCACCGATACCCTGGAAACGCTCGTTGAAGTAATTCCTGAGGAACTCGTCTCCTCTTCAGGAACCACCTCTCTCAGCAGCAAAGTTTTGCAGGAAACGGCATCACCCTCAACTCCTGTGGCTATTCAGCAAGTGGCACCTCCAGCAGAAGGTCCGCATAACGCGCAACTCCAGCAACCTCACACGCATGTTGGCTATCAAACGGCATATAAAGCGGTACGCCAGGCGCTAGACGGACAAACGCCTCTGCTCATGGAGGTTACCATCGGCGCCAATGATTACACACCGGCTTTATTGCCTGCCCTGGAATGGCTCTGTGAGTCGCCAATCGATGCTGTGGCCGCGCATGCATCCTCCAGGCGTCTCGTAATTGCCTGCGCAAATCAGCAGGGGGCACGGCGTTTGGTTGAGCATGTTTTACCGCGTTTGCAAATGTACCTCAAAGATCAACTGCCAGTGGCTTACCTGGCTGAGCGGGGTGGGTATCTTTGCGTCCACCGTTGGTTTGGATCAGCATTACGACGCACCAGTGGGGAATTATCCGCAGAACAGGCGCGGGGATTAGCCAAATTGGCGTTGTGGGCGCAGCAAACCCTGACGGGCGACCGCAGCGAATTGACCATGCTGCCACAGGAAATCTCTGCATGGGAGCGTATCTCCTCCGGTGTAGAACGTGTTACTCTCGCTGATGGGCGAGCAGAAACTCCATATCAAAGGTGCCTTTACCGGCGTAGAGGATACTGCTTTGTTAACCGGGCCGAGGAGCGTGTCAAGGCGGCTAGAATTGTTGTGACCACACATGCTGGACTTTTTGATGATCTCTCTTCCCCGCATTCGCTCCTGCGCACTATCGAGCACCGGCTGATACTCGACGCCGACCTCCTGGAGGAAGAAAGCACCCGCTGGAATAGCATCGGACTTGATCATCCACGCCTCCTGGGAATGTTGAACACCATCGGCGTTGAATTACCAGAAGGCCGCTATCAGGGGTTGCTTGCACTTGCAGCTCCTGCATTACGTGAGAATGGGCCAGGGGGCCTTTCGACTACTCCAACAGTCGCCAAGTCAGAGCTTGATGCGCGTATGCTTTCATGGTTTCAGACATTGCGCCAGGCCCGTACATCGGTAGACAACTTATTTGTTGCGCTGGCCAACCTACTTCAGGAGGGAGTGAATAGTGGCGCTCGTGATAAAGGAAGAGGCGAACCTGCAGGCCGCAGCTACGGAGGACGCAATAACGAGCGTGTAGATCAGCCACTGCGACTGACCGCGCAGTTGCGTAACATGCCGACATGGATGGAAGTAGAACGGGCATGGCAGCAGGCTGCTCATCGTCTACAGGCGGTTATCGATCTCGTCCACCAGGCAGAAAAGATCATGCTTACGACGCAGCATAGCCGCCATCGACTGGACCTGGGAAGCGGGGAGGACGAATCCGTAGCCTGGGAATTGGCAGCGCTAGCCCAACGACTTCTTGAGCAAAAACAACTTGGCCAGCAAGCCCTGATGGAGAATGGTAACACTATGAATGCCGCAGATGAGGATAATGCAATGGTGTTTTGGCTGCGGGTGCCACCGGCTCCGCCGTCTTCCTTGCAACCGCGCCAGGTGGAATCCAGTCCTACCAGTCTACATTCGCCATCATCGCAATTTGCAGAAAATTCACCGGTTCTGTATGCCCAGCATATCCATACTGCCGCTCTCTTGAAAAAACATGTGCTCACGCCCCATGTAAGTGCCATTTTTGCAGGTGTTGCGCTCTCCGTGGATCACAACTTTTCGTTTTATCGTATTCGCCTGGGCCTCGAATCCGATGTCTGCCCGGCACTTTCCGTGGTAACTGAGCATCCTGAACAGACATTGCTCTACCTGCCCAATGATGTGCCAGAACCAAATATGCCACAGTATCAACGTCACCTTGATGATGCAATTGTACAGCTTGCTACAACGTTGGATGGTCAACTGGTAGTACTTTTCACCTCGTATGCTGCTCTACGTAGTTCCTATGCAGCGGTCAAACCATTGCTGGAGGCTCGCGGAATTCTAGTATTGGGTCATGGCATCGATGGCTCGCCACGCCAGCTTTGGCAGATGTTCCAAAATCAAGAGCGGGTGATCTTGCTTGGAACGGGCAGTTTCTGGGATGGCATAGATGAAATCACCCGAACTCCTGCTTGTGTGTTGCTTGCACGCCTGCCTATGCCTGTGCTGAATGATCCGCCAATGGCAGCCCGCACTGAACATTATTCTGACCAACTGCACCAGGTCACAGTGCCGGTAGCATCTCTGCGCATGCGCCGTGCTCTGAATCGGCTGACGTGGAGTGACACCAGGCGTAATGCCGTTGTACTCTTCGATCGTCGTGTTCTTTCAAAAGAATATGGTACGACCGTGCTGCATTCTCTCCCTCAATGCTCACAGCGGCAAGGTGCAGTCTCGCATATGCCTGAGATCATTCTGGATTGGCTAACAGCGACAGGTTCCTGGGACTGATTACCCTGACTTTTCTATTGACCGATCAGCCTCTTTTTACTGCCATGGCTCTCATAGAAAATCCCTTTGGCTCTTGACGTGCAACGATGTCATGTTGCACAGTAACAGTACTGAAATTTAGCCCGGTGTGTATTGAAAGGATGCAGCATGTCTCCCAGATCGTCTGTGCCAGCAGAGAAAATCGGCAATCTCCACGTTGTCTACGGCGCTTGTCCACATGACTGTCCCGACTGCTGTGCACTCGAAACACAAGTAGATGAGCGGGGGCAAGCCGTCAGTGTATGTGGTCGCAGTGACCATCCAGTGACACGAGGCTGGCTCTGTGCCAAGGTCAATCGTTACCTGGATCGGGTCTATCATCCGGAACGATTGCTCTATCCCATGCGCCGTATTGGTCCTAAAGGCAGTGGTGCGTTCGAACGCATTTCATGGGATGAGGCCATCGCAGAGATCACAGCGCGCTGGCGCGACATCATCGCAAGATATGGAGCGCAATGTATTCTTCCGTATAGTTATGCAGGCACTTTAGGCCTGGTTAATAGCTCTGTCACCAACACCCGTTTCTGGAATCGCCTGGGAGCATGCCAGCTCGAACGAAGCATATGCGGCGCTGCTGCCGAAGAAGCCATCATGCTCACGATAGGTGGTCGCCTGGCTCCCTCGCCCCAGATGCTGGTGCTTAGTAAGTTGATCTTGATCTGGGGCAGCAATCCTGCCAGCACTGCACCGCATATCATGCCCTTTTTGCGAGAAGCCCAGCGCAAGGGTACCCGTGTGATTGTCATTGATCCCATTCGCACGCTGACCGCTCGTTCCGCTGACCAGCATATACAACCGTTTCCTGGCACCGATGCGGCGCTTGCGCTGGCTATGATGCATGTAATGGTGACGGAAGGCCTTCACCGGCCTGACTGGATTGCGGCACACACTGTTGGCTGGGAATCGCTCCTCGAGCGTATCATGCAATTTCCGCCTGAACGTGCAGCGCAGATAACTGGCCTTCCGCTCGAGACAATTTTTGACCTTGCTCACAGCTATGCGACGACCACCCCCGCGTTGCTGCGCGTGACAGATGGTATCAACCGCCATACAAATGGCGGTCAGACGGTGCGCACTCTCGCCTGCCTACCTGCTCTCACAGGGCAGTACGGCCTGCCTGGTGGAGGACTGATGTATAGCACCAGTGATTGGTTGCAATGGGATGCGGAAGCCGTATCGCATAGACACGATCCTGCCTGTCCGCCTCCCCCGCGTTCACTGAACATGAATCGCCTGGGTGCTATTCTCACAGGAGAGGCCGACCCGCCCATTTACTCACTCTTCGTATATAACGCCAACCCGGTCGCCTCTGCACCAAATGCAGGAAAAATCGTGCAAGGTTTGATGCGTGATGATCTGTTCACCGTGGTACATGATCTATTTGTGACTGATACAGCGCGTTACGCCGATGTAATTCTACCGGCTACCAGTCAGCTTGAGCACGTGGACCTGCATAAACCGTATGGGCATCTTTCGTTACAGTACAATATGCCCGCTATTGCACCACAAGGCGAGGCATGCAGTAACTGGCATGTGATGCGCGGTCTTGCCTCGGCAATGGGTTTCGCTGAGCCATGGTTGCAGGAGGATGCGAATGAGGTTATTCGTGGAATCTTGGAGGCAACAGCATATCATAATCCACAACTTGCTGGTATAACCCTGGAACGCCTGCAGGCACAAGGCTCTATACCCCTGGCTATTCCTGCCGATCAAGAGGTTCCTTTTGCAGATGGCCATTTTCGTACGCCTTCAGGTAAAGTAGAGTTCTATTCCGCGGCTGCTGCTGCAAAGGGATATGATCCCGTTCCAGGGTGGGAGCCTGAAGTAGAAGCAAGAACCGGACTCGATGCCAGGGAGGCTTCCGCTACCCGTCTTGCGCTTTTATGTCCTGCAGCCCATCATTTTGTCAGTTCGACCTTTGGCAACCAGGAGCGGCTGATTACCAAAGAAGGTGCTCCTACACTACGTATGCATCCGCGTGACGCTGCTGCGCGAAATATTCGTAACGGGCAACTGGTGCGCGTAAGTAACGAGCGGGGATGGTGCAGGTTAGTTGCAGAGGTGACCGATGAAGTTCGTCCGGGCGTCCTGGCGACGACGACGGTCTGGTGGCCAAGGTTCAGCCCCGATCAGCGCAACGTTAACTGGACTACCTCAGATCGCCTGGCCGACTTCGATGGTGGTAGTACATTCTACACCAACCTCGTAGAAGTAGAGGTTGCCGATTGCTAGACTAATGGTTATACGAAACATTCCATATGCCAGATTCACCAGTAGGCTGACCATGCTGATCAAGCACCCTAAAGCTCCCTGCCATATCCCCACCTATCTTGATGTCCCCTTCAAACGCAAGGGTCGTTGTACCTGATAGCACTTTTACCGTGAACTGCACATGTCCTGTAGGAGTGACGCTCCCTTTGAAAGGACCAACCATTCCCAGGCCCTGGAAGTAACCTGAGAGGCTTCCCCCGTTTTGTTGAATATTCGTGAGGAACATACTTGTATTTTCGTTTGTGAGAACGTCAAGAACCTTACCGGCGTACGAGGCAACGATACTTGGATACCTCGAGACCCCGCGAGTAGGCCTGGATGGAGCAGGAGAGACTGCAGCTGTCAATTGAGAAGTGGAAGGTGCAAGGGTACGAGTGACTCTCTGTAATGTCGCGGGAGGACTGCTATGCCGCAGCGCAAGTGTCAAGAGACTCGTTCCAACGGCTCCAGTGAGCAGAAGCGCAAAGAAGATGAGCAAGAGTACATTCCGTTTTCTCGATTGAGGAGCATGAGGCTGGTATTGCAGAGATGAAGGTGTAATCCTCAGACGTTCAAGCTCTTGCTCAGGAACAGTCAGAGATCGAGGTGTACCAGATAACGTTGAACGAGGCGCATACACTTGCTGCTTTGGCGCATGACCGGTCAACCCCTGCCAGAACTCCTCAACTGTAGCAAAGCGATCATCACTGCTGATGCTCATCGCCCGCGCAATAGTCTCGGCGACAGCCCATGGCACGTCTGGTGCTACCAGGTGTGCTGGCACAAGAGGATCGCTTCCTCTTCTTGCTGTGGCCCGGGTGATCGCATCGATGGGAACAGTACCGGTTAACAACGTGTAGAACGTTGCTCCAAGTCCATAAATATCTGTCCGCGGATTAGTGCCGCTTCCATACTGTTCAGGCGCTGCATAGCCAGGTGAGCCATGCCGGATAACAGTCGTAGTGTTATCCAGGATATACTCCTTGGCAATGCCGAAATCAACCAGGACAGCTTCACCACCTTTCGCAGGAACGATGATGTTTGCAGGCTTGATATCTCTATGCACGATCGGCGGATCTTGACCATGCAGATAGATCAGCGCATCGACGATAGGTGTCATGATGGCCATAACCAAGGGTAACGAAAAACATCGTTCCGGTTGCCCTTTCAGCAAGGCCTCCAGGTCACGTCCCTGGATGTAATCCATGAGCATGTACACCCGTTTGAGTTTTTCATTTTCAAATACCTGGTAGACATGGGGCAATGCCACGTGATTTAGTCGCTTGAGCACCTCTGCTTCAAAGATAAAGCGCTCGCGGTCTCGCTTATTGGGATCAATCGACTCTTTGAGCGCAAACAGGCGCTGCTTGATACGCCGGTCTCTGACCAGGTAGACGGCGCCAAACCCACCCGTTCCAAGAAGGCCTTCTATCACATAGCGGCCTCCACCAGGATGTGGTATGGTCGCTCCGACGGGGAGCGTCATCCGTTCTTGTAGCACACTGCACCTCATAACCGGGAGACATTGCCTCTTCATGAGAGTCTGAGTTGGCTATTCGAAACCCGCATAATAGTACTAAATCACATGAATAAAGTCAATTTCTCTTTATTTTCGCAAGCCCCTTTCCAGCAGCCCCGGCCGCTGCTTTCGGCATAATTTAGGTATATAAAGCTGTTCCATTTTAGCAAACCCAAAGTACTAAAGTATTAAATTAGTGATTTATAGTTACTTCTTATTGTAAAATAACGTCCTTAATTACTGGAATTAACATATCTATCCATGTAACTGTTCACGTAACTATTCAGGTCTCCTTTCTCTTGCACCGCCTCCGGCGGCGGGGTGAGGGAGAAGGGCGGGGACACCCCGCACCCCGCCAAGGGGCCTTGTAGGCCCCTTGGAACCCCCTGCTGAATAGTTACCTGTTCACGACCCCTCGACACCTGAGGCGTCTCGCTTCTTTTCTGAGGTGCGGATTTGCCCTCAGCGCCTGCAGTGTCTCACTTCTTTTCTACTGTGTGCGGATTTGGCAGCCGACGGCTGCCAAATCCGCACACAGTAGAAAACCGCTGCGAAGCGCCGCAGGCGCTGAGGAGTCAAGAAGGGAGGAGACCTGAATAGTTACCCAGTGGGACTATCTACACATAGCCTCCAACCTCATCGCCTGCTGGCTGGAGGAGCGGAATAAGCGACGGAGAGGCAACCGCATGGTGTATAATGGTGGTAACTCTATTATCATATTTTGAAAGGCAGAGAGCAATCATGAATTTATATGAGCAACTTTTAGTGGTGCGCGAACGCCTTGAAGGCATTGGCGCTCATGACGATAGTATGGATTTAGTAGAGAAGCTCCTTCAGAAGGCTGAGACAGCCAGGGGAGATAAGACCAACATCAGCCAGGTCCAGGTGTTGCGACACATGTTGCACATGCGTGAGGCCATCGACAACTACAATATTTATAACGACCTGCAAGAACTCCTCAGCGAGCGCGACGAATTTGAGGTCTCTGCTCGTGAAGATGCTGCCCCGGCGGCGTATGAGGACACCGAGCGCCATCCAAAGCCGAAATCATTCTATAAAGCGAAAGCAAAGAAGGAAAAAGAGAAAAAGCGGGGCTAGCTTCATTCTTCGGGAGCTGGCCCCTCAATCTGTCGTTGGGTTGGGTTCGAGCCGCCGAGTTGCAATCGCTGTTTCATTGCTTGTAGCTGCGTTTCTACATTTTGTTCCACGGAGATCTTTTGCAACTCGCGGTCGAGCGTATCGCCAGAGCCTGGTCCAAGCATCCCCTGCTCGCTAAGCGCCCCCTGCTCAATCAGAGCTTCCATGGCGTTTGCGCGTGATTGCATCGACAGCACTTTGTCTTGTGCCCGTTGCATCGCAAGATTCATCTCAGTCATTTCCTGAGAGATACCAGTGAGTGTCTCGTTGATCTTTACCTGCGCTTGTGCCGCGCCGTATTGCGCTTTCACCATCTCCTTTTGCGTGCGGAACGCATCTATGCGGCCTGAGACCGTGCGCTCCATGTTGATCAATTTCTCTTCCTGGGTTTTCAATTGTGCTAGTTGTTGCTCATAGCTGTTAATTTGTACTACCAATGTCTCTTTGCGCTGCAGGGCCATACGTGCCAGGTCCTCTCGATTTGCCTGCAATGCCTGCATCGCCTGCAGGTCAAGTTTATTGATCCGCTCGATAAGTTGTGACTGCTGCATTTCCAGGCGTTTTTCGTTCGTGACGACATCGGCAATTGAACGGCGCAGTTGTTGAAGCTGCTCGAGTTGCTTGCTATAAGAGTAGTCCATCACCTGGCCCGGGTCTTCGGCTTTATCTAGCGCTGCATTGGCGCGAATACGAAAGAAAGTTGCGAGGCGTGAAAAGAAGCCCATAAGTCCTCCTTCTATTGACTTTTGCTTCTCAATCGGCTATACTCCATCTTGTCAGCAGAGCGCTTGCGGGTTTGGTGTAGTGGCAACATGCAACTTTCCCAAAGTTGAGATCACGGGTTCGAATCCCGTAACCCGCTCCATGAACGACCTCTATTATTTACGATAGAGGTCATCTTTTTGTTTTAACTGGCCTTTTCTGCCCCGGATATCTGCTTTTGCATACGCTGCATATCGCGTGCCACTGTTCTCAAACCTAGCAGACAAACCAACCCTGCCAGGAACAGGCAGAGTGGTGCCGTGATGATCAGTGCAAAAAAGAGCGAATACTTATTCGCTATCGCTCCAATTACAGTTGGCGCGGCGGCATCACCGAATAAGTGGGCAAGCAATAGAGCCAGTCCAAGCGCGGTGGCACGCATTCCGGGACTGATAATATCCTGAATCACTGCATTCAATGGCCCGATGCAGAAAGAGAGGAAAATGCCACCAACGACAAACATGGCAATGAAAAACGGCAGGTTATGCATGAGGAGCGCGATCAGCACAAAGGGCGTTCCCGCGAGGAAACCAAGCGCAGCAGTCAACAAACGACCTTCAGGTCGACGGCGCTGCACAAAGTCCGCCAACCAGCCACCGGCTATGGTTCCTACCAGCCCGCTGCCCACCAGAACTCCTCCAGAGATGATCCCTGCACTGCTGACTGAAAGATGAAACGTATTGACAACGTAAGACGGTAGCCAGAATGATGTGCCGCCGATAGTAAAGAAGCTAAACACAAGGGCGACAACCAGTGTCCAGTAGGTTGGAATCTGGCGCAGTTTTGTAATGTCGGCCCAGAAGTCTTTTCCAATGCTCGCTTGTGCATTTGCCGCCACCGCTTCGCCTATATTGTCCTCCTCATTATTGTCAAATGCACCATTGTCAAATGCGCCGCGTGTAGGTTCAATCATGCGCCATGCCAGAAATGCTGCAATCAGGCCCGGTACACCGACAATGAAGAATGCATAGCGCCAGCCGATAGCATCGGCAATCAATCCGCCGATGGTTAAGCCAATAGCAGAGCCAATCAATTGGCCCGCAGACCAAAGGGAAAGAATGCGGGCTCGCCGGGCTTTTGAGAAATAGTCGCCTAGCAGCGAGAGAGAGGCCGGAGCGTAGCCTGCTTCGCCGATACCTAACACGGTACGCACACTAAACAATTGCAGGAAGTTCTGCGTGAAGCCTGCCAGGGCGGTCGCCACGCTCCAGATGCCTACGCACAGGGCAACGATGTTCTTGCGTACGCTTCTGTCTGCCCAAACGCCTATTGGCAACGTGGCGATCGCATAGACAAACAGAAACGATGAACCAAGTAGGCCTTCTTGAAACGGTGTCAATCCAAAATCGTACTGGATTTTCGGTAATACCGCTGGCAGAATGTAGCGGTCTGCGTAGTTTAATATGTTGATGATGAGCAGGATGCTGAAAGCAAAACGAGCCTGCCCCCTACTGGATTTAACAAGCGCCTTTTTGCCGGCTTTTGAAGGGATGGCTGTCGGCATGAAATCATTCTTTCTCTCTTACCCGTTTTAACCACATGCAAGTAGCTGTGAGAATATTTTTTTCTTCGATACAGTGTCTTTATCAATCTATGTCATTATAACCCTAGCTCTTATAGAAATCATACGCAAAAAGGACTAGAAAGTTGTGGTGAAGTTGTAGGAGCGCATCAGCCACTCTTACAACTTCACCAATGTCAACCCAAAAATATCGCCGGCCTTATCAATCTCTTCGAGTGCCCAGTCGGGGATAGGGTCATCTACCGAGATAATCATCAGAGCCGTGTCGGAAGAACGTTTTGGATCTCTGCTATGAGGTGTGCGCACGCTGGGCCCAACATCCATATGGCGGATATTGACCTTGGCTTTGCCCAATATTGTGCCGACGCGACCAATCATGCCAGGCTGGTCAGGATTGCGACAGAAGAGTATATAGCCTTCGGGTACAAATTCCGGCCAGTAGCGACCGATACGCACGATACGAGGTTCGCCATGCATGACCGTGCCACTCACGACCTCTACGTGCTCATCACCGGAGCCAGGCTTGCCCGCGAAGGAAGAAGTGTATCCGTTGGTGCTCAACATACGCATCGCCACTAAATTGGCAAACTCGGTCGGCATTGTCGATTTTTGTTCGATGATCTCCAGGCCCCACTGCCTGGCCAGCAACTGTGCGTTAATCATGTTGACATGCGCGTCTGAAACCGATTCGAGTAATCCTTTGATCAGCGCTGCCTGCAAAGGACGCAAATCGTAATTCGCAATATCGCCGCTACAGGATAATTCGATCTTGTTGAGGGGCCCGGGCTGCAATTGTGTGTATAGACGCCCCATCTGCTCGACCAGGTGCATATAGGGTTGCAGCACTTTTAGCGTCTCTGGGAGAATGAGCGGTGCATTGACTGCTGCACGCGGAAAACCTCCGCGCAAGACCGCGACAATTTGTTCAGCGACATCGATGGCAACTCCCACCTGCGCCTCTTCCGTTGAAGCCCCAAGATGCGGTGTCACAATGACGCGCTCGTGGGCCAGCAGTTGCTTCAAGGTGACATCATCGCGTACTGGTTCCTGGCTGAAGACATCGAGGGCGGCTCCTGCCAGGCGGTTCTCATTCAGGGCATTGAGTAATGCCTCCTCGTCGATCAGCCCACCTCGTGCACAGTTAATTAGTCGTGCTCCCGGTTTAAGCAGGTTCAATTCACGTGTGCCGAGCAGTCCGCGAGTTCCTTGCGGACCGCTGGTGAGCGAGGTATGCAGCGTCACAAAGTCGGCCTGTTGCAGCACCTCTTCCATATTCAACATGGTTACACCAAGCTTGCGAGCAAATTCAGGGGCTACATAGGGATCAAAGGCGATGACCTGCATTTCGAGCCCCTGGGCGCGGCGAGCTACTTCTGTACCGACCTTGCCAAGGCCAATGATGCCAAGTACTTTATTGCGTACTTCGACACCCAGGAAGCGATTCTTCTCCCATTTCCCCGCTTTGAGGCTATTGTTGGCAGCGGGAATGTGCCTGGCCATCGCCATCAGCATGGCGATGGTATGTTCCGCTGCTGCTACGATATTACCAGTGGGGGAGTTGACGACCATGATGCCCTGGCGTGTCGCGACTTCGAGGTCAATGTTGTCTACGCCGACGCCGGCGCGTCCTACAATCTTAAGTTGCCCGGCTGCTGCCAGTATCTGGTCTGTAACCTGGGTTTCACTACGGACTACCAGGGCCATATAATTGCCAATGATCTCTCTAAGTTGCTCAGACTTAAGCCCGTAGCATATATCTATTTGCGCTTCTGGAAGCTGCGTGCGCAAGAGATCGATACCCTCTTGCGCAATGCGATCAGTAATCAGGATACTTATTGCTTCTACTACGTTTCCTTGTTCCTCTCCCATCGTTCCACATTCCTCTCTCTTATGCTTTAAACCCAAATTCTTGCAGGCGCATCTCCATTTTGTCCATTGCCTCGACCAGGTCAACCTCCTCGAAGTAGCCAAGATGACCTACACGGAAGATTTTCCCATCCAGCTGTTGCTGTCCGCCGCCGAAGACGACCTGATCCTGCTCGCGCAATGTGTTCAGCAACTTCTTGCTGTCGATACTTTCGGGTGTGAGCACCGCCGTAACCGTATTCGATGCGTACTGATGATCGGCCAGCAGTCGCAATCCCATTTCTTTGGATCGCCAGCGCACGTAATCGCCTATGCGCTGGTGGCGTTCAAAGATAGCCTCTCGTCCCTCGGCCAGCATCATCTCGAGCGATAGATCCAAGGCATAAAAGATTGAGAGAGGTGGCGTGGTTGGGTGCTGCCATTTCTCTAGATTTTTGCGCGCGAGCTCCCAGTCGAAGTAGAAGCGGGGCAGCCTCGCGGTCTTATTGGCCTCCCATGCGCGTGGCCCGGCGGCAATCATCATGAGACCAGGAGGCGTCATCCATCCTTTTTGTGACCCCGTGAAGACTACATCAATATCCCAGGGATCCATTTCCAGGGGAACGCAGCCAAGCGAACTGACGGCATCAACGACAATGAGCGCATCGGGATTGAGGCGGCGTATGATAGCTGTCAGAGCCTTCACATCGTTTGTGACACCTGTGGACGTTTCATTGTGCGTCATCAATACCGCCCGGTAAGGTGCAAGTGATTTCAGGCGTTCCTCAACGATGCCAGGTTCGGCACCCTCTCCCCAGGGAAATTCGATACGTGTTACCTGTAATCCGAATCTTTCGGCGATTGTAGCGAAGCGGTTCCCAAAAACGCCAATAGTGATTGCCACAACATGCTCGCCGGGAGAGAAGAGGTTGGCGACAGCCGCCTCTTGCCCGCCCGTACCGGAGGCTGGATAGGTCAGCACTGGCGAAGCTGTCTGGAAGAAATATTGTAAACGCGCGGTGACACGCCGCAGGATAGCAGCAAACTCGGGCCCGCGGTGGTTAATCATTGGCTGCGCCATTTCTTTCAACACCTTAGCGGGTACGGGGGTTGGGCCTGGAATGCGCAGATTTTGTTGCGGAATGGGTTTACGGGGCTCTACTTGCGGAATAGGGATGGCTTTTCGTTCTTGAATTGTCATTCTGCACTCCATCTTAACCGGCCTTAGCGACCGGTCCATATCTACATCTATTTGTGCCTTATGCAATAATATACGGCGGACAACAAGGAATTATCCGCCGCGTTGCTCGATAACTTTACTTACACAGTATAGCATAGCCTTTCAACCGTCATGTTCGCCGCTCTTTCGCGTCGCTTGACGGCATGATGCTAGGAGTATGAGCCCTGCTCTCTCGCGATACGGATCATGGTGGCAAGGCTGCGATCGACATCCGCCTCAGTCGTCGCCCACGATGAAATGCTGATGCGCATAGCAGAATGTCCCTGCCACACCGTTGGTCCACACCAGCAGGTACCATCGCGCTGAATTGCCTCTCTGTCTATGCTATTGGTCAGCAACACACGGCAAATGGAAAAAATCTTGTAAGGCCCAGTCCTGACAAACAATTAGCATTCTTCTTTGCTTCTACCTGGCGTTCCACACCTGCACGCTTCCTTCCATGCCACCGGAAGCAATGTACCTGCCATTTGGAGACCATACGACTGCTTGCACAGCCGCGCCGAATGAGGTGGCATGGTTGGTATATGTAAAGAAATGCTTTCCGGTAAGGCTGTTCCAGATCTGGACATCGTGGCTGGCCGAAGCAAGGTAGCGGCTATCAGGTGACCATACCACGGCCTGGACTGCATTGCTTCGAGCGTTATGTGCACTGTTTTGCTGGTTATACGTCACAACAGGCAGCTGTTGTTGCTGTCCATCGCTCTCGAAGAGAGCCACAGGCCAGACCTTTACTGTACCGCCCGCATCTCCCGAAGCGATGCGCTCGCCACCGGGTGACCAGGCGACCGTATACACCGGGTCTGCGTGTCCAGGGTAGCTGTAGCTGGGGCGCCCAGTGCCGGACTCCCAGATTTGCACGGTCATATCAAAGCTTGCCGAGGCAATGTACCTGCCATCGGGCGACCACGCAACCGAGCCTATGCCGCTGGAATGCCCGCGATAGATAACCACCTGGCGCCCGGTCGCGACCTCCCAGACCTGTACGGTCCGATCATTGCCCCCTGACGCGATGTACTTGCCATCAGGTGAACAAGCGAGCGTGATAACCTGGTCGGTGTGTCCCCGGTACGTGCGTTGTAGCTGCCCGGTCGCCGCGTTCCATATCCACACAATGGCATCATCGCCGCCGGCAGCGATAGCATTGCCGCCAGGCAGCCAGATGACGTCCTCAACATGCTGCTGGAGGTCAGGGGCTTGAAAGTCGATGACGTGCAACCCTGTGTTGGCATCCCATGCCTGTACATGGCCCTTCCAGTTCCCCATGGCAAGGCGCATCCCATCGGGGGACCATGCCACTCCAAGGACACCACTGCCGGTATAATAGGTGCAGATAGTACCTCCAAGGTTCGGGCTATAGCCTGGGTGTGGTATCCCAAGAATCCCCGATTCCCCTAGCCATGCCAAGGTGCCGCTGGCCGCCGCAAGCCCTACGAGTCCTCCCATTTTCAACAGCCAGCGGCGCGAGAAGAGGCGCTGTTTCAGGGTCGATGTGGAAGTTTGTCGCGTCGCAAGGAGTTGCAGTTCCTGCTGTTGCAGTTCCTGCTTGACCATACGCATCGCGTAAGGCCTCTTGCGTACGTCCTTGTGGACCATCCGCCGGATCAATCCCTTGAGCGGCAGAGACTGCGCGTGCCTGGACCGCCTGTGCGGCCTTGGAAGAACAAGATGCAGGAGAGAACCTACAGACTTCTTCCCCGTCTGCAGCTGGCGAAGGATCCCCCCCAGGTTATAGACGGATCTGCTCTGTGACATTGCAGCTGCAGGAGGGGCCGTCCCGGTGTCTAACAGGTAAAGCTTCCCGTCTGGTGTGCGCCAGATAGAGTTCATCTTGAGATCCGTGAGACCGAGAGGCGGCTGGTGCAGATGCAGGTAGTCGAGCACCGTAGCGAGTTGAATGCCGCTATCGAGCACTTCCTCTACAGGAAGCGGTCGATTTTTCCTCTTCCTCAGATAGGCTTCGAGCGTTTCACCCTCAAGGAAGTCCATGACGAAATACCAGCGCTGATTTTCGACAAAATAATCGTAGATGCGCGGAAGGTTGGGATGAATCAGACCTGCCAGGAGCAATATCTCACGCTTGTCGGCTTCAATCAACTCTGAAGCCTCTTGCGTGCTCTGTTGATTCTGGCCTATTTCCTTGAGAGCTACCAGGCGGTTGCTGAGCTGGGTGTCCTCCGCTTTGTACACGGTGCTTACCTCATTTGTACTCAGCACCTCAAGAATATGGTAGCGCTGCTGAATAACAACATCGGCGAGGAGCAAGCCGGTGAGAGGATTCGTTGTGGTGTCGGTTCCCCCTGTGACAGTGGAGAGCGACTCGCCACAGGCAAAGCAATGCGTGGCCTGTATCGGATTAGCCGCGCCACACGCCTGGCAATATATGGAGGAAGAAACGTTGGCGTTTACATTGCTCGCCATACCTGCACCGTCCCGTCTTCACTGCCGGAGGCAATATATTGTCCGTCCGGCGACCACGTCACGGACGTCACCTGGCCGGAATGGCCGCGATACATCAGAATCTCGCCCTCTAAGGCCATTACTTGCTCGTGCCTTCGATTGACCGCCCTACCAAAGGACCATACCTGTACCGTAGCATCGGCCCCGCCGGAGGCGATACGCGCTTCGCGCCCGGGAAGCAGGAGCGGCTCGCTCTGCCATGCGACAGCATTGACTCCGCCTGCATGGCCGCGGTAGGTAAAAAGGGGGCGCCCCGTTGCGGCTTCCCACACCTGCACGATCCCGTCGGCTCCCCCGGAGGCGATTTGCCTGCTATCGGGTGACCAGGCGACGGCCTGTACTTCAGCGGAATGACCGGAATAGGTCACGTACGTGCGCCCTGTGGTGGCATTCCATACCTGTACGATGCCATCGGCTCCGCCCGAGGCGATGTGTTTGCCATCGGGCGACCAGGCGAGAGTGAGCACGGCTTGAGCATGGCCGGTATGGGTGAAGAAGAGTCCTCCCGTCGTAGCTGAACGCACCTCTACAGCAGTGTTCCCGCTGACCGCAGCGATCCTGCTCCCATCGGGGGACCAGGCCAGGGCATTGGCATTTCCAGGCTGGCTAAAACGCAAGAGGCGATCATCCCCTGTTGCTATGCTCCAGGCGTCTACGGTGTCGTTGCCCAACGCTGCAGCAATATGTATGCTTTCTGGGGACCAGGCCAGAGCATCCACTCTCTGGTTGTGCGTTGCAAAAAGAGCGAGCACTCTTTTGCGAGCAGAGATAGCATCCCAGACCTGTACAGAGCCATCGAGCGTGCCAGCGGAAGCGATGTGCTGCCCCTGAGGTGACCACGCGACGGCAGTCACCGATCCCTTATGGCCGCGATACGTGTAAAGAGGACGGCTGAGAATCGTGGCTTGAGCAGGCCCTGGAGGAGCAGGGGAAGGAACCGGGGTAGTTCCACTGAACGGGTGAGCTAACAACAAGCTTACCACGTTCGGCTTTTCAACGACGAATGTTGTGATGGCAATAGCGGCGCTACAAGTTGCTACCACGCCGAGGCAGCCTTTCACAAAGTTTCTCCGCTTGACCACCGGGCTCGGTTTTTGAGCCATCTGCTGAGCAAGGAGGCGCTGTAATTCCTGCTTGACGATTGCCATACTTGCCGGTCGCTTGCTCACCTCCATCTCCACCATCTGCTTGAGGAGAGCGTCGAGTTGGGCAGAGATGGGCAATTTGCTGAGTCGAACGGGTTCAAAGTGAAACAGTGTGAGTGAAGGGTCATCGCCCGTCAAAAGCTGGTGAAGTGTGGCACCCAGGCCGTAGATATCAGATTGGGGGGTCGTCTGCGCTTTGCCATACTGTTCGGGAGCGGCGTAGCCTCTTGAGCCGAGGGGAATAGTATCTTTCGCTTTCCCAGGCTTGAAGTGGCGGGCAATGCCAAAATCAATCAAGTACACGTGGTTATCGGCTGTCCGCATAATATTCGCAGGCTTGAGGTCGCGAAAGATAAGTGGTGGCTGGCGAGTATGCAGGTAGTCGAGCACCGTACATAGTTGGAGACCGATTTCAAGGGCAGCCTCAATCGAGAAGCGCCGGACAAATTTGTCCACGTAGTCCTCCAGCGTGTCGCCTGCGATAAAGTCCATCACGACATAGGAGCGTCCATTCTCGGTAAAGTGATCGTGAATGCGCGGCAGGTTGGGGTGGATGAGATCCGTCAGCAGTAACGCTTCATGTTCAAAGGCAGCGCTAGCCTCTGCCAGCTCTTGTGGACTCAAACCATCCTGGTTCATTTCCTTGATCGCCACGAGGCGGTGGCTGAAAAGCGTATCTTTCGCCTGGTAGACGGCCCCGAAGCCACCGGTACCTATCTGGCTGACAATGTTATAGCGTGAGTGGAGCAGGTAAGAAGGGGCAAGAGGACCTCTGACCTTATCCGTCAGAACGGCAGCGTTTGCAGACGCGGTGTGCATCGGTAAAAGAGGCGACGCGGCAGGAGATTGCAAAGCAGTACCACAAGCGAAGCAATGTGTCGCTTGTAGCGGATTGGACGCCCCACACTCGTCACAATAGGTGTCGGCATCTGCCATTTCTGCCTGCCTTCGAAACCGTTATCGTTCTCTTCAAGTCGAAAGTACCATACGGTGAAACTCCTGTCAAGGACGCAAGTGCTTTGAGTTCTACCAAGAATCGGGGGCTAGTGGTGACTAATTTGCTTCTCTCAATGCTAGTCTTACTTTCGACTCTGAAAGAGAGATAAGGCCCTTGACAATCCTGCAATTTCTCAGTAATATTGTACTAACATGTTAGTTATATAGTATGATAGATATAGAGAGAAGTAGGAAAACAAGATGATCGAATTTCATCTGGATACCCATTCGGGAGTCGCGCCCTACCTGCAGATCGTCCAGCAGGTGAAGCAGGCGCTGCGCCTGGGCCTGCTGGATGTCAGTGATCAACTGCCAACGGTGCGCGAGGTTGTTGCCCAGATTGCCATCAATCCTAACACGGTTCTCAAGGCCTACCGCGAGTTGGAGCGCGAGGGCCTGGTCGCCAGTCGCCCTGGCCAGGGGACGTTTGTGCAACGGACGCTGGCCAGCACCTCGCTGGCCAGCCACGCGGCCCTCCGGCGCAGTCTGGTGCGCTGGTTACACAGCGCCTATGAGGCGGGACTGGACGGTGAGAGCGTGCTGGCGCTCTTCATGTCTACCTTTCAAGATATCGAGCATCAGAAGGAGGAAACCGCATGAGCAACGCATTGGAGACGACCCGGCTGAGTAAGCGCTATGGACGACTCTGGGCGCTCCAGGACTGCACCCTGGCACTGCCCGCTGGGCGCGTGGCCGCGCTCGTCGGCCCCAACGGCGCGGGGAAAACGACGCTGCTGAACCTGTCCGTTGGCCTGCTGGAACCCACCGAAGGCCTCGTGCAGGTCTTTGGCTGCTCGCCCCTCAAGCAGACCACCGAGACGTTGCCGCGCCTGGGCTTTGTCGCGCAGAATCACCCGCTCTATATGGACTTCACCGTCGCGAACCTGCTGACCCTGGGACGCAAGTTGAACCCGCGCTGGGATGACCGGCTTGCGCGGGGGCGCATGCAGAAGCTGAGCATTCCGCTGGACCGCCGCGCAGGCAAGCTCTCCGGCGGGCAACAGGCGCAGGTGGCGCTCGTGCTGGCGCTGGCGAAGCGCCCGGACCTGCTCCTGCTGGATGAACCGCTCGCCAGCCTGGACCCGCTGGCCCGCCGCGAGTTTTTGCGCACGCTGATGGATGCAGTGGCCGAGACCGGCCTGACCGTGCTGCTCTCCTCGCATATCATCGGCGATCTAGAGCGCGTCTGCGACTACCTGATCATCCTGTCCGCCTCGTATGTGCAGCTGGCGGGCGACATCCAGGAGATTGGGCGCACGCATAAGCGGTTAGTCGGCCCGCGCCAGGAGGTGGACGCCATTGCCAGCGTGCATACGGTCATCGAGACGAGCCAGACCGAACGGCAGACCACGTTGCTGGTGCGGATCAATGGTCCCCTCTTTGACCCGTCCTGGGAGGTCCAGGAGGTGTCGCTGGAAGACATTGTGCTGGCTTATCTCGGCCAGCAAGCGACCGAGCGGCTGTCATCGTCGCCGTCCGCGCAAAAGAGAATGGAGGTCGTCCAATGATCTGGGTTACCTGGCGTCAACATCGCACCGAGAGCTTCATCCTCCTGGGCGTGCTGGTCTTGAGTAGCATCTTTCTGCTCGTGACTGGCCTGACTATGGCCAACACTTTCCAACAGAGTGGGCTGAGCAACTGTTTGGCCAACGACAAAGACACCAGAGCGCTGCTCACTATCTGCGGTCCGCTCGGATCGGCGTTTCTGAACCAATATGGCCCGCTCTTCCCTTTTGCGGCCGCTCTGCTGATTCTGCCTATCCTGCTTGGTGCCATGGTCGGCGCGCCGCTGGTGGCGCGGGAATGTGAGCAGCACACTAATCTGCTGGTCTGGATGCAAAGCATCACCCGCACCCGCTGGCTGACCGTGAAAGTGGCGCTGGTGCTCGGCACCGGCCTGCTGGTGGCTGGGGTGCTGCTGGTCCTGCTGACCTGGTGGTACCGCCCGTTCTCGCAGCTCAACGGCAGCTTCAATCAGGTGGCCTTTGACTTTTCCGGGCCGGTATTGATCGCTGCAACGGTGCTGGCTCTCGCGCTGGGCATCTTTGTCGGGACGCTGACGCGCCGGACCGTTTTTGCCATCTTTCTCACCCTCGCGCTGATCCTGGCGATCCGGCTGCCGGTCGAGTTTGAGCTGCGCCCCAACTATGAGCCTCAGATCACCGTGACCTGGCCGCTTGCTCAAAATGACCGCCCGCCTGTTACGTTGGGGAGACAGGATTGGAACCTTGGACAAGGTTGGATTGATGCTCAGGGGAATAAGACCAACAACGTCAGTTGCAACGGCCCGCAGCAGCAGACCCCTCTGCAATGCATGCAAGCCGATGGATATCGCGGCAACTACCTCAGCTATCAGCCTGCGGACCGCTTCTGGACGTTCCAGTGGATCGAGACGGGCCTCTACCTGGCCATCTCGGTGCTGGCGCTAGGAGCGACTTTTTGGCTGGTTCGGCGTCGCCTGGTTTGAGGAGGAAGAACATGGAGGTGGTCAAATGACCTGGCTGGTTTGGCGGCACTATCGCGACTCCGGGCCTAACAGGCCTTAGTGTGCTTCATCAAACGTTACCTCATGCTTTGAAACGCTTGTATCGGTTGTTTTGGCTTTAGATCGTATAGACGTTTGCCTTAGCCATTCCTCCCATGTAGTGGTTCCATGCTTCTCATCGGGGCAGGTAAGCCCGCCTTGCCGGAGCGTTTTTGCGGTTTTCCCGGGAAGTGGCACACGTATGATAGGCTTCTTCTTGCCAAGTATTTTCTGCCAGCTTCTAGCCATATCGCCTAAGCTATGCACTTCCGGTCCACCAAAATTGGGAAGCCGCCCGGCCGGTCCCTGGGAGATGCAAGCGCATAGGTACTCAGCTACATTACGCGGATCGACTGGCTGGAACTGAAAATCTGTAGGAAGCATCATGACAGGCCCTTTCGCCGCCTGCTCTATCATACCGTTGATCAGAGAGTGAAATTGAGTGGCTCGGGCAATAGACCATGGCACGGCAGAATCTTGTACCAGTGCCTCTGCCTGCAATTTGTGGCGATAGTAGGCAAATGGGATTTGCTCCACACCAACGATGGAGATGTAGATAAAGTGCCCAACACCAGCGTTGCGAGCATATTCGAGCAGCAGCCTGGTGCCTTGCACATCAACGCTCCCATCGTGTCTGAGGAGAGCCTTGCTAATGAAAGTGCTCAGTGTCGCGTCTTCTAGCGTCACCCCGGCGTTGGTAGCAGCATGAATAATTGCATCCACACCGGCTACTGCTTCGCTCAGGCCCGTTCCTATCGCAAGATCGGCCTGTGCCCATTCCGCCTCCGGCCATTGTCCAGGCTGCCTGTTGTGCCTGCTCATCACCCTGACTTGATAGCCTGCATTAATCAGTTTGTTTACTACTTCGCTGCCCAGTCCTCCAGTGCCGCCTGTAACGAGAACTCGTGTCATAAGACATCTCCTTTATTTGCATGAAATTCCCATTCCGATTTCGTACAGGAGACGAGCGAGCGATTAGGAATGTGACAACACAGGGCTGTTGTAAAGCGGATAACTCTTGCACTTGCCATCTACCAGGGCTACAATCTCATAGAGAACTAGTATGAAGGCAGGGCTGAATGACCGCGTCCAATGAAATTTCAACAGAAGCGTTTGAAATCTATCGTCCGCTGCTTTTCTCGATAGCCTATCGAATGCTAGGCAGCGCAAGCGAGGCCGATGATATGCTTCAGGAGGCCTATCTCCGCTATCGCACAACTCCTGCTGCTGAAATTCGTTCGCTCAAGTCCTACCTCACCACCATCGTGACGCACCTCTGCCTGGACTACCTGAAATCGGCACGCGTGCAGCGCGAGCAATATATCGGCCCATGGCTGCCGGAGCCGGTACTCACTACAGAAGCAGATGATATGCCCTTCGAAACAGCCACCCAGCATGAGTCAATTTCTCTCGCCTTCCTCGTTCTACTGGAAGCCTTGACACCACCGGAGCGCGCTGTCTTTCTATTGCACGAAGTCTTCGAATACGATTACCAGGAGATTGCGCAGATGCTCGGCAAAAGCCCGGCCAACTGCCGCCAACTGTTCCATCGCGCTAAGCAATATCTTGCCGAGCACAGGCATCGTTTCGATGCCTCCCGTGAAACCCAATTGCAATTGATTGGCCGCTTTCTGCTGGCGTGCCAGGAGGGAGATGTACAGGGCTTGTTGGATATCCTGGCACAAGATGTAACATCCTGGGGGGATGGAAGTGGCAAAGCGCTAGCGGCCCGGCGACCAATTTATAGTGCTGAAGCGGTCGCACACTTCTGGCTCGCGCTTGCGAAAAAGCCGCCGGCCAACCTCGCGGTTACTATTGAAGATGTCAATGGCAAGCCTGCCATACTGATGTGGACAGGTGAATCGCTGTTTGCTGTGACTACAATCGACGTAACGGATGGGCAAATCAAGGGCTTCCGCAATGTTTTGAACCCCGACAAATTGGCATACATCACACATCAGTTACAGGCCCGTCACTAGCTATGCAAACGTTGTGTGCTTCGCCGGGAAGGAGCGCGTAGATTATGCGTCGTACAAAAATCGTCTGTACTATTGGCCCTGCTACCAGCAGCGAGAAGCGCCTTGAGCAATTGATGCGCGCTGGGATGAATGTGGCACGCCTGAACTTTTCCCATAGCACACAACAGGAGCACGGACTGGTCATCGAACGTATACGCGCTATTTCCGCTCGCCTTGGCTACGCAGTAGCTATTTTACAGGACTTACAAGGGCCGAAGATACGCACCGGCGCTCTCCAGGATGGGAGACCCGTCACACTCGTTGATGGTGCGCAGCTGACAATTACCACTCGTGATGTTGTGGGTGATGCACAGCTCATCTCGACGACCTACAAGCCTCTGCCGCAAGATGTAAAAGTTGGTGATCGTATTCTGCTCGACGATGGTTTGCTGGAACTGCGCGTACTCAGCACGAGTGAAACCGATGTGCAGTGCGTGGTAGTGCATGGTGGTGTGCTTGGAGAACATAAAGGCATCAACTTGCCCGGCGTCGCGATAAGTTCTCCTGCTCTGACAGAGAAGGACCGCGACGATTTACTATTTGGTATCACACATGGCGTTGATTATGTGGCACTGAGCTTTGTGCGCAGGCCAGAGGATATAAACGAGGCCAGGCAACTTATCCGGCGCTATGCGACACAGGTGTATGGGGAAGAAGGAAGTTGGGACATCCCGCTCATCGCCAAAATAGAGAAGCCGGAGGCGGTTGAACATCTTGATCAGATCCTGGAAGTAACTGATGGCGTAATGGTAGCAAGAGGTGACCTGGGCGTTGAGATGGCCCTGGAAAAGGTGCCATTGATACAGAAGCGCATTATCGCCAGGTGTAACGAACTGGGCTTGCCTGTCATCATTGCCACACAGATGCTCGAATCGATGGTGATGAATCCCCGTCCTACCAGGGCTGAAGTGGCTGATGTATCCAATGCTATTCTTGATGGGACCGACGCTGTGATGCTGAGCGCCGAGACATCGGTAGGAGCCTTTCCTATTGAGGCGGTTCAGGTGATGACACGTATAGCTCTAGAGACCGAGGCCAACAGCCATACCACCGGTCAACCAGACTACAAGTATCCCTCCCTGGCTCACGGGGTCAGCCATGCTGCATGCACGCTTGCCGAGGATACGAATGTCCAGGACATTGTTGTCTTCACCCGCTCTGGAAACACAGCTCATCTCATTTCAAAAGATCGCCCGCGCGTGCCTATCCTGGCCTATACCCCTTCCGAGCACGTCTATTATCAACTCGCACTGTGGTGGGGCGTATGGCCCTATCGTATTGAAATGAAAGGGACGACTGAAGACTTAATAGCCGTAGTTGAGCAGCGCCTGCAAGAAGATAAACTTGTCCGGCATGGCGAGTACGTGGTTATTATGGGTGGCATGCCCATAGCAAGCCAGGCACGCACAAATTTTGTAAAGCTGCACCGCGTGGGCGATGGAAATCGACATTGACAATTTTATTCCTCCATGCTATCCTAATGAAGCCGTAGTTCAGGAACGCTCATCGCGCTGCGCTGGGACGCGGCGCTACAAATATATACCCCCTTCTAAGGGAACTGCTGTATTGTGCCCGAGGGGAAGAGGTGAGAGAAAAAATACATGGCTGTCAAAATTCGCTTAAAACGTGTGGGGAAAAAGAAAGCCCCAACCTATCGCGTTGTAGTTGCCGATGCGCGCTCTCCACGCGATGGTCGTATTATTGAGAACATTGGTTGGTATAACCCGCTGGTAGAGCCATCTGCAATCAAGGTTGACGAAGAGAAGGTGTTACAGTGGCTGAAAGTTGGCGCGCAACCGACCGAATCGGTAACACTGTTACTCAAGCGCATAGGGATAATGGATCGTTTTGAGCAGACGAAATCTTCTTCTGCTGCTCAGACCGAATAATATCTCGTTAAGGGTAGAAAATGCGTAAACTCATCGAGTATATCGCCAAGTCGATGGTAGATGAACCGGCTGCCGTGCAGGTACGCGAAGTTCGCAATGACCGGAATGTTCTGGCATTGGAACTCCATGTTGCGCCTGATGACTTCGGCAAAGTAATCGGTCGTCAGGGGCGAGTTGCCAAAGCAATGCGCACACTATTGCGTGCCGGTGGTACACGTGAAGGACGCCATACTTCGCTAGAAATTCTGTAGAGGGCTGGCTAAGTGCCAAATCAGAGCGAGACAGAATGGGCTACTATTGGAAAAGTGGTGGCCCTTTTTGGCGTGCATGGCGAACTCAAAGTGCGCCTGCTCACCGATATCCCTAACCGTTTCGCAGAACTCGATGCTGTGTATTCTGGTCCCGATCATATGCAACGTCCCATTCAGCGTGTACGACCATATAAAGGCGAGATGGTCGTTTTGAAATTAGAAGGCATTGATGATGCCAATACTGCTGAAGCTTTACGCAATCAGAATCTCGATATTCCATTGGGCCAGCTGACCAAACTTCCACCGGATTCCTACTACCAGCATGACATTCTTGGGCTATCCGTAATTACATTGGATGGTCGGGAGTTGGGAAATATTGTTGATATCATCGTCACCGGCAGCAATGACGTGTATACCATCAAAACGCCTGGAGGTTCTCAAGTACTCATTCCCGCCATCAAAGATGTCATTAAGCAGGTTGATCTCATCAGACGCACCATGTATATTGACCCCTTGCCGGGTTTGTTAGATAATATAAGCGAAGAGACAAGAGAGGAGGAAGAGGAGAAGTTAGACCCGGGCGAATGAAATAAAAGGGGCGACTTCATTGTTCTCATCAATTAAATAGCCCTGGTGAAGTTGCAACCGATCAACCGAAAAGATAGATAGTAACAGTATTTTGTAGGGAGGTGTCCCATGTCCGACCGTATCCCAACGTTTGCCGATGTCTGTAATGCAATCGCCGATGGAAGTATCCTGGCAACACTCGATGGTTCTATGTATACGGTGAATGCATTTGAACTGAGGCGCTATCTAAATAAGTTTCGTTCGCTCCCAACTATTTCCTCTGCAAATCCACAGGTTCTCCCGGCACATAACGAGGCTAGTAATTGGTCTGCTTCTGCTCAGACCTCTGTAGCCTAGGCTTTAAGGCCGTTTTTTACTATAGAAAGGTATTTTATGGAGCCACTTGATACAGACCTGGATTATGCGGAAAGAGAGCCGCGCCCGGCTCAACCGGGTTCGCGCTTTAGCTTAATGTTCATTCTTCCCATCCTGGGTGTCTTGCTGGTGTTGACTTTTATTGGCGCAGCGATCTTCCAGTGGAACCTTTCCGACTTGATTGATAGCTTGGTAGGTGTGCTGCTCTTGCTATTTGTAATAGCAGTCGCTTTAATGTTTTGGGCAGGAGCGCCCAGGTCAGGACAGGTATAACAAACTAACTTGCTAAGCGGGGTTCCAAAGGCACAGAGTCTGGGGGACTCGGCAC
>WNGJ01001121.1_pt1 | contig 29885 bp, 18 predicted proteins | sample 5400611 | NCBI WGS metagenome assembly WNGJ01 (sample SAMN13153375, study PRJNA577476) | soil metagenome | isolation source: 40 cm soil or saprolite under Garry oak tree replicate 1 | place: USA:California | collected 2016-06-15
TTCCTGCTCAAGGTGGCCGGTGACTCGATGATCGAGGCCGCCATAGCGGATGGTGACTGGGTCGTCGTGCGGCAGCAGCCTGTTGCGGAGAACGGCGACATCGTGGCCGCCATGATCGACGGCGAGGCGACCGTGAAGACGCTCAAGCGGAAGGACGGGCATGTCTGGCTGATGCCCCAGAACGTGGCCTACGAGCCGATCCCCGGCGATGACGCGGCCGTGCTCGGCCGGGTGGTGGCCGTCCTGCGCCGAGTGTGAGACGGCCAGGTCTGGGCTGATGCCCCAGAACGTGGCCTGCGAGCCGATCCCCGGTGATGACGCGGCCGTGCTCGGCCGGGTGGTGGCCGACCTGCGCCGAGTGTGAAGCTGGGCCGCCGACGCGGTGGCCGGAGCGGTCGCCTGCCCGCAATCGGTCCCGGGTACGGGACGTCAATCCGGGACGATGCTGACCAGCTTCGGCGCCCGGACGATCACCTTGCGGATGCCCCGCCCGCCGAGCGCTCGCGCGACTCCGGGGGCCGCGAGCGCCAGCGACCGCAACTCGTCCTCCGAGATATCCGGCGGCACCTGCAGCCGGTCCCTGACCTTGCCCGCGACCTGCACCACACACGTCACAGACTCCTGGACGAGCAGGGCCGGATCCGCGACCGGCCAGGCGGCCATGGCGACCGATGGCGGATGCCCCAGGAGTTCCCAGCACTCCTCCGCGGTGTAGGGCGCGAACAGCGACAGCAGCACGGCGGCGGTCTCCGCGGCCTCCCGCACGGCCGGGTCGCCCGCCCCGGCGCCGGAGTCGATCACCCGGCGCGCCGCAGTGACCAGCTCCATCAGCCGGGCGACCGCGACGTTGAACCGGAACCTCTCGACCAGCCGGGTGAACTCGTCGATCGCGTGGTGTGTCGCCTTCCTCAGTTCGGCGTCACCCGCGGCAGGCCCGCCCCCCGCCGCGCCAGCCCCCACCACGCCAGCCCCCGCAACCCCGGCGGCGGCCACGTCGCTCGCCAGCCGCCAGACCCGGCCGAGGAACTTGACCGAGGCGGCGGGAGACACGTCGGCCCAGTCGATGTCGTCCTCGGGCGGGCTGGCGAACACCAGCGTGAGCCGGATCGCGTCGACCCCGTGCGCCGCCAGCTGCTCACCCAGGTCGACGCCGTTGCCCAGGGACTTCGACATCGAACGGCCTCGGTTGATCACCTGGCCCTGGTTCAGCAGCCGGGTGAACGGCTCGCTGAACTCCAGCAGGCCCATGTCGGCCAGGACCTTGGTGAAGAACCGCGAGTAGAGCAGATGCAAGATGGCATGCTCCACGCCGCCGATGTACTGGTCGACGGGGCACCACCGGCGCACCGCCTCGACGTCGAACGGCCCGTCGGAATAGCTGGGCGAGCAGTACCGCAGGAAATACCAGGACGAGTCGACGAACGTGTCCATCGTGTCGGTGTCCCTGCGCGCGGGCCCGCCACATTTCGGGCACTCCACGTTCACCCAGTCGGCCGCCGCGGCCAGTGGCGACACCCCCTTCGGCACCAGATCCTGCCCGCGCAGGTCCGGCAGCACGACGGGCAACCGGTCGTCGGGCACGGCTATCTCGCCGCACGACGGGCAGTGCACGATCGGGATCGGCGTGCCCCAGAACCGCTGCCTGGAGACCAGCCAGTCGCGCAGCCGGTAGCCGACAGCGGCCTTCCCCAGGCCCCATTCGGCCAGCAGTTCGGTGATGCGGTGGATCGCGTCCGCCTTGGGCAGGCCGTCGATCGGGCCGGAGTTGACCATCGTGCCCTCACCGGCTGTGGCCACGCCGGTCTGCGCCGGGTCCGGCTCACCCGTATCGAGCACGACACGCACAGGCAGCCGGAACGTCCGGGCGAAGTCAAGGTCGCGCTGGTCGTGCGCGGGCACCCCCATGATCGCCCCGGTGCCGTAGTCGGCGAGCACGTAGTCCGCCGCCCATACCTGGATGCGCTCGCCGTTGACCGGATTGATCGCGTACCGGCCAAGGAAGACGCCGGTCTTCGGGCGTTCGGCCGACTGCCGCTCGATGTCGGACAGCTTGCGGACGTCCGCCAGGTAGGCACGCAGGCGGTCCAGGCGGTCCGGCGTGCACAGATCCTCCGCCAGCGGCGAATCGGCGGCGACGACGAAGAAGGTGGCGCCGTACAGCGTGTCCGGCCGGGTCGTGAACACCGTGACGGGCTCGTCCCGGCCCTCGATCACGAAGCGGACCTCCGCGCCCTCGGAGCGCCCGATCCAGTTGCGCTGCATGAGCAGCACCGGCTCCGGCCACTTGCCCTCGAGCTGCGCCATGTCCGCGAGCAGCCGGTCCGCATAGTCGGTGATCTTGAAGTACCACTGGGTCAGCGTGCGCCTGACGACCTCGGCGCCGCACCGCTCGCAGTGCCCATCGATCACCTGCTCATTGGCGAGCACGGTCTGGTCGACCGGGCACCAGTTCACATAGCCGTCGGCGCGGTAGGCGAGGCCGCGCTCGAAGAGCCGCAGGAACAGCCACTGGTTCCAGCGGTAGTACTCCGGATCGCAGGTGTGCAGGCGCGTCGACCAGTCGAATGACACCGCGTACCGCCGGAACGACGCGGCCTGCGTCTCGATGTTGGCGTAGGTCCAGTCGGCCGGGTGGGCGTTGCGCCTGATCGGTCGCCGGACGGGTAAGGGTACATGTCGCACACGTAGACGCGCGGCCGGGTGTCCGCCGGGTCGTTGGACGCGCGGAACAGCCCAAGCTCTGCCCAGCGGGCCAGCCACTTGTCCTGGACGTTACGCGGGTCGTAGTGCTGGCCGGCTGCGGCGGTGTCAGCGGCTGTCATCGGGTTCCCTCACGGCTTCTCGAAATCCTGCGCAACGTGCGCGTTTCCCGCGTTGCGCTCATGCGGTCCTGGAAAAGACGGCGCCTGCCCAAATACGGTGCCTGCCCAAGTGCTGTGCCTGCCCAAATACGGTGCCTGCCCAAATACGGTGCCTGCCCAAGTGCTGTGCCTGCCCAAGTGCTGTGCCTGCCCAAGTGCTGTGCCTGCCCGGATACCGTGTCTGCCCGGATACCGTGCCTGGCCAAACAAAAGTGCCCCCCGGTCACGAGGGGCAGCCGCGGCGGCCGCAGCAAAGCCGTCGCGGCTAGGTAAGGAGCCGGCCGGGACGCATGCTGTCAGGGTAGCGCACGATGTGTCCAGGCCAGACACCATCGCGTGCGCAGGCCCGCCTGCCAGCGCATCCGCACCGATGGGCGCGTCACGCCGCGGGGGACGCATGACCGCGCCCCGCCACCCGTCAGGATGGCGGGGCGTTTCTGTGTGCTGAGTCAGTCGGCCGAACGGCTGCTGGATGCACGGGCGGGCACCTACGTGGCGGAGCGGGGAGTGAGCTTCAGCCACCCCCGGGAAGCAAGATCCCGCCCTGGTCGAGGATGGCCGCCTGGGTGCCCGGCTTCAGCGGGTTACGGCCAAGCGGAACGATCACGGTTCGCCCGGCGTCATTGCGGAGCTTGCAATGGCTGCCCCTGGTGGAGACGATGACGAACCCGTTCCGCTCCAGCAGCTTGATCATCTCTTGGCTGGACAGGCGCGGTTTGCGCGGGCTCACGCCGCCGGGACGGTGATCTCAAATGGTGTGACGACCGGGTGTGGCGGCTGTGCGGGAAGCGGCTGGTCTTCCAGGTACAGCTCCACCGCTTCGCGGAGCATGGCTACCGCCTGCTCCACGGTGTCCCCCTCGGTGACGACAGGCAGCTCCAGGCAGCGCGCCACGTACCCGCCTTCTTCGGGGGTGAGGCTCGCAGTGAGCGTGATCGTGCGGTCCACCGGGACCCTTTCCTCGTGATCTTGATCGTGAACTTGATCGTAACCTTGCCTCAATGATAGTTGCCGGGCAGCAGAACACCCCGCCATCTTCACAGGTCGCGGGGTGTTCTGCGTACACCCAGTGGGCCAAGGGAGGGCCAACCGTGCCAGTCCGTGCCAGCAGGTCAATCCGTGTTTGCGCAGGTCATCCCGGCTATGCCAGGCTGTGCCAGGCCACCTCAGACCACGCGACGATACGCAGCCGTTAAGGCTCTGCCTGCCTGCGCAGCCGTTAAGGCTCTGCCTGCCCGGGGGGGGCGACCCCCCGGACCCCCCGATGCGCCGTGCCGGCGCCACCTTGCGCAGCCGTTAAGGATGATTCTCAGCCGCACCGCCGACGGGGGAAGCCGCTCCGGCGTGCCGTGTCCGTGAGGCGGAAATACGGCTCGCTAGCGGGCAATGAGGTCGCCCGCGGGCTGCCGCGCCGCGGGCTCCCAGTCCGGGCGCAGCGGCATGCCCGAGCTCCCCTCCGCGTCGAGCCGGACGCTCAGGACCTGGTGCAGCTGGATGTGGTTGCGCTCGAAGCCGAGGCGGGACCCGGCCATGTACAGCCGCCAGACCCGCGCGGTTCCCTGGCCGACCTCGGCGACGGCCTCGGTCCAGTGCGCGTCAAGGTTCGCGCACCAGCCGGCCAGGGTCATCGCGTAATGCTCGCGCAAGTTCTCCTCGTGCCGCAGCTCGAACCCGACGTCGTGCATGACCGAGATGAGGTGTCCAGGGCCTTCGAGCTCACCGTCGGGGAACACGTACCTGTTGATGAAACCGCGCTGGCGGATCGCGGGCTCCCGGTTGTCCGGCCTGGTGATGCAATGATTCAGCAGCCGGCCGCCCGGCTTGAGCTTGCCGTGCAGGAAGGAGAGGTAACCGGGCAGATTGGCCTTGCCGATGTGCTCGGTCAGCCCGATGGAGCTGACCGCGTCGAAGCCGGTCTCGCTGACATCGCGGTAGTCCAGGTGGCGCACCTGCGCCAGCTCACCCAGGCCGGCGGACTCGATCGCCTGCTGTGCCCACTGCGCCTGCTGGCGTGACAAGGTCACCCCGAGGGCGCGGACCCCGTACTCACGCGCCGCGTGCAGCACCATCCCGCCCCAGCCGCAGCCGACGTCGAGCAGCCGCATTCCCTCGCGGAGCCCCAGCTTCCTGGCGACCAGGTCGAACTTGTAGGCTTGCGCCTCCTCGAGCGTGGCGCCGGCGTTCGGGTAGCACGCGCAGGTGTATGCCATCGAGGGGCCGAGCACCCATTCGTAGAAACGGTTCGACACGTCGTAGTGGTGGGAGATCGCACTGGCATCGCGCTGCTTGGAGTGCCGCCGCCCGGTGGCCCAGCCGCGGCCCTTCCTTACCTCCTGCGGTGGCGGCGCCACCCGCGGGAACAGGGCCTTCGCCCCGCCAAGCTGGCGCAGCAAGCGCAGCCGTTCGGGCAGATCCATCGTGTCGAGCTGTGCTTTCGACATGACGGTGAGCGCGGCGTACATGTCACCCTCGACGTCGATGTGCCCGGCGACGTAAGCGCGGGCAAGGCCGAGCGCCCCAGGCGCCTGCGCCAGGTAGGAGACCGCGACCGGAGAGCGGACCACGACCTTGATCGCGCTGTCGGGCTTGCCTGCCGTGCTGCCGTCGTAGGCCTGGAACTCCACAGGCGCGCCGGGGCCGGCCACCCGTTCGAAGACCTCAGCCAGTGCCATGCCTGATCCTCCTGCCCTCACCCACTGCGGCCGTCGTCGGATGCGGCCGCTGCCTGTTGCCACCGCCGGGGCGTCAGCCCGGCGTCACCGGCCGCGCACGCACTTGTCGTACAGGTCCAGCAGGCGCCCGTCCGGATCATATGTGCGCTTGAGCTCGCCGTACTCCTGCCCGTTGTACTGCCGCCAGAACTCGTCCTCCGCGTAGAAAGAGGTCGAATACAGGCCCTTGCGGCCACCGAGAGCCGTGACCTCATCCTCGACAAGCCGGTTATGGTAGCCGTCGGACTGCCCGGGCCCGAGCGGCACCGTCCCCCAGAAACCGAAGTTCACGTAGACATGGCCGGGCGTCAGCGGGTACAGCGGCCAGCTCTGTGTGGACCGCAGCCGCAGCGGGCACAGCCAGACCGGGCTCATCCGGATCTCACGGAAGAAGAAGTCGAGGAAGGCCGCGCCGGCGCCGACGGGGATCTCGACGTCCTGTATGACGTCCTCGCGCGGGCTGACCTGGCGTGAGGCGTTCATCCGCGCGGTGAGCCCGTGCCTGCGGTCGAAGGCCACGAGCCGCCGGTACACGTCGGAGCGCCGGTACCTGCGCGGCCACAGCCGCCGGATCGCCGGCCGTTGGACCCCGAACGGGCGCGAGCACCAAAACCAGTCGGTGTCCCACCGCCACAGGTAGTCGCGGATGGTCAGGAAGTCCTCACGGTACCGCTGGACGGACCGGTAGTAGATCTCCGTGCGGGTGTAGTCGGACAGCCACGGCGCGACATCGCTGAAGGTTCCCAGCGTGAGGTACAGCTCACCGGGCCCGAACGCTATGCCGTCGATGAAGTCGACCGGAGCGCCGTCGATGGTCCCGTCCGCGGCGATCTGGCCGATCGCTGCCATGCAATCTTCCATGTTCCCGAACGGCCGGTGGCGTAGGTGCACATACGGTTTGGCCGGCTCAAGCTCGATGGTCAGCGAGAGCGCGTAGCCGAGCGTGCCGTAGGAGTTCGGGAATCCGCGGAAGAGACGCGCGTGCTCGCCTTCCGGCGTGGCCGTGACGACCTCCCCGGCGCCGGTCAGGATCTCCATCTCCAGGATGGATTCGTGCGGAAGGCCGTTGCGGAGCGAGGTCGATTCGATGCCCAGGCCGGTGACCGCCCCGCCCAGCGTGATCGTCTTGAGCTGCGGCACGACCAGCGGCATCAGGCCGTACCGCAGGGTTGCGTCGGCCAGGTGCTCGTAGGTCGTCATGCCGCCGGCGACCGCGGTGCGCGCGTCCGGGTCCACCCGCAGCACGTGATCGAAAGCGGAGACGTCGAGACCCTGCTGTGCTGGGTCGCGGAACCGGAACAGGTTGGACGTGGGCTTGGCCAGCCGGACGGTGCTCCCGGCGGGCAGCGCCGCGTACGCCCGGCGCAGGGCAGCGACCGCGGCCCGGTGCCGGCTCATCGCGGCGGCGCCCTCCTCCCCGCCCCCGTCCTTGGCCCAGGCTTCGGCCTTGGCCCGGCCCTTGGCCCCGGCCTCGCGGCTGTGCTTGGCCCCGGCGCCGCCGCCCGCGCCCTTGGCCCCGGTCTCGCCGACAGCGGCGCCGTCCCGCCCTGCGGCACCTCTGGACCTGCGGCCCTCAGGCGAAGGGCCCGCGGTTCGCGCGCCTGTGATGCCCGTCACTGGCCTCTCCTCTCACCGCTACCGCCTCCTGCCGCAGGGTAAACGCAGAAGGCACCGATGGGAAAGCTGTACGCCGAACCATGGCGGTCCCGGAGACCCTGGATGTCCGGGGATCTTGATACATGCGGGCAGCCATCCAAAGCCCGCAGGTCCAGGCGGCGGTCCGGCAAGGTGTTGCCGCTCGAAGCAGCCCGAGCCCGCCTGACTCGCCGGTGTCTTTGGCCGCTCGGGCTCAGCCAGAGCTGAAAGTCCCTGGTCAGGTCAGCGGACGCAGTCTGCCGCAGTCTGGAGCCAGCCGCGGAGTGCGGGAGATCTCAGGCCACGCCCGGCGGCCGGTACATTGCGAGAGCAACCGAATAAAGGAGAATGCATCTGGCCATGTTTCGCGTCACCGAGAGTGCTCGGCCCGGCATGGATGGCCACCGCAGGCGGTCATCGTGCCAGGACGTTCGTACTCGTTTAGTCTCCGCAGCACCCGAACGAGCGGCCGGAATGGCATTGTCTTAGACACTGGCCGCACCTGCCCGATGGCGAATGGGCCCCAGGTCACCGCTACCTGCCCGATGACAACGGAGGACGAGCCTTCCAGATGACCACCACGCCGCTCCAGTCGAACCTGAAGCTGGGGGCATACCCGACGGCGGCTTCGTGTGCGCGGCTGCACGCCAAGTCGGTGGCATGGGAGTGGGGTCTTTCTGAGCTCGCGGAGACGGTGGAGCTTGTCGTTTCCGAGCTGACAACCAACGGCGTCAAGGCGGCAGCGGCGCTGCACGACCCCGAGAATGGGCTGGGCGTCCCGTATGTGTGGGTGCGGCTCACGCCCGGCCGGCGGCAGGTCCTTGTCGAAGTATGGGACAGCAATCCGGAGCCCCCCATCCGCGCCGAACCTGATCTCACCGCGGAAAGCGGCCGCGGCCTGCTGCTGGTCGAAGCCGTGAGCGCAACGTGGGGTTATTACCACGTGACTGAGGACAGTCACGATGGGTCACCCGGGCCCGATGGGGAACGACAGCCGACGGGAAAGGTCGTCTGGGCGCTGGTCGCGACTACCCTGAACCGCAGTTCCGGGCCGCGGGCCGATCCTTCGCCAGGCAGCGACGCGCCGCCCTCATGAGGCAGTGCCCACCGCTCCCACGCGCGGACCCCACCGCGCCCCGTACGGCACTTCCCCGCCCACCTCACCTCATCTGTACCGCCACCTTCCCGCCACCTTCCCGCGGTCCCCGCCCACCCCACCGCAGCCCCCGCCCGCCCCACCTCATCTGTACCGCACCTCCCCGGGATCTGTACCGCACCTCCCCGCCACGCCCCACCACAGCCGCAGCGCCGCGTTGCGCGGGGTTCGCCGTGACCTGCTGATTGCGGCCAGCGCGCCGCTAAGGTTGGGCGCATGAGATTCGCGCTCGTCGATTCAGGCCTCGGCGTTCTCCCCGCAGCCATGCATCTGCGCAGGCTGTGCCCGGGTGCGGAGCTGGTGCTTTCCATCGACCCGGAAGGTATGCCGTGGGGCCCGCGCACCAAAGAAGACATCGCCGAACGCGCTCTTGCCTGCGCCGAGGCAACGCTCCCGTGGGAGCCGGATGTGCTGGTGCTCGCCTGCAACACGGCTTCCGTGCGCGCCCTTGACGTACTGCGAAGCGAGTTCGAACCCGCCGTGCCCGTGGTGGGCACAGTGCCCGCGATCAAGCCCGCCGCCGCAGGCGGCGGTCCGGTCGCGATCTGGGCGACTGCTGCCACCACGGGGAGCCCCTACCAGCGGGAACTGATCCGCAAATTCGCCGACGGCGTGCCCGTAACGGAGGTGGCGTGCCCGGGCCTCGCCGAGGCGATCGAACTGGCAGATCCCGACGCGATGGCTGACGCGGTTGGCGCCGCGGTCGCGCTCACCCCGGCCGAGGCGAGGGCGGTCGTGCTTGGCTGCACCCAGTACGAGCTGGCGATGGACCGGATCCGCGGCATGCTGCCAAGGGTCCGCCTCTACGGTTCAGCGCCCGCGGTCGCTGCTCAGGCAATCCGCCGGATGTCGAGCCGGCCCGCCGCATCCGACGCGGCAGCCGCGGTGCCCGGCGGCCAGCGCCAAGCATCCGGCGCCGCGGCCTCACCCGTTGCCGCAGCGTCACCCAGCGCCGCAGCGTCAGCGTCACCCGGTGCCGCAGAGACATCCGGTCAGCCAGCGGAACAGGGCCGCTGGGCCGCCTTCGGCATCGGCGAACCATCCGCCTCCATTGCGGCGAGTCCCGAGGGAACCCGCGGCGATGGCGGCCCGGCCGGAGACGGCCAGCGTGTGCCGGAGGTCCACGTGCTGCTGAGCGGTGCCCGGGGTGAGCTTCCCACGGCGGCGCGCCGCTACGCCGAGGGCCGCCTTCTGGCGGGACTTCGCCTGCCTTCGACAGCGGCATAGGAGGCTGCCACCTCCTCCGGAGTCATCGGCAGCCGGGCCTTGCTCGGCGGCAGCCCTCCCCCGACCGCTTCCAGCAGGAGTTGCGCCATCGTGTAGCCAGGGTTCGCGTCGAGTGCCCGGCCGAGCGCGACATTCGCGAGTGCACCCTCTCCGGACTGCCATGCGACAAAGGCGAGCAGGCAGGCGGGAGCGGGTACGTAGTTCGGCTGAGCACGGCGAACCACATCTGTCCACAGGCGCTGATGCGACTGCTGGTGCTCCGGTTCCATCCTCGCCCAGGCGTCGTCGCGGACACGTAAGTCGGCGAGTGTGACGGTAAGCCACGCGAATTCGTCGTCGCTGTCGATGCGCCCGCCGCCACGGTAGGTGCCGATCGCCTCGCCAACGGCGCGCAGACCGTCCTCGATCACTGGCCGCAGGATGCCGCCACGCTTGCGCCCCGAACGAGCCGCTTGAGCCACGAGTGCCGCGGCCCGGTTCTCCGCGCGGATCGTCGCCTGGGCCATCGATGCGCGCGCCGCACCGTCAAGTGGCGCGATGGTCTGCTCAAGTGCCGTCCGGTCGGGGAGTGTCACGTTGCCTGCCAGCGTCATCTGAGCCGCTACCGAACTGGCCGAGACGTCGAACGGAGCCCCGTCCGGCGGACAGCACCCAGGGTCCTGGCACAGATACGACCAATACCGCGAGTCCTCGACGCGGAGCACCTCCCGCACGTCGACTCCGGCCGCGCCGAGTTGCGCACGGAACTCCTCAACGACCGAGGTGACGAGCGCACCCGGGCCGTATCCGACGACTATCGCCACGGTGACATGCTGGTTTACAAGCACTGAGCTGGCATGTTCGGCGATTTCGCGAGCGAACTCGCCGTCCGGCGGGTCGATGAGGTCGTACCTGAAGCAGACGTGCACTCGATCGCGGGGCGGGCGCGCGCCGATCACTACCAGGCTCCGCGTGGGGTGGAACCCGAGCAGGTAGGGAACCGCCGCAAGGATCTCGGCCGGCGAGCCGATCTTGACTGGTGGCTGTGCTGACCCGCTCGGCTGGTTCGATGGGATGCGCGCCGATGACGCGCCGGTGGGTGAATTGCGTTTCATGTGCTCCAGCGTGCCGGGGGCTAGCATTTTCTGCCAGCCAAAAAAATGAGCGCTGGGGAAATCCTGTGGATAACCTGTGGGCGAACCTTTTGCTGGGCGCCTTCGCGGAATTCTTATCCACAGGTAGCGACGCCAGACTTGACCGGCGCTGCCGGTAGTGCTTTATTGCTCTTGACAGCCAAATAGGCCGCAGCCGCCACTACGAAAATGATGCCAGCCAGGGTGTAATAGTTGCCGATTATAAGTTCCAGCCCTGCCAGTGATACTCGCGGTCAAAGTCATGCAGTGCGAAGCGCAGCCATCCTCTCAGCATGAAAGCAGCATCGCGATCGTAGTAACCGTCGGGCCCGCGGCGCGCGGGCCACATACCGAAGAGCGCGAGCACCACCACTGAAACCGGGCTGCCGACGCAGGCCGCTGTCGTGGCACACGGGCGGCAGCCCGCAGCAGCGGAGCTGCACAGCCAGGCCGAGACCGTGACACACGGGCGGGCGGCGGGCCGCAGGTGGCTTCGAACAGGTTCATCCACTCCTGTTCGTACCGTTCGAGCGTACGCAGGTGGAACAGTACGGGCAGCAAGCGGGTCGGCCTGATTGGAGCACACCATGACGACTCGCTTAGCACAGCGATGTGAAGCGCTATCTCGAGCGCCAAAAGCGGCCGTTCTGCAGATGACAGGCCCGGGGTCAGGCGGGAGTCAGCGAAGGCTAGCGATGATGTACGCCTGGCTTCGGTCATGCCATTGCATGCCCAGCGGCGGGAAGTTTTGCCGAACATCTGGGCGAGTTTGCGTTCGGACAGCGGCATGCCCGCCTGGATACTCGCGCGATAGGCGTACGGTGAGTGGCCAAGGGCATAGGGAGGTGGCTGGTGGCCAAGTTGTGGCGGAAGCGACGGGGCGAGGCTTTGGGCACCAGCGTTGCTGGGATCGCCCGCACTCTTTGGGGTGTGCAGCCCGAGCTGGCAACCGAACGGTTTGCTGAGCCGGGCTGGGCCTACCAGGAAGTCGTGCCCCGGCCGTGCCCGGAGTGCGGTGATGTGCTGCACACGTTGTGCAAGCCTTACGAAAGTGGCGGTAAGCAGTACCAGTACGTGGCGCTGGTTTGCCCTTCTTGCTCTGCCACTTTCACCCTCTCCGACTTGGGGCTGAGCACGTATGATCAGCTTCGCAAACCTCCGCCCGCATGGAGCGCTGCAGCAACGGTAAACGAGTCAGCATCTTCAATCAGCGTCCCGGCTGGTCCGGCGGTGGTCTTTTCGACCACCGAACCGGCGTCTGCCGCCAAGGGCCCAGCGTCCGCTGCGCCCCTATCGGATAGGCGTTCGTCAGGTACGGTAGCTGAAGTAGCGCAGGCGCGATGGGGTGTGCGGCCCGGACCGGCGAGCGAGCGTTTCAGCGCACCGGGCTGGTGGTATGAGGAACCCGCGCCGCTGCCCTGCCCGGCGTGTGATGGGCAGTTGCACGCGCTGCGCAAGGTCTACGACGGCCCCAAAAGCAAGCCAGGCGGAAAGCCCAGCTTGCTCGTCGCTGTAGTTTGCCCTGCCTGCCCCGCGACGTTCACGCTGCGGGACCTCGATCTGCGTAGTTACGCCGCATTGATGGGTGGGCAAACGACCCCGCAGTCCCCGCACTCTGATCGTGCCGATGCCGCTCGTATCCACCCCGGTCGCTCCTCGGCTGCCACATCGTCATCAGTGGACTGCGACGTCCCGCCCGGTGAGATGCGCGTGCGTACGATCAGGGTCCCCGCCAGCCGGGCCCGCGAGTTCGCGACTGAGCTGCTCGCAGGCGCCGGCCCGGAAATGTTCAGCCCCCGCAGGATGCCGCAACCAGCCGCTGAATTGGAGCCACGACTGCTCCACTGGTGCAAACTCACCAATCCGGACGTGGTCGTGCCCACGCGACCGGACGGTGTGGATGTGCGGGTGCTGCTGCCGCTGGCCCCGAAGTTCGCAGGGCTGTGTGCGCGTCTGGATGCGGCTGGCGTGCCGTACCGGCAGGTGCGGTACTGGCTGGAAACAGAAACGATTAGCACCGTAGGTGAGGGGAACAAGCTGGCGCCGCTGCGGGTGAAGGCCGAATTGCCACTCATCACCAACTCTGCACGGCACCGTAGCACCGCGGCTACGGGGTGGCATGCCGCGGCAGCCCGGGACGCTTACGAGATGCTGTGGGACACCTATGCCCAGCCCCCAGACGCAAGCTGGGCACCGGTCGATGCCGCCGACCTGGTTCCCGAGGCGTGGCTGCCCTACCTGCCGTATTCCGCGCTGAATCCGGCTCAGGCCCAGGCCGCTCCCGCGGTGCTGGGCACCAGGGGCCATGTGGTGGTGACCGCGCCCACTGGAGCGGGCAAAACGATGATCGGCATGTTCGCCGCGCTTAAGGCAATCCTGGTCGAGCACCGCAAGGCCGCCTGGCTCGTGCCGCAGCGTTCGCTCACCGACGAACTTGACCGGGAGCTGGCGATCTGGCGCAGGCTCGGGCTGCGGGTGGAACGCTTGTCCGGCGAGTACGTCACCGATGTGCAGAAGGTCCGGGAGGCCGACCTGTGGGTGGCCACCACCGAAAAGTTCGAAGCGATCTGCCGCGCCACCTCGCTGCGTGCTGCGCTGGCCGAGGTTAACTGCCTCGTGGTCGATGAGATCCACTTGCTCGGCGAGGCTGGGCGGGGCCCGCTGCTGGAGGCATTGCTGGCACGGGTGCGCGGCGATGAGTCCCCCGTGCGCATTGTCGGGCTGTCCGCCACGGCCGCCAACGCAGGCCAGATCGCCGAATGGCTGGGTGCGCGGCTGGAGCACATCACGTGGCGGCCCAGTCGGCTGACCTGGCAACTGCCACTCATCCCGGCTACCAGCGACCGTCACGCTGGCCACGCCGCCCGGATGCAGATAACCACTGCAATCACAACCATGATCACTCAGGATGGCGGCAGCGTGCTGGTGTTTTGCGGGACCAAACGCAACGTCCGGGCCACCGCCTTGGCTATCGCCGCCGCGCGTAGCACCCCTGCCCACCGCGTGGACCCGGACGACCTGCCCCGGCTGCACCAGGTCTGCAGGGCCGTGGGAGTAGGGATTCATTACAAGGACTGGGAGTATAAACGCCAGGCGGAACGCGGCTTCCGTGACCGCGAGCTGGACGTGCTGGTGGCCACGACCACCGTCGCGGCCGGGGTGAACCTGCCCGCGCGGGCTGTCGTGGTCCGTGACACGGAGATCGGCGTGAACGAGCTGAACGTAGCCACCGTGCAGCAGATGTTCGGGCGGGCGGGCCGGATCGGGGCCGGAGAAACCGAAGGCTGGGCCTACCTGGTCACTGACGAAACGGAACGTCCAGTGTGGCAGGCCCGGCTGATCGAGGGATTCACCGTCACTTCTCACATAGCCGATAGCCTCGCCGACCATATCCTCGCCGAAGCCGCCCAGGACCGCATCAGCACCCAGCCCGACGCCGAGAACTGGTGGATGCGCATGCTCGCTTACCACCAAGGCACCCGCGACCTCGCGCCGGTGCAGGCCGCGATCGAGTTCCTCATCGAAGGCGGCTACCTCACCCCGGTTACTCAGCCCGGGAACATCACTCTCCTGAGAGTCACCGAACTGGGCATGCTCACCACCCGCCTCATGGTGCCGGTCGTGGTGGGAGCTAACCTGCGCGCCGCCCTCGCGAGCGAAACAGTGCCGGACAATCCGGACAAAGCCGAAGAGTTGCTGGGCAATGCCATCGCCACACTGGTACCCCAGCTCGCCGAAGCCCCCATCACCGACGACGTCCGTCCGTTCGTGGCGCGCCTGCTGCGTGCCAGAGGCCGCCTCGACCAGCTCGACTCCGTGCCGCAGTCACCGGGCCTGGCGCCCGTAACTGCCTGCTACCCCGGAGACCTTGCCCGAGTCGCCTTCGCGCTGGTGGCGAAGAGCCCTTACCTGTTCAGTCGGCATCGCCGCATGATCGAGGGGGTGCCCAGCGCCATCCTGCATCCGATCCTCGATGAGGCGCCCCGCTATTTTGCCTGGCTGACCGCCCAAGGCCAGCTCGGCACTGTCCATCCTTGGATCGCCGTGGTAGCGGGCGATCTCGGTAGGCGTATCCGCTGGCGTCGGCTGGCCCCCATCCGGGGAGCCGGGCGGTTGCTGTGGATGTGCGAGCAGATGGCCACCCCACCCCTGATCGATACCCTCGTGCCCGACCTGTTTACCGCGGCAAGACGCCGCGACATCACCGATCCCGACTGGCCCGTCGGCCGTCCCCCACGGCGCTGCCAACTTGACCCATCCAGGTACCTCGCGCTGCTGCGGGATCGCGCAACCGATACCGCATTCATCGAAGACGTTGGGAACGCCACCATCACCTACCCGAACGCGGCCACCGTGGCAATGTGGACCGGCAGGACCCACCAGGCCACGCAGCAAGCGACAGCCGGGACCTTCCGTTACCCCACCCCACACGAGGACGGAACCCATCCCAAGCTGCGAGGAGCCACCATCTTCACCCGCCGCGGCGACTACTACTCAGTCGGTTGGCTGGAAACTTACAACACCATTTAGCAGCCGACGCTACCCGGGGAGGCCTGTGGCGGCGGAGGGGGGGAGCGCCAGGATCCGCCGGTTGGTCAGCGGCAAGCCGCGAGGGGCGGTGGGCTGCGCGGCGCACTGCGGTGATCGAGAGTCCCCCCGGCTCTTGCCGCCTGCCGTGAAGCACTGCATAGCAGGACTTACGGTCTGTATCCAGATGTTGACCGATTCATACTTGCTGTCCTAGGGTCTCGGTTTAGGACACCACTGAACGTGGTGTCCTAACTTTTTGGGTGTCACCGCGCGGGCAGCCGTTAAGGATCTGGCTCGTTAACACCCACGGCGCTGGTGACACTCGACGCCCCCGCTGTCTGGAGGAATGCCGATGACACCATCTGCCCCTGCCCATCGGCCGGCGATCCGCGTCAGCCTCGCCTTATTCGCATCGCTCGTGGCGGCCGCGGGCATGACGGCAGCCGCCTCGGCCGCTCGGGCCGCACCCGCCGCCCGGGCCGCACCCGCCATCAACCCCTACTCACCCGCCGCGGGCCACGCGTACCGGCACGGCGTCGTGCCGACCGCCGCCGCCGCGGCCAAGATGCGCGCGTACGCAAAGATCCACCCGGCCAAGGGACCGTCGAACCTCAGGTTCGGCGGTGGCATCGACGGCATCGGCGTCACCACCGGCGCCGAGAAGGTCTACCTCATCTTCTACGGTTCACAGTGGGGCTCGGTGGGCAGCTCGGGAGGCTACACCACGCTCTCGGTGGACGCCTCGGGCGAGGCGCCCTACGTCCAGAAGCTGATCAATGGCCTGGGCACCAACAGCGAGCTTTGGTCAGGCGTCATGACCCAGTACTGCGAAGGCGTGGCCAAGGGTGCGACGACCTGCACGACCGGCGCGCCGCACGTCGCCTACCCGACCGGAGGCGCGCTCGCCGGGGTCTGGGTGGACGAATCCACCGCATCGCCGAGCCAGGCGACCGGGCATCAGCTCGGCGTCGAGGCGGTGAACGCCGCCGCCCACTTCGGCAACACGACCGCGGCGGCCAACCGGGACGCGCAGTATGTGGTCTTGTCGCCTTCTGGGACTCACCCGGACGGGTTCAACACCCCATCCGGCCAGTTCTGCGCCTGGCATGACTACAACGGCGACACCACGCTGTCCGGCGGCGCTGTTTCCTCGCCGTACGGCGACATCGCGTTTACGAACATGCCCTACGTGACCGATCTCGGCGCAAGCTGCGGGCAGAACTTCCTGAACCCCGGGTCGGCGGGAACCGACGACGGCGTCTCGATCGTCGAGGGCCACGAGTACGCGGAGACCATCACCGACCAGAACCCGCCCGGCGGCTGGACCGACTCCAGGGGCGCGGAGAACGGCGACAAGTGCGCCTGGATCACCCCGGGCACGGCCGGCGGCGTGTTCAACCTGTCCCTTGCGACCGGTACCTTCGCGATGCAGACCACCTGGGCCAATGACGCCAACGGGGGCCGTGGCGGCTGCGAGGCCTCGCACCCGATCGTCTGACCTCGGCGGCTGATCGGCGCGACGGCGCCGCCGCGCCCGCGGCCGGGGACCAACCCCTGGCCGTGGGCGCGGCGGTGATCCGCGCCAGGTGCGCCTACCGCGGCACCGCACATCGCGGCCCGCGCCTCTCGCGCTCTAGCGATTCCGCCCGCGAGCGTCCCTCGTGCCCCCGCGGCTTCCTTGGGGCGTTACCGTCGCGGGTATGGCGGGCCAAGGGCATGACGTGCTTGTGATCGGTGCCGGGGTGTCCGGGCTGACCACGGGGATCTGCCTGGCCGAGGCCGGTCTCAGCGTCCTCATCCGCACCAGCCTGCCACCTGTGGAGACGACGTCGGCCGTGGCGGGTGCGCTGTGGGGGCTGCATCTCGTCGAGCGCGGCGAACGTGCGCTCGGCTGGGGCCGCCGCACCCTGGCAGAGCTCATGGGCCTGGCCTCCAACGCACCGAGCACACCCAGCGCACCCAGCACGCCGGGCGCACCCGGCGCCCCGATGGCTGCCAGCGGCGCCGCGCCGGCCACCGGCGTGCGCGTCGCCCGTGGCGTCCAGATATGCCGGCCAGCGGATGCACCACCCGAGTGGTCCGGCCTGCTCGGCGGCTTCCGGCCCTGCCAGGGCGGCGAACTGCCCGCGGGTTACCAGGCCGGCTGGCGGTTCGCCGCGCCGCTTGTGGACATGCCGGTTTACCTCGCCTATCTGCTCAGCCGGTTCCGCGCGGCCGGCGGGACGGTCGAGGCGGGCACGGTGGGCTCGCTGACCGGTGCCGCACGCCACCTGCGGGCGGTGGTCAACTGCACCGGTGCCGGCGCCCGCGACCTGGTTCCCGATCCGCTGGTGACGCCGGTGCGCGGCCAGATCGTCGTCGCGGCGAACCCGGGCCTGGACGAGTTCTTCGTCGACGATTCCGGGCCGCCGTCCGAACTGCTGTATTTCTTCCCGCACACCCGGCGGGTGGTGCTCGGCGGCACGTCCGAGCGCGGCAGCTCGGACCTGCGTCCCGACCCGCGCACCGGTGCCCGCATACTCGATCGGTGCGCCGCCATCGAGCCGCGGCTGCGCGGCGCCGAGGTGATCGCCCACCGGGTCGGCCTCCGGCCGGCCCGGCCCACCGTCCGCGCCGAGGCGCAACGCCTGCCCGGTGGCACACTGCTGTGCCACAACTACGGGCACGGCGGTGCCGGCGTCACCTTGTCCTGGGGCTGCGCCAGGGACATCGCCGGCATGATCTTGCACCAGTAGGGCGTGTCCCGCCGAAGACCTGCGGACATGCCCTGGCTAGCTGTCGCGCTCCACGGGACACGTCATGCAGTGCGACCCGCCTCTGCCGCGGCCAAGCTCGCTGCCCCGGATCGTGATCACCTCGATACCGCTGCGCCGCAGGAACGTGTTGGTGGTCACGTTGCGCTCGTAGGAGATCACGACTCCCGGCTCGATCGCCAGCACGTTGCAGCCGTCGTCCCACTGCTCACGCTCGGCGGTGTACACGTCATGGGTCGGGGTGAGCATCTGGATGTCGTCCAGACCGAGCGCCGCCGCGATCGCCTTGTGCATGTCCGCGGGCTGATGGTCGGTGACCTTGAGTTCCTTCTCGTTGTCCCCCGGTTCGATCGTGTAGGAGGGAAGCATCCCGAGCCCCGCGTATTTGGTGAGCACGCCGCGGTCGACCATGGTCATGACGGTGTCCAGATGCATCACCGCCCGTGCCTTGGGCATGTCGACCGCCACGATGCGCCGTGCACCGCCCCGGGCGAACACGCGCCGGGCGAGCATCTCGACGGTCTGTGGCTGCGTGCGCTCGCTCATCCCGATCAGCACCGAGCCGTTGCCGACCGGCATCACGTCGCCGCCTTCCATCGTCGCTGGCGCGGTGACGCTGCCCTCGTTCCATACCTCGAACCGTTCACCCGCGAACATCGGATGCCACCGGTACAGGGCCTCGTAGTGGATGGTCTCCCGGCGCCTGGCCCGCTTGCGCATCGCGTTGATCGACACCCCGCCGTAGATCCAGCACGAGGTGTCCCTGGTGTACAGGTGGTTCGGCAGCGGGCTGAGGACGAAGTCGTCGAGGGCGAGAGAGTGGAACCATACGCTGTCGGGCTGCGAGGTCCGCTCCAGCAGTTCGCGCTTGGTGATCCCGCCGATCAGGTACCGCTCCAGCGTGTCGACGTCCATCGCGTCGAACGCGTTGCGGACCGCGTCGATGGCCATCGGCCCGTAGTAGCGTTCGTCGAACGTGCGGTCCAGGACGTACGTGCGTGCCCCGGGATCGGTGAGAGTGTGCCGCAGCAGATCGCCGAAGAGGTGCACGGTGACGCCGCGCGCCCGCATCGCCGCGACGAACTCGTCGTGTTCCTCGCGTGCCCGCTGCGCCCACAGCACGTCGTCGAAGAGCATCTCGGTGGCGTTCGTCGGGGTCAGCCTGCTCAGCTCCAGGCCGGGCCGATGAACGATGACCTGCCGGAGGCGGCCGACCTCGGAGCCGACGTGCAGGGCCACTGTTGCCTCCCAGTATTTTGCCTGCAAGCGGATACGGGCACTCGTGCTCAGAGATGCCCACAAGCACATAATCCCGAACGGCTGCCGCGGATGCGGCATCCATTGACGCGGGGGATCCCGGGGGGCCGCCCCCCGGGGGCGGTGCAGCCGACGGCTGCCGTGGATGCAGCCGCGCCATCCCCGTCACCGCCCGCAGGTGCCCGGAATGCACTGCGGAGATCGTCCCGGCCACCGAGCAACCCCAGCCGGTGGGCTGACCCCGCCGGGCAGGGTGCGTTCTCGTGATCACGGTCCCTCACCCGCTCTATGCGCGGGTGAGGGACCGTGATCACGAAAGTCCGGCGAGCGCATGCCGCTGGGCGGCGGGGTGTCAGCTCGTGACGGGCAGCACGATCGCGGACGGATGCTCCGGATCGTGGAAGACCTCCTGGTCAGCGGCGGCCATGCCGCCGACACCGAGCGGCTCCCCGGTGCCCGGGTTGCGGTCGACCCGCGGGTAGGCTCCGCTCGCGACCTGGACCCTGACCCTGTGCCCGGGCAGGAACCGGTGCCCGGCCGGCCACAGTTCCACCTGCACGCGGCGCACGCCGTCGGCGCCGGCCGCCGGGTTCCCGGGCAGCAGGCGGCGCACGCCCTCACAGACGTTGATCGACGCTCCGGTCGGCCCGACGTCGCAGAGCCTGACGACAAAGTCGGTGTGCGCCCGGCTGGACCGGATGTACAGGTCGGCGGTTACCGGCCCAATGATCTCCAGGCCCGATGGCAGCACCGGGCTGGTGAAGACGAGCAGGTCCTTTCGCGCCTCCAGGCGGCGGTTGTCCTCGGGCTCGGAGTTGCCGACCAGCGTGGGCCCGCTGAGCGCCGGTGTCGGGTGCGCCGGGTCGTAGCGGTAGGTGCCGGGCAGCGACGCCGCGGGCAGCGCGGTCCCAAGGCCGCGGCCGGGCTGCAGGTGCCAGCGCTGTGGCCGGACCGCCGGCACCGGCCAGTCGGGGTAGTCGCGCCACTCGCGCGCGCCGGTGATGTACAGCCGGACCGGCTGATCACGCAGTTGGGACACGTCGCCGAGCAGGTGGGCACGGAACCAGGCCAGCGCATCCTCGCTCGCGGGGCGAAGCTGCCGCGCATCGGCGTGATACCAGGGGCCGATCGTGAGCTGTGGCCGCCTTCCCGCGGCACGCAGCTGCGCGTAATCCCGAAGCTGCCACGGCAGGAAGACGTCGTACCAGCCACCGAGCAGGCTGACGGGGACCGCGACCTCGCCGACGCTGCCGCTGTGGTCGCGCCGGCGCCAGTAGGGCATGTCTGTGCCGGAGTTGTGCAGCAGATCCTGGAAGAACGGCACCGGTGCGCCGGCGGCCAGCGTGTCGAGCTCGGCGAGCGGCCGCCCGGACATGGCCGCGCGCCTGGCCCGGCGAACGGACGTGATGCCCGCGGTCAGGCCCGCGATCGGCCGCTCGATCCGGGTCGTCAGGTCGCTCCAGGTCAGCGTGGACTCGAGCGCGAACGCGCCGCCGACGTAGGCGGCGTCGCGGAACTGCGACGCGGCCATCTGCGCGGCCATCGCCCGCAGCCCTGGCCCGGCGTCGGCGGCGATCGCCCACTGGGAATAGCCGAGATAGCTCGGGCCGTACATGGCGAACGTGCCGCCGAACCATGGCTGCGCCTGCAGCCAGGCGACCGTGGCGAGCCCGTCGGCTCGTTCGTTGCCGAGCGGATCGAACACGCCGCCGGACCCGAACGTCCCGCGCACGCTCTGGATCACGGCCTGGAAGCCGTGCTGCGCGAAGAAATGCCCATAGGCGAGGCCGACGAACCCGCTGCGGCCGTACGGTGAGCGGACCAGGATGACCGGAGGATGGCCGGTGAGCGTCCCGTCCGCCGCGCCGGTGTGGGACAAGCCGGTGGGGAAGTACCTCTCGGCGAGCAGCGTCACCCCGTCGGGCATGACCACTGGCAGCTTGCGCTGCACGCCGACCTGATACGGCCCATGCGGCAGCCGCAGCGCGGCGCCAACCAGCTTGCGTGCCGCCGCTGCCGCCCTGCCGTGTGCCACTCTGTCATGGGCCGCGCTGTCATGGGCCGCGCTGCCGTGGGCCGCACTGCCGTGGGCCGCGCTGTCCTGGGCCGCGCTGTCCTGCTGGTGGACGGCGCGCAGCGGGGTGACAGGCACGCCGGCTGCGCCGTTGGGGCCGTGCCTGCCCGGCGGGAAGAGGCGGCGCACACCGGTGGACCGTGCGGTGGGCCGGACCGTCACGTGCATCGTGGTCCGGGCCGCTGCGGCCAGCCTCTTGGCCATTTGCTCGCCAGAAGCGTGCACAGTCGCCCCAATCCCGATGACCTACCAGTCAGTAATCAGTGTGGCCCATGGACTGGGCGAAGGGAAGGGTCAGGTCGCAGACCCGGCGGCGGCGCCGGTCACGGCGTCCCCCCAGCGGGCGAGGGCCGCGTCCAGGTCGAGCGGCGCGATCATGCTGCCCTTGCGCAGTTCCTCCACCCAGTCCGTGGCCGGAACCCGCCACATCACCTCGAACTCGACCCCATCCGGGTCCTTGGCGTACAGCGACTTCGACACCCGGTGGTCGCTGGCCCCGACCAGGGCACCGTGGGCGGTGAGCTTGCCGCGGATCTCTGCCAGGTCGGGCAGGGACCCGACCTCCCAGGCCAGGTGATACAGCCCGGGCCGCGGCGCGCCGCCGGGGAGCTGGTCCGCGCCCCCGCTCCCGAACGGCTGCGCGGTGTTTTCGTCCCCCACCTGGAAAAGACCGAGGTCGTGGTCATTGGCACTGCCGCGTGCGCGCAGAAACGCGGCCCGGCCCCGGATCTCGGTCGCGATCTCGAAACCGAGCGTCTCCTGGTAGAACTTCACGGATCGTGATACGTCGCTGACGTACAGCACGGCGTGATTCAGGCGGCGGACAGACATGGCGCCAACTCCTCGATGTTCTGTTACCGACCAGAATGCGCCGCCGCGGCTACTGATTCCCCCGCCGGGGCAGACAGGTGATTTCCCCCGGCGGCGGGCAAGGTGGAGATCTCCCGCCACAGCTCGCGGTAGCACAGTGCGGCTTTGCTCCGCGGCGCGTAGACGGGCAGCGGCGCCCTCCGCACTGCCATCTGCTCGACGAGCGAGAGGGCGGGGACGACGGCGGTGGCGAGGTCCTTTCGCTCGCCGGGTAGCCGCTCGACGATGTCCCTGTGCAGCCGCTTGCGCGAGTCGACCATGGAAAAGAACGCCAGGATGGCCGGCCGCGGGCCATCGAACGAGTCGACGAAGCCGGTGATCTGGTCGAGGGTCCGGATGCACAGCGTGGTCGGAATGAGCGGCACGACCAGCAGGTCCGCTGTGTGCAGCACGTTCTCGGAAACCAGCGAGATGCTCGGCGGGCAGTCGAGGAAGACGGTGTCGTACTCGCGGGCCAGCGGCGCGAGCAGGCGGGCGATCTGCCGGGTGGGCTTCTTGGCCGCATCCAGGAGCAGGTCCATCCTGCGGTAGGTGAAGTCGGCGGGCAGCAGGTCGAGGTTGGCGAAATCGGTGCCCTTGATGGCCTCGTCGAGGGGCCTCGCGCCGCGCACGAGGGCCCTGCCGCCGCCCTTTACCCGCGGGCGGACACGGAAGAGGAAGGTCGCCGCGGCTTGCGGATCCAGGTCCCACAGCAAGGTGGCATGGCCGTCGCGGCTCGCCAGGTACGCGAGATTGACGGCCGCTGAGGTCTTGCCGACGCCACCCTTGACGTTGTAGGTGGCATAGATCTTCACGCGGCGGCTGCCTTCGTGAGGCTGGCGATGCGCCGGGCGTTGCGGTCGCTGGTGAACTGCGCGAAACGCTTGCCGAAGTCGTCGCGGGCCTCGCTGGCCGCCGCGTCGAGCTGGGCGGCGAGCTCGCCCATGGCCAGGAGCGCGGGGGCCGGGGTGACGCCCTCGGCTACCATCCGCGCGGCCAGTGACCTGATCGCCTCCCGCTGGACGTGCCCGTCCTGAATCTCACCGAGGCAGTCCTGCAGCTGCTTCAGCTCCCTGACGGCGCCGCGGTGCGTCACCGGGTCGTGCAGCGCGGCGAAGAACTCCAGCAGGTAACGCAGTTCCTTGCCGCGTTTGCGGACCAGATGCAGGTCCTCTTCCGGTGACGCCGCCGTGATGGCGCGGCCGGTCCTGGTGAGCCTGCGGTGCGCGCGCCCGATCCGCGCGGCGGCAAGGTCGCCGACCGGTATTTGCGTGCGGCCACCCCGGCCCAGCATCGCGCGCCGGGAGGGCGCGGCGCTTTCTTCCAGCGCCGCCCGCCACTGGCTGGCGAGGCTCGTGAAGCGGGCGGAACGCAGCCCGCGGGCCAGGCGCCGCCGCTCGGCGGCCCGGTACCTGATGAGCGTTTCGTGCAGCGGGGCGAGGTCGGCCGGCGATGCCGTGACGAGGTTCGCCGCGGCCTCGGCGAAGCCGAGCAGGTGCACGTCCAGGTCACGCAGCGGCGTCGTAAGCTGGCCGAGCCATCTGAACTCCGGCGCGTACCGCGGCCCGAGGTCACCGGGCAGCGCGTCGCCGGCGAGTTTGAGCGCGGCCCTGGTCCTGCGGACGGCGATCCGCAGGTCGTGCAGGAACTCCGTGTCTATGTCGCGGACGGTGCCGTCGGCGTTTGCTTCGATGATGTCGAGCAGCCGGATCAAGATGGTGGCGAGCGCCATGCCCGCGGGCATGGACGGCGTCAGCGCGACGTCCACCTGGCTGCTGTAGTCGCCAGGCCGGCGGCCGGCCGCGCCGAGCGCCATGTCAAACGCCGATCGGCTGGCCGCGGTCACGCTCGGCAGCGTGGCGAGGATGCGCTCGACCCGGCCGGCCTCGGCGTCGTACCCCCGCACCGGGGTGATGGTCAGGCGCGCCGGAATCGCGGCGGCGGCACCGCGAACCGAGGCGTTGTCGAGGATGAGGCGGGCGACGGTCTTTTCCTCGCCATCGAGCACCCGGAGGGTCCGCTGCGAACTGGCGCTCGCAGCGACGGGCAGGAGCGCCCGGATCCCCGCGATCGGCGCGATGAGGTCACGGACGAGCCCCGCGGGAACCGCGCTCGCCACCCGCGGCCAGGTCATCGGGGGCACGGTGGCGGCCACCCGTGCCCCGTCCGGCGTCACCAGTGCGAGCTCGTGCGTGCCCGGGCCGCTGACGTATTCGAGCGTGCTGCCGGTCCGGTGCAGGCGCCAGTCGAACGTGTCCAGCCACACCCGGCGCACCGTGCGTGAGCCGGCCGCGGCGACCCCGAACCGCGACCGCAGCGCGTCGGCCATCCCGTTCCAGGCTGCCGGGCGCGCGCCCTCGATCATGAACTCGCGAAGCTGTACGGGCAACGCCCGCCTCCCAGGAATGAGTGGATCAGTGCATGCCGATGTCTGCACCCCTTGGGCGTCATCGGATACGTCGCACTATAGCCATCTTCGGTTAACTTGCTGTTTGTCCAACCGTGTCCTTTTAGTGATGATCGAGTGGTGGGACAGCTTGAGCTCGCGCCATGCCAGACCGGACGGCGGCGAACCGGCCCCAGATCGCCGCTGCCGACCACGGTGGATCATGAGCGCTTCGATCACGAGAGGCAACGCGCCAAGAGGCTGCGATGAAGACGCGCCGTCGCGGCCAGGTATGGCTGACCAGATGGTTACCGTCCTCAGGTGCTCGGCTTCTGCCCGCTTCGCGTCCCACTTGTAGCGTCAGGGGTTTCCAGGACGGGTACGGGTCAAGCATCGGGGTGGAAACGTGAGCGACCATGACCACTCGGGCCTGCCACGGCCCGCGCCGGCGCCCGCGTCCGTGGACAGCACAGCGCCGTTGGCGGCCGGGCCGCGCGGCCATCCTGGCGCCGGGCCCGCGGCCCGCGCGCGGGCCGAGCCGCGGGCACACCCGGGAGCGGCAAGACCGGCGTGGCAGGGCGCGGCGCACTGCGATGCGTCGGCGCCACCGCCCAAAGCGCCCGCCGAGCCGTGTGTCCGCACCGCTCACGGAACGGTGACCGCGGAGCCGTTCGGCTGGATGGCGGACCGCGGCGACCCGCGGCTGCTGCCCTACCTGATAGCTGAGCGGGCCTATTACGAGGCGGACGTAAGCTGCCTGGCCCAGGCGAAGCGGGGGCTCGGCGCGGAGTTCGCGGCACGCCTGCCCGCGGCGGAAGCCGCGGTGCCCTGGCGCCGCGGCCCTTACACCTACGTTGAGCAAACGCCGCCCGGTGCCGAGCTCCCGCAGTTGCGCCGCCGCCGCAACGGCAGCGCCGGCGGCTTCGAGGTGGTCCTGGACTGCGCTGCGGTCGCGGCGTCCCTGGCACCGGCCGAGGGCGCGGACACATACCTCCGCCTCGGCCTGTGCGAGCCGAGCCCGGACGGAAGCCTGGTCGCCTACTCGGTCGACTTCACCGGCGACGAGGTCTACGAGCTGCGCTTCCGCGATACGGCCAGCGGACGCGATCTACCCGATCGCATCCGCAGAAGCTACTACGGCGGCGCCTGGGGCGCCGACTCCAGCGCCTTCTTCTACGTCGTGCACGATGCGTCTTTCCGGCCCTGCCAGGTGCTGCGGCACGTCATCGGCACGCCGCAGGAGCGCGACACGACCGTGTTCACCGAACCGGACGCGCGTTATCACCTCAGCGTTGCCGCGACCCGCAGCGGCGAATGGATCGTGATCTCCGCCGAGGCCCGTGACACCAGCGAGCAATGGATCATCCCGGCCGCCAGGCACGGCGCCGGGCCGCTGCTGGTCGAAAGGCGCCGCCGGGGCATCGAGTATTTCATCGAGCACCTGGCCCGGCCCGCAGGCGGCGGGGCGGGCCAGGGCCGGTTCGCGATCCTCACCAACGACGGCGCGCCCGAGTACCGGGTGGTGACGGCCCCGGTAGCGGCGCCGGGCCGTGCCAACTGGCGCGAACTCGTGCCCGGCGACCCGGATATCAGGTTCAGCACCCTCGACGTCATCGGCGGCTACCTCGTGTTGTCCTGCCGGTCCCTCGGTGATCCTTTCCTGCGGATCGTGCGCCCAGACGGCAGCCACCACGACCAGCATCCCCGAACCCCCGCCGGGTTCATCGAGGCCGCCGTGCGGGGCGACTACGACTCGGCTGACGTGGTCGTTTCCACCCAGTCCCTGGTCGCGCCCAAGCGGTGGTGGTCGGTGGACCTGCACACCGGCGCGCGGACCCTGCTGCGGTGCAGCCAGCCGCCGGGCTACGACGAGGCCGCCTACGAGACGCGCAGGCTGTGGGCGCGGGCGGCCGACGGCGAGCGTGTCCCCGTCACGATCGCCTACCACCGGGGCCTGCGGCGTGACGGCAGCGCGCCGTGCCTGCTGTACGCCTACGGCGCCTACGAGGCATGCGCCGACCCACGGTTCTCCGTCACCCTGCCGAGCCTGCTCGACCGCGGTTACGTGTACGCGATCGGGCATGTCCGCGGCGGCGGCGAGCTCGGCCGCCGCTGGTGGCGAGGCGGGCGCCTGGCCGCCAAGCGCAACACCTTCACCGATTTCGTCGCGGTCCGCGATCACCTCGTGCGCTCTGGCTGGGCCGCGCCCGGCCGGATCGCCTGCCGCGGGCTCTCCGCGGGCGGGCTCACCGTCGCCGTGGCGTACACCTTCTGGCCCGGCCGCTGGGCCGGGGTGATCGCCGAAGCGCCCGCCGTCGACCTGCTCAACCAGATGCTCGATCCGGCGATCCCGCTCACCGTCAACGAGTACGACGAATGGGGCGACCCCGCCGACGCGCAGCAGTTCCGCTGGATGCGTTCGTACACCCCGGCCGAGAACGTGACCGACGTGCCGCGCCCGCCGCTGCTTGTCACCGGGATCCTGCACGACCCGCGGGTAATGATCTCCGAGCCCGCGAAGTGGGTGGCGGCACTGCGCGCCGCCGACACCTACGGAAACCGGATCCTGCTGCGCCCACAACTCGGCCCGGCCGCCCACCGCGGCCCGGCCGGCCGTTCCGGCACGCTGGCCTACGAGGCCGAGCTTCTCGCCTGGGTCATCTCCCTCACCCAAGATCCTTAACGGCTGCGCAGTGCCGCGGTGCCGCCATCACACTGGCTCCCGCCGGGTGCCACACTGCGCAGCCGTTCGGGATGATCGTTGTCCGCTGGCACGGCGGCTCACGCTCCGGCGACCGCGACGACTCCGTCGAGCGTGCCGACGTAGGCGTGTGATCCGGACAGGCTGGGCGCGGCGAAGTGCGGCGCGGTTCCGACATCGGCCCTGGCCAGGACCGCGCCGTTGACGGCGCCCAGTGCGTAGAGGACCCCGCCGTCGTAGTCGACGACCCAGACCGCGCCGCCACCGGTTACCGGGGACCCATGGGCGGACGCCGCCTGGGCGGTCCAGCCGGCGCGCGGCGTGCCGTCGGCTCCGATGATCACCTGGCGGATGCCGCCGTCATGACATGGCACGTACACGACGGCGCCGGACACCGCCGCGGTCCCGAACCCCGCGCACAGGTTCGCCAGCCGCGCGACCTCGCCGCCGATCCCGCCCAGGTGCCCGGTCCGCAGCACGTGGCCGGTGCCGCTCTTGCCAGCGATGAAGACATACCCGCCCGCCACCGCGGGGGTCATCGAGCCGAGGTCCAGGTCGTTGGTGTTCTCCCTGGCCCAGGTGGACGGGGCGAACAGGTCCAGCCGCCGCAGCCCGGCCGACAGCGCGATCACCGAGTCGCTGCCGTCGTAGGAACTCCCCGGCGCGCCGTTGCCGACCGAGACGAGCAGCCGGTCACCCACGACGACCGGGCCGCCCGTCGCCCATATCCCGCCTTGCCTGCTTGTCGGCACCGAGTAGCCGGCGAGCGGGCCAAGGCCGGTCGTGGCCACGGAGACCACGGCGCCGACGTAATCGGCGCAGTCGCCGTCCAGGCCGCCGAACGCGACGTAGACCCTGCCCGCATGCAGCGTCAGGGCCGGTCGCTGCTGGGTCGCGATCGGGGTGCCACGCGGCGGCTCGACCTCGCGCCGCACCTTCACCCGGCCCGTTGCCAGGCTCACCCCGGCAAGCAGGTGCGTGCCGCCGGTTGTCTCCGCCACCGCGAACACCAGGCCGGTCGCCGGGTCGTACACCGGCGTCCCCGTGATGCCGAGCGGGCCGATGTCGCCGCAGGGCAGGTCGGTCAGCGCCACCGGCCGCGCGATGTGCGTCCGCCAGAGCACCGTCCCGTTGCGCGCGTTCAGCGCGTAGACGCTGCCGCCTTCGGTGCCGGCGACGATCACGCCGCCGATGACGAGCGGCTGACCGTACACCACACCGTCAAGGTGCCTGCGCCACGCGACACGCAGGCTGGCCGGGGCGGGCACGCCACGCGCGGCGCCGCTCCGCCGGGCGTCGTGGCCGTAGGTCGGCCAGTCCGCCGCCGACAGCGCGCGACCCGGCGCGGGCGAGGCGTTCACGATCGGCGGCGGCGGGCTCGGCCGGTCAGGCGGCGCCGAACTGCAGGCAGCGAGCGCGGGGACCCCGGTGACCGCGGCAAGCGCGCCAACCATGGCCACTGCGGCCGAGCGCCGGCGCGCGGGAAGTGTGGCACGGCGCGCGACCCGTGTGGTGCGGCGAAGTCCGGTCACCGGGCCAGGCTATTGCGGCCGCATCGCAGGCGTGCGGCCGCTCCCGGTCACGCCGCGCTGCCGGCGAAATCACCTGCCGGTCAGGCGGCGCAGCGGCCGGCGACGGCGAGCGCCATCGCCATGATCGTGAGCTGCGGGTTCACCTCGGGGCACGTCGGCAGGACAGCGGCGTCGGCGATCCGCAAACCGGCCGTGCCGCGCAGGCGGCCCTCGGGGTCGACGGGGCAGCGTTGCGGGTCGGCGCCCATCCGCGCGCTGCCGGTCGGATGGAAGGCGGCCAGGTGCAGCGCGGACGCGGGCGCTGCGGCGACGAGGGCCGCGAGGCCGGCGGTATCACGCGCGGCCGGCCGGCCGGGCAGGCCGGTGAGGACCTCCCTGGCGCCTGCGGCGAGCAGCACCCGCCCCATGGCCACGATGGCGGTGCGGAGCCTGGCAGCGTCCCGCTCGTCCAGCCGGTAGCTGACGACCGGCCGTCGCCGGCCATGAACCGCACCCGACGGCGCGTCGGCGATCATGGCGCCGAGGAAGGCCAGCCGGTCGGCGCCGTCGAGTTCGCGCCGCAGCGCCCGGCCGACGCCTGGCAGGACGAACGAGCCCATGCCCGGCGGGCTCGCGGTGGCCTCGATCAGGATGCCCTCGTCGTGCAGCTCCTCGATGCCGGCGCTCTGCATCACCCCGGACCAGGACACGACGGGCCGGTCGAACCTGCCCGCCACGCTGAGCGCCGGGTGGACGGCCAGGCCCCGGCCGAGGCCCGGATGCCCGCCGAGGCCGCTGCGGCGCAGCAGCGGCGGCGTCTGCAAGGCGCCGGCCGCGACCACGACGAGCGGCGCCAGGATCTCAAGGACCGAACCGTCGGGCCGCACTGCCCGCACCCCCGCCGCCCGCCGGCCGCCCGGCGCACGCTCGGTGAGCACCTGCGCCGCCCACGCGCGGGTCACGATGCGGGCGCCCGCCGCACAGGCCTGCGGCAGCGCGTTCAGGTGCACGCCGTTCTTGGCGTTGCGCGGGCAGCCGACGGCGCACTGGCAGCAGCCGCCGCAACCAGGCGCATTACGCCGCAGCGGCGCGGCGCGCCAGCCAAGTTCGCGGGCGCCGGCG
>WNGJ01002450.1_pt1 | contig 29871 bp, 26 predicted proteins | sample 5400611 | NCBI WGS metagenome assembly WNGJ01 (sample SAMN13153375, study PRJNA577476) | soil metagenome | isolation source: 40 cm soil or saprolite under Garry oak tree replicate 1 | place: USA:California | collected 2016-06-15
GAGGGCATCGACGAGGACGGTGTCGAGTTCCGCCCTAACTACGACGGCCAGTCGAAAGAGCCGGTGGTGTTGCCCGGCGGGTTCCCGAACCTGCTCGCGAACGGCGCGCAAGGGATCGCGGTCGGCATGGCGACCTCGATTCCGCCGCACAACGCGGCTGAGCTGTGCGACGCCGCGCTGCATCTGATCGACAAGCCCGACGCCAAATCGAAGTCGCTGCTGAAATGGGTCAAGGGGCCGGATTTCCCGACCGGCGGCATCGTCATCGATTCCAAGGAATCGATCGCGGAGGCCTATGCCACCGGCCGCGGCTCGTTCCGCGTCCGCGCCAGATGGCAGCAGGAAGAGGGCGCCCGCGGCACCTGGGTGGTCGTCATCACCGAAATTCCCTACCTGGTGCAGAAGTCGCGGCTGGTCGAAAAGATCGCCGAGCTGCTCAACGAGAAGAAATTGCCGCTGGTCGGCGATGTCAGGGATGAATCGGCCGAGGACATCCGCCTCGTCATCGAGCCGAAGTCGCGCGCGGTCGATCCGGAACTGATGATGGAATCGCTGTTCCGGCTGACCGAGCTGGAAAACAAGATTCCGCTGAATCTCAACGTGCTGGTGAAAGGCAAGATCCCGAAGGTGCTCGGGCTTGCCGAGTGCCTGCGCGAATGGCTCGACCATCTGCGCGACGTCCTGCTGCGCCGTTCCAACTATCGCAAGGGCCAGATCGAAAACCGGCTGGAGGTGCTCGGCGGCTACCTGATCGCCTATCTGAACATCGACAAGGTGATCAAGATCATCCGCACCGAGGACGAGCCGAAGCCGGCGCTGATCAAGGCGTTCAAGCTCACCGAGGTTCAGGCCGACGCCATCCTCAACATGCGCCTGCGCTCCTTGCGCAAGCTCGAGGAAATGGAGATCCGCACCGAGGACAAGAATCTTCGTGGCGAACTGAAGGGCATCAAGTCGTTGCTCGGCTCGGAAGCGGAGCAGTGGTCCAAGGTCGGCGAGCAGGTGCGGACCGTTCGCGATCTCTTCGGGCCGAAGACGCCGCTCGGCAAGCGCCGCACCAATTTCGCCGACGCGCCGGAGCATGATCTTGCCGCGATCGAGGAAGCCTTTGTCGAGCGCGAGCCGGTCACGGTTGTGGTCTCGGACAAGGGCTGGGTCCGGACCCTGAAGGGGCATGTCGCCGATCTCTCGGGCCTCACCTTCAAGACCGACGACAAGCTCGGCCAGACGTTTTTCGCCGAGAGCACGTCAAAGCTTCTGCTGTTTGCGACCAACGGAAAATTCTATTCGCTCGACGTCGCAAAATTGCCGGGCGGGCGCGGACACGGCGAGCCGATCCGGATGTTCGTCGACATGGACCAGGATGCGGCGATCGTCTCGATGTTCGTCAACAAGGGCGAACGCAAGTTCCTGATCGCCAGCAGCGAAGGACAGGGATTCATCGTCAAGGAAGAGGACTGCGTCGGCAACACCCGCAAGGGCAAGCAGGTCCTCAACGTCACGATGCCGAACGAAGCCTGCGCGATCACCACCGTTGCCGGCGACCAGGTGGCCGTCATCGGTTCGAACCACAAGATGGTGATCTTTCCGCTTGATCAGGTGCCGGAGATGGCGCGCGGCCGCGGCGTGCGGCTGCAGAAATATACCAGCGCTTCGCTGTCCGACGTCACGACCTTCGATTCCAAGACTGGCCTTGCCTGGAAGGATTCCGCCGGACGTGACCAGGGCCTGTCCTGGAAGGAGCTCGCCGACTGGCGCGGCAATCGCGCCGATGCCGGCCGTCTCGCGCATGGCCTGCCGAAGTCGAACAAGTTCGGGCGGGCCGTGGAGTAGGCGATAGCCGTCGCCCCTGCGAAAGCAGGGGCCCATAACCACCTACGTTGATTGTTGAAAAAAGCTGTCCACCAGATCGCCTGACCGATAGGCCGCGGCGTATGGGTCCAGGCTCAAGGCCGAGACGACGCAAGCGAAGGCGGTCGGCACGTCGTCTTCACTGTAATAGTATTCGAACCTCAGCGCGCTATAACCGCCACCATCCCGAACCAATCGATTAGGCGATGGTCATCACCAGAATGGCTCTCCATCACCACCATCACACCCACGTCCACGATCACGCCAGCCATAGCCATGCGCCGGATCATTTCGGCGCGGCGTTCGCTGCCGGTGCGCTGCTCAATGCCGCGTTCGTCGTCGCCGAGCTGGGTTTCGGCTACGCCGCCAATTCGCTGGCGCTGATCTCCGACGCCGTCCACAATCTCTCCGACGTGATCGCACTATTACTGGCATGGGGCGGGATGTGGCTGGCGGGCAAGCGGCCGACGGAGACCCATACCTATGGCTATCGGCGCGCGTCGATCCTCGCCGCGCTGGTCAATGCCGGCCTGCTGCTGATCGCGGTGGGCGGCATCACAGTCGAAGCCGTCAATCGCCTTCGCGAGCCGGCGGCGGTGGCGGGCTGGACGGTCGTTTGGGTCGCGGCACTCGGCATTCTCGTGAACGGCGGCACCGCGCTGATGTTCGCACGCGGTCGGCACGGCGATCTCAATGTGCGCGGTGTTTATTTGCACATGGCGGCCGATGCCAGCGTGTCGCTCGGCGTGGTCGCCGCGGCCTCGTGATCATGGTCACGGGATGGCTGTGGGTCGATCCGGCGATCAGCCTGTGCATCGCCGCCGTCGTGCTCGCGAGCGGATGGGGGCTGGCGCGCGACAGCCTCAATCTCGCACTGGACGCCGTGCCGCGGAGCATCGAGCTTACGGAGGTGAGGGATTATCTGGTCGCGCTCGACGGCGTTTTGGAGGTGCACGATCTGCACATCTGGGCCATGAGCACCAATGAGACGGCGCTGACAGCACATCTGGTGCGCCCCGGCGGGCACGACGATGCATTCCTGCATCTTGTGTGCGAAGGGCTGTCGCATCGCTTCAAGATCCACCACGCGACATTGCAGGTCGAGGTCAATGGCGACACCTGCAGACTTTCGCCGGCGGAGCTGGTGTAGCGCGCCGCTCAGATCCATCCCGCCAGCCGCAGTGCGACGCCGGCGAGGCAGGACCCGCCGAGCACGGTCAGCATGCCCAAGTTAAAGCGGAAGACCGCGGTCGCCGCCGCGATGGCGAGCACCAGCGCCGGGACGTCGATGCTCGATACGACCGGCATGTCGAACGACAGCCCGAACGATCGCACCGGCGTCGTCTCCCGGAACAGCGTGTGCAGCGCGAACCAGACCGACAGGTTCAGGATCACGCCGACGACCGCGGCGGTAATCGCGCGGAGCGCGCCGGACAATCCCTTGTTGCCGCGCAGGGTTTCGATGTAGGGCGCGCCGACGAAAATCCAGAGGAAGCAGGGCGTGAACGTGACCCAGGTCGCGAGCAGTCCCCCAAGCGTCGCCGCCAGCATCGGCGGCAAGGTGCCGGGATCGCGATAGGCGGCCATGAAGCCCACGAACTGCAGCACCATGATCAGCGGGCCCGGCGTGGTTTCAGCCATGCCCAAACCATCCAGCATCTCGCGCGGCTGCAGCCAGTGGTAATGCTCGACCGCCTGCTGCGCGACATAGGCCAGCACGGCATAGGCGCCGCCGAATGTCACCAGTGCCATCTTGCTGAAGAACAGCGCGATCTGGCTGAACGTGTTGGCCGGACCAAACGCGATCAAAAGGGCCGCGACCGGCGCGAGCCACAGCGATAGCCACAACAGGCCGACGCGCAGCGCGCGCGGGCCGTTCGGGCGGGCGTGATCCGGCACGTCATCGCCGAGCACGCTGTCGGCCGCCGCGTTCTTTGCGCCGCCATGTTCGCCGCCGGAAAACTCCGGCCGTCCGCTCATGGCGCCGAGAAAGCCGATCACGCCGGCCGCGATGATGATGATCGGGAAGGGAATGGCGAAAAAGAAGATCCCGACAAAGGCTGTCGCCGCGAGCGCCATCATGATGCGATTGCGCAGCGCGCGTTTGCCGACGCGCACCACGGCCTGGAGCACGATCGCGAGCACCGCCGCCTTCAGGCCGAAGAACAGCGCCTCGATGTACCAGACATTGCCATAGGCGGCGTAGATATAGCTCAGGCCCATGATGGCGATGATGCCGGGAAGCACGAACAGACCGCCCGCCATGATGCCGCCAGCGGTGCGGTGCATCAGCCAGCCGACATAGGTCGCCAATTGCTGCGCTTCGGGGCCTGGCAACAGCATGCAGTAATTGAGCGCATGCAGGAAGCGGCCCTCGGAGACCCAATGCTTTTCCTCAACCAGGATGCGGTGCATCACCGCGATCTGCCCGGCCGGGCCGCCGAAGCTCAAGGTGGCGACCCGCAGCCAGACCCGGAAGGCGTCAACGAAGCCGATGTCGTGTCCGGCATCGGCCTTCGCTTGCTCATGCGCACTTGCGTCCATTACGTCTTTACTTTGTTGGTGGGCCAGTTATGGGTCTCGCCGGTCGCGTCGCGGCACCAGCGATAGAAGGCGTCGTAGAGCGCGATGCCGGCCTCAAGCTGCTCGAGATCATCGTCATACATGCGCGACAGGCCGAGCGACGCCGCGAGCAGTCCGGGCGCTTCCGGACAGATGTCGAGCCGCGCGGTGTCGGCCGCCCGCACGATGGTCGCCAGCCGCAGCAGGGGCGGTGTCGCCAGGCCGAATTCCTCGACCATGACGTCGAAGGTGCAACGCTCGCCGCGATGGCTCCAGAAGGTGTTTTCGATGTCGAAGGGCGCGGCATGAAAGTGCTCGCCGACGGCGAGCACTTCCGGCGGCGTGACGAACAGAAACACCGCATCCGGATCGACGAAACGGCGGATCAGCCAGGGGCAGGCGATGCGGTCGATCTTCGGCCGCGCGCGCGTCACCCAGACGGTGCGGCCTTGCGCATCGCGCGGTGGCAGTTTGGAGGTCGGTATCAGCGGAAGCCCGGCGGCCTTCCAGCCTTCAAAACCACCCTCAAGCGTCTCGGCCGCGGCATTGAAATGCCTCAGCCACGCCGCGGTGCCTTGCGCCAATTTCTGGCCGCGCAGGCAGTAGACGACGGCCGCCCGCCCCGAATAGTCCTCGCCCCAGCGCGCGGCTTGCTCGTGATTGCGCCTGAAGGCGCCAGGAATCAGCCGCGGGTCGTTGGCGAAATCCTTGTCGATGCGCACATCGATCAGGGCAGGGGCGTTTGCCGTGCCGATCAACCGTGCCAATTTTTCAGGAGATATCGTGCCGTAAGAAGACATGGGTTGCGTCCTCGCAAGATCAACGGGACGCGATACTTGGGCATGTCGCCTCATGAGGGGATCGCAGAACCCCCATAGCCCCATTACATCGAAAGCGAAGCGGGCTGTCAATCCGCGCGATGTCCGCCGGGGGCGCGGCCGGCGCGCGCCATTATGATAGTATTCGGTTGCGAGAAGGCTTACGTCTTGCGCGGAACCGCCGGCGCCGTTTTTGCGGCTCATGCTGGCGCGCCACGCACCATGAACGCTCACGCGGAGATCGGCGATGCACACACACTCCCTCGACCAATGGACGCATGAGCACGTCTTTCTCGGGGAGAAGCACGAGCACAACGAGCGCCGCACCTGGTTCGTCGTCGCCCTGACCGCGATCATGATGATTGGCGAGATCGCGGCGGGATCGTTGTTCGGCTCGATGGCGCTGCTGGCCGATGGCTGGCACATGGCGACCCACGCCGCCGCGCTCGGCATTGCCGGAGCCGCCTATCTGTTCGCGCGCCGGCAGGCGCGCAATTCCCGTTTCGCGTTCGGAACCGGCAAATTCGGCGATCTCGCCGCGTTTTCCAGCGCGATCATCCTGGGGATGATCGCAGTTCAGATCGCCTATGAGAGCGTGCTGCGGCTGATCCACCCGGTGCCGATCTCCTATGCCGAGGCAATCGCCGTGGCAGCCCTCGGCCTCTGCGTCAACCTTGCCAGCGCCTGGATGCTGCGCGACAGCCACGATCACCATCATGGGCATGGCCACGCGCACGACCACGATGATGACGACCACGATGATGACCATGACCACCACGATCACCATCATCATCACCACCACCATGACAACAACCTGCGCGCCGCCTACGTCCATGTGCTGGCGGACGCGGCAACCTCGGTGCTGGCGATCGCGGCGCTCGCGGTCGCGATGGTTTCGGGCTGGGTGTGGGCCGATCCGGCCGTCGGGATCGTCGGCAGCCTCGTGATCGCAAGCTGGGCCTTCGGGCTGATCCGCGATTCCGGCGCGGTGCTGCTCGATGTCAGCTTCGACCGGAAGCTGCAGGCGACCATCCGCGCGCGGCTTGAGGCGGGCGACGACCGGATCACCGATTTGCATCTTTGGCAGGTTGGCCCCGGCCATTGCGCGGCGGTGATCTCGCTGGTCTCCGAGGCGCCGCTGCCGCCTGCGACCTACAAGGATCGGCTGCGGGACTTGAACGGCCTGAGCCACATCACGGTCGAGGTCGAGCGCTGCCCGCACTAAGCTGTTCGACCCAACCGATATCAAAAAGCCGTCACCGGCAATCGCCCGTCATCGCCATGGTGTAGTATCCCGCCCGTCGAACCGGACGGGCCGGATGAGCGAGGGTGGAGGAAACAATTGAAACGAAGTGTGGGTCTTGCGGTGGCGCTGCTCTTGGGCGCGCTGTCCGTCTCTGCCGGACAAGCGCAATCGGGCGTGGAAAAACTCTATATCCTCAATTGCGGCGAGGGTGTCGCCGGCGACATCTCGCGGTGGTCGCCCGGCGTCAACGAAGGCAAGTCGATGGACTTCGTCGACAATTGCTATCTGATCAAGCACGCGCAGGGCTGGTTCCTGTGGGACACCGGCATCTCCGATGCGGTCGCTGCGATGCCGAACGGCCTTGCCCCGGCCGATCCGAAAGCCGTCACCTGGCACCGGCCGAAAACGCTGGCTTCGCAGCTCGAACAAATTGGCGTCAAGCCGTCCGACATCAAGGCGATGGCGGTCTCGCATACCCACCCCGATCATATCGGCAATGTCGAGATGTTTCCGACCACCATGCTGTATGTCCAGAAGGCCGAATATGATTGGCCCGGCGCCAACGACCAGCCGCGATTCAAGAAGGAACATCCGGTCACCCTGCTGGAAGGCGACCGCGACGTGTTCGGCGACGGCAGCGTGACCATCCTCGCCACGCCCGGACATACGCCGGGCCACCAGTCGCTCCTGGTGAAACTGCCCAAGACCGGCGAGATTGTGCTGTCAGGCGACGCCGTCCACTTCAAGAGCAACTGGGACAACCGCGGCGTCCCCGTCAACAATTTCAGCAAGGAGGAGACGCTCGCGTCCATGCAAAAGGTCGCGGATACGCTCGCCAAGGAAAAGGCGCAGCTCTGGATCAACCACGACAAGGCGCAGCGCGACACCCTGAAGATGGCGCCGGAATTTTATGATTGAACTGGCTCAGATTGAACAACGGGCTCAGTTGCGGGGCGCCGACACCGGGGGCGGGCCGAGGCCCTCGGCCTTTTTCGGCTTCAGCGTGCCGGCATAGAACGACAAGACCCAGACCAGCATCAGGCAGACCAGATAGACCACATAGGATTGCGGCGGCGTGGTCGCCCACCGCAAAAAACTCTTAGGCTGTGGTTTCTCGGGCTGCGTCCGCGGACCGGTCTCGTTTTCCATGCCATCGTTTTGCTTGAAATGGAGCGGGAAGAAAAGCGCAATATTCGAGAGGGGCAGCGCCGCAATCGGATCGGCAAGGATGCTGGCTTTTGCATCCCCGAGGTTGGGAGGCTGGCGACGCTTTCACCCGGCGCGATTGCGCGGCATAATAGCGTATGGAACTTTCTTCCCGCCTCGACCTGATGAACTGGCTGGTCAGCCAGGGCCTCACCGGCCTTCCCGAAAACGAACTGATTCGCGGCTTCTGCGAGCGCTGCCGGGACGGCGGCCTCCATCTGTCGCGCGGCCTGGTCTTCATCGACACCCTGCACCCGATCTACGAGGGACGCGGCTTTTGCTGGAACGACCGGGAAACCAACGAGAGCGACACGTTCGAGTACATGTCGACCAGCGAGGGCGATGCCGCGAAGAACTGGCGCCGCTCCGCGTTCCACCACATGCTCGAAAACGGCCATGACGAGTTCGCCATCGACCTTGCCGATTGCGCCTCGCTCGATTTCTCGATGATCGACGAGCTCGCTGACAAAGGGCACCGGCATTTTCAGGCCTTCGTGCACCGCTTCGGCGACGCCGGCACGCTCGGCCAGATGGATTGTTTCTATTCCTACTGGCTGACCCGCCGCGACGAAGGTTTCAGCAATGGGGAACTTGCGGCGTTGCGCGATCTGGTGCCGTTGCTGGGGCTTGCGATCAAGTCGGCCCAACAGGTCGACATCGCGCGCACCCTCGGGCGGGTCTATCTCGGGCGCGACGCGTCGGAGCAGGTCTTGCGCGGACGCATCTCGCGCGGCGTGACTGAGCGCATCACCGCGGCCCTCTGGTTTTCCGATCTGCGCGGCTCGACCAAGATCTCGGAAGGCATCGGGCCTGACGAGATCATCCCGTTCCTCAACGACTACGCCCAGGCCTCGATCGACGCCATCCATGAAGCCGGTGGCGACGTGCTGAAACTGATCGGCGACGGCGTGCTCGCGATGTTCACCGGCGAGGACATGGCAATGGTCCGGCGCGCGGCGCTGCACGCCGAGCACCGTTTCCGCCTCAATATGATCGAGCTCAACGCCCGCCGCTCCGCGGAGAACCGGCCGGTCACCTCGGCCTATGTGGGCTTGCATGTCGGCGAGGTCTTTTACGGCAATATCGGCAGCGAGGACCGGCTCGATTTCACCGTGGTGGGACCTGCGGTCAACGAGGTGAGCCGCATCGCGTCGATGTGCAATTCGATCGACCGCGAATTCCTGGCGTCATCGGAATTTCGCGCCGGCCTGGACGCGACGGGCCGGCGTTATCTGGTCTCGACCGGCCGCTACGCGTTGCGCGGCGTCGGGCGCGCGCAGGACCTCTACACGCTCGATCCCGAAATCGCCGCGAACGAAGCGATGGCGGGAAGCTATGAGCGGTATTTGAAGAGTTAGAGCTTGATCCGGAAAAGGCCTGCCCCGCACTTGATGCGGGTGGGAGAAATCATGCTCAGGGCTTGCGCGTCCTCGTACCAGACGGGACGGGGATAGCCTGGGCAAGGGAATGCCCACGCTACGATGTAACCCGGCGAGCATACCATCAGCGCAGCGGATCGTAGCCTCCGCGCTCGGGCATTCGACGACATTGCAGCCAACTGCATGATCCCCGCTAAGCGATTGCAAGTCCAAAAAGCGCGGCGATCTTGGCGATAGGTCCAAGGATAATCGTCGCGTTCGATACAAACTCGCCGAGCAGCTTAGCCGAAGAGGACAGGGCTTTCAGTGCACCTTCCACCCGGCCTCGATCGGGAGCGGACTTCCCAGCTTCCGTTTCTAATCCACTCACATGCTCCGAGATCGACGCTTTGGCCTTTTCAGGAATTTTAAGACCGTCGATCGCGCTTTTTAGTTCGGCAACCGAGGATCGGAAGTGCTCAAGGTCTACGGACGAAAGATTTTGGATCGCTCTCGCATTCTTTCCCACGGCTATTACTTGGGCACTAACATTATCGGCGATTATCCCTTGATTCCCTGCAACACTGGATTTCTCGTTCATGACGCGTGTGCCTTTGTACTGAGAGGGTTCTTGGGAACTGTGTTGGCCTGCGCAGTAGATCCTTGTCCAACGGCCATAGCTTGAGCCGTAACGTCTCCCCCCTGAACGAGTATGCCCGAGTTATAAATTGTCATTACTTTGCTGCGGAGATCAGATACGTCCACTCCATGCTCTTCCATGTAGTCGTAGATTAGCTCAACAATTGTTTGATCAAATGCCTTTACCGCGAAATCCAAGTCGGCCTTTTGCGAAAAGTGGTCAAACTTGTCATCCATAATTTGTCTTCGAGTACTTTCATTCGCCCCATAGTTGTAGATAGGGTCATTTTCCAAACTACTTAGATACTCTTTCTTGCTCCGGCTTGTGGAACCCCATACGGCAAAGCCTGCAAGAAGGTTAAAGGTCTCTGCAACGACCAAAAGGGGGCTGGCGATAGCGCAACCTATGAAGAGAGCTATCTGCGTGCCCAATTTGTTTTGAAACCTCTTGCGGTCGATGATCTTAAAATCTTTTGACGGTGGAGTTAGCGCGAATTTGCTTGTTTCTATGTAAAATATCCTTCCCTGCAAGCTGGTGCGGACCGCGTGAGTCAGTATTAATTCTCCGTCCCATCGAATGTCATGAAAAAGCAAATAGCTCCTGCAAAGGTTTGGATACTTCGAGCAGAGCTGCCTTACCTCGTTATCGTTCAGAAGTACGTTCGGCTGCTTAATGTCGGGCTCGTGAGATACCATCGGTAAGATGAGTGCGTCTTCGCCCCTAACTGCAAGAACTTCCCTTAAGACTATGGCTCCAAATCCGCTTTGCAAAATTTTGCGCTTGATTGTGGACTCGAGCTCAAGCGCTGACACTGTAGTAAGTTCAGCTTTTCCGCTGGCGGTCTGTGCAGCTTTTCCGACATCTACCGTAAACGACCATTTTCCAATGGGAAGCCCAGCGAACCTAAAAGGATCAAAGCCTTTGTAGACAAGAGTACGTTGGGCGACAGCGCCAATGCCAAAGTCTAAAGCCTTCGGATGCCACTCATTGAGGAGCTCGTCAGCGGTCTTTAAGCTAAATTTGGCTTTAGAAAAGCGATCGAGAGAACTTTGCGTCAGCGAATAATGAATTCCGCAAAGGAGTGCAGCGACCACGAAAACTAGAATAAAAAATGTGGAAGGTAAGCCAAACAGCAATCCGAAAATGGGCAGCACAAGCAGCGAGCCGCACGTAATACGGTGGCCTGTTTCATTTTTTTCGACTTGCGCAGCCAAATAAACGACTGGTCGAGGGTCTAGGCCGATCTCGAAAGGAGGCGCGGCGACGGGGTCAAGCGCCTTCTTCATAAGCTGCCGCCGAAAACTTGCTCCTCGCGTATAGACCGCCGAAAGAGCAATTCTCAACACTTCTGGGCAACTCCGCCACGCTACCTGCTTAGATTCGACGTCGGAAGCAAGCGGGTCTACCTGACTGAGCATGACTATTCTTCCCAGGATGTCACGACAACCAGGAGTATAGATTGCTAGTGGTACGACCTCAAGGACGATTATTGGTGCGCTAAGGCGCCTGCTGCAGGAAGTGCAGCACACTGGCGCTGAACTGCTCGGGGTTTTGCAGGAAGGCAAAGTGGCTCACCTGCGGCATGATGAGAAGACCGCACCCCGGGATCTGGTCGGCCATGAACAGCGTGTTCGTGCGCTTGATGGCTTCATCATGATCTCCGTCCACGATCCACGTGGGCGTGCGGATGCGATGAAGATCGTCGGCGGTGAAATGCGGCTGGGTCTCCCACATCTTGGTGACTTGCGCCAGGAACGGATCATATTCGGCAGGCGTCGGTGAAAGACTCTGATATTCGATCCTCGCCCGCTCCATATATGCGTTGAAGACCGGACTCTGCGAGATGTCGGCAACGCCTTCGGGATCGGAATTCGCGGCGAAGGCGAAAAGCCTGGTCAACCGCTCCGGATGATGAATGGCGATGTCGAGGCCGATAATCGCGCCATCGCTCCAGCCAACGACAGCGGCCTTTTCAAGCTTCAGGATATCCATCACCGCCAATACGTCCGACGCCATCAGGTCGTAGCCTAGGGGTTGGCTGCCGCGACTGCTGCGCCCATGCCCCCGGCTGTCCATGACGATGACCTGATAATCCTTGGAGAGAGCCGGAACCAGATTGCCCCAATAGTTGGAGTTGGCGAGGCCGCCGTGCAGTAGAACCACCGGCTCTCCACGCCCAAAGACGGCGTACCAAATCCGGACGCCGTTCACCGGAGCGTATCCCATCTGCGCGTATCCGCTTTGCGCCTGGCTTGGCAGGCTTGGGGTTGCCGGCAGATGGAGCCAAGCCGGCTCCGCCCGCGCTATCCCGCCAAAGAGGATCAGCAACGATATCAGACAGTGGAGGATGCGCCGCATGACGGAACCTGGGATCGGCGGGATGGGATCCCAGGTATCATGCACCGGCGGCCGAACATTCGCCGATCATTTCCGGCTGACGCAAAAGTGAAACCGCCGGCGACATCAGGATCACCAGCGCCTGCGCGCCGAAGATCGCAACGGCGAGATAAAGACAGGCTTCGGCGCCATAAAGCCCGCCAATGATGGCGCCGAGCGCCGAACCCAGCGGACGGGCGCCATAGCTCAGGATGTTGATCGCGGACACCCGCCCGAGCAGCCGCGGCGGCGTCACCGATTGCCGCAAGGTCGTGGTCGAGATCACCCACAGGATCGGGCCGGCACCGAGCAGGAAGAAGCTCAAGCCCGCGAGCGGTGCCACTGGGATGAAGGTCGTCAGCGCCATCACAGCGGCGGCGACGAAGCCGGTGACCGGCCCGAGCCCGATTACGGTGCCGAAGGCGAGGCGCTGCATCACCCGGGTCGCGAGCAGCGCGCCGACCACCATGCCGACGCCGTACATCGCAAGCGTCGCGCCGACACCGGTCGCCGACAGGCCGAGCCGGCGCACCGCGTAGGGCACGAACACCGCGAGCAACAGGAAGGAGCCGGTGTTGAAGATGAACTGGGTGATGAACACCGGTCGCAGCAGCGCGTGGTGGAACACGAAGGCCGCGCCTTCTTTGATTTCATGCAGCGGATGACGGGGCGGCGCGACCTCGCGTGCCGGCTCGTAGATGCCCGCGAGCAGCACCACCGCGATGACGGAGAGCACGGCGGCACATCCGAACGCCGGTGCCGCGCCCACCCAGCCGACCAGCACGCCGCCGAGCGCGGGGCCGGAGGCAAACGCGATGGTGCGTGCAAGCTCGATCCGCGCGTTCGCCGCCGGCAGCAGTTTTGGCGTGACCAGCGAGGGAACCAGGGCAGGCGCTGCCACGCTATAGGCCACCGTGCCGCAAACGGCGGCGAAACCGAGCACAGCAAGCAGCGGCAAGGTGAGCCAGCCGAGCCAGATCAAGGCGAGGATCGCGAGCAGCGCCACCGCGCGCAGGGCCTCCGCGCCCGCCATCAGAACGCGCCGCGAGATGCGGTCGGTGAGCAGGCCGGCCGGGATCGCGAACAGGATGAACGGCAGGGTCAGCGCGGTCTGCAGCAGCCCGGTCTGGCCTTCGCCGACGCCAAGCAACAGCACCGCGACGATCGGGGCCGCGGCCAGCGCGATCTGCTCGGCCGATTGCGCGGACAGGTTGGACCAGGCAAGGCGATTGAAGGTCGGGGGCAGGCCAAGGGGTAGGTCAAGAGGTAGGTCAAGGGGCCGGTCGCGGGTTTCAGGCGTTTCGGAGGTGGACATGGCGGTTCCTTGAACGATCGATTTGACCGCTACACTCCCACCGCGCGAGAGGCGAACCCACCCGCTTTCCGATAGGCTCAGGGCAAATAGCTTGAGCGTGACCTCCGCGGAATACGCTCTCTAGCTTATTGTTTAAGCATGATCTTTTTCGGAAAATCGGTACCCACCCCGCATCAAGTGCGGGGCAGGCTTTTTCCGGATCATGCTCTAGCTCTGCAGCGCCGTCAGTCCACAGCTCTTCGGCAGTGCGAAACGCCAGATGCGTACCGTCATTCAGCGCGGCCGTCTTGAAGCTATGACGGGCCCCGGCGAGTGTCAGCGCTTGCTTGGTGAAGATCGAGATATGGCCGTTGCGCGGCCGCCTCGTATCATTTTCGTGATCGCCAGATGCACTTGCAAATGAGTTGCAATAAAAGCCGAGTTCGGGCATTCTGACGGGATGGACGCCCGATCATCCGCTATCGCCTCCGAATCCGCAGTGAAAGTGCCTGCCGCAACGGCCCTGGCCGGCCCTGGCTGGCGCGGCGAGCGCGGTGAGCCGTCGCTGGCCGACATGTTCGCCACGGTGCGGACGGCCAAAGGGGGATCGTTTGGGCGCAAGCTGTTGGCGTTCCTGGGCCCGGGCTATCTCGTGGCGGTCGGTTATATGGACCCCGGCAACTGGGCGACCTCGCTCGCCGGCGGTTCCAAGTTCGGCTACGCGCTTTTGACGGTCGCGCTGCTCTCCAATCTGATGGCGATCGTGCTGCAATCGCTCTGCACGCGGCTTGGCGTCGGCGCCGGGCGCGACCTCGCACAGGCCTGCCGCGATTCCTATCCGAGCTGGGCCGCCTTGCCGCTGTGGCTGTCCGCCGAGATCGCCATCACCGCGACCGATCTTGCCGAGGTGATCGGAACCGCGATCGGCCTCAATCTGCTGTTCCAGATTCCGCTTGCGATCGGCGTGATCATCACCGCGCTGGATGTGTTCCTCATCCTGGCGCTGCAGGCGTTCGGCTTCCGCTGGATCGAAGCGTTCGTGGTCGCGATGCTCGGCGTGATCGCGGCGTGTTTCGCCGTGCAGATCGCGCTTGCCGATCCCGACTGGGGCGCGGTGCTGCGGGGGTTTGCACCGAGCAAGGATCTGCTTGCCAACCGCGAGATGCTGTACCTGGCGCTCGGTATCCTCGGCGCCACCGTGATGCCGCATAATCTCTATCTGCACTCGGGCCTGGTGCAGACCCGCGGCTATGGCGGGACGCTATCGGAAAAGCGCGAGGCCATCACGCTTGCGACCATCGATTCCTCGATCGCGCTGTGCCTTGCCTTCGTCATCAACGCGTCGATCCTGATTCTCGCCGCGGCGACGTTCCACCACGTGGGCCGGACCGACGTTGCCGAACTCGATCAGGCGCATTCGTTTCTTGCGCCGCTATTGGGTTCGACCTTGGCGCCGACGCTGTTTGCGGTCGCGCTTTTGTGCTGCGGGCTGAACTCGACGATCACGGCGACGCTGTCCGGCCAGATCGTGATGGAAGGCTTTCTCAACTGGCGGATCGCGCCGTGGCTGCGCCGGCTGGTGACGCGGATGATCGCCATTGTGCCTGCCGTGGTGGTGACGATCTGGGCCGGCGAGAAGGCGACCGGCCAGCTCTTGATCCTGAGCCAGGTGGTGCTCAGCCTGCAACTGCCGTTCGCCGTGGTGCCGCTCGTGATGTTCACGGCGAGCCGCGCCAAGATGGGGCCGTTCGTGGCGCCGCGCTGGCTCACCGCGCTGGCGGCCGTCGTCGCGGCTTCGATCATCGTGCTGAATGCGAAGCTTGTGTTCGATTTTGTCAGTGGGTGAGCGGCGCAAGTATTTGTCAGTGGGTGAGCGGCGCAAGTAGGTGAGTGGCGAATGGCGAGTAGCGAATGGCAATCTCCCCATTCGCTACTCGCCATTCCCTATTTGCTATTCGCCCCATCAATCCTGCGGTTCCGACGCCACGTCGCCCGACGCGTCGATGCGAAGCCAGCCGGAGGGGGCAAGCCGCTGCTGCGGCAGGAAGCGGCCCTTGTAGTCCATCTTCTTGGAGCCCTCGATCCAGTAGCCGAGATAGACGTAAGGCAATCCCTGCCGCCTGGCGCGCGCGATATGGTCGAGGATCATGTAGGTGCCGAGCGAGCGGCCAATTTCGGACGGATCGAAGAAGGAATAGACCATCGACAGCCCGTCGCTGAGCACATCAGTCAAAGCCACGGCCAACAGCTCATCGCCGCGGCCGCTGATGCCGCTGTCGATGCCCCGCCTGCGATACTCGATGATGCGGGTCTCGACATGGCTGTCCTCGACCATCATTGCGTAGTCGAGCACGGTCATGTCGGCCATGCCGCCATGGCGGTGCCGCGCGTCGAGATAGCCGCGGAAGATGGAATATTGCTCCGAGGTAGGCACCGCGCTGCGCTGCTCGCCGATGATGTCGGCGTTGCGGGCCAGAACCTTTCGGAAATTGCGCGACGGCCGAAACTCGTTGGCGACCACGCGTACGGACACGCAGGCACGGCACTGGTCGCAGGCCGGCCGGTAGGCGATCGACTGGCTGCGGCGGAAGCCGCCATGGGTCAGAAGGTCGTTGAGATCGCCGGCCTTGTCGCCGACCAGATGCGTGAACACCTTGCGCTCGTGCCGGCCGGGCAGATAGGGGCAGGGCGAGGGCGCCGTCAGGTAGAACTGGGGGGTATCACGCGAATGCTGGGTCAAGGACTTCTTCGACCTCGTTGGCGAAGTGGGGGCAATAGCATCGCGCTACCGAGACAAACGGTCAATTGTTAAGTCAATAAGTTCGCGCCGCTTGCCCCACCGGGGAACGTACCGAATTGTTAATAACGACGGTTCCCAGCACCACGTCATGCAACAGCCGGCGACGGCCATTGAACAGCCCGATCAGCAGGACGAACGGCGACAGGACCGAAATCGAGATCCAGAACAGCACGGCATGCATGGCGCCGAGCAGGAAATAGCCGGGCGCGCCGTACCAGGTGCGCAGTTCCAGATCCATGACCCGCATGCCGATGGTGGCCGAATGCGGTCCGCCCAGCGAGGCGCCGTAATAGATCAGCGCCCAGATCACCGACGCCGGCGAGACCAACAGGAACAGCGCCCAGCCGAGGCCAAGCGTGACCACGCCGAACACGGCGATGAAAAGCACCGCCAGGATGACCGGAATGGAAAGCACGATCAGGTCGATGATGAAAGCGATCGCCCGCCGCGTCAGCACGCCGCGAAACAATTCCGGCTGCAGATAGGGGTCGAACGCATGCGGCGGCACGTTCGGCCCGCCATCGTTGCGCCAGCCGCCGCCTGTGCCGCCTGAACCGCCGTATGACATGACTTAAGTCCTCCAAGACCGACCGTCGATCACATGGGAACCGTTAAACCGCCTGCAAGGCCTTGCGATTCGAGGAAACGGCAATATTCGGGCGATTCCGTGGTTGAAGCGCACGACGCCGTCCCCGTCCCGGCCGGGCAGGCCGTTGGGGCGAACCGGGACCCCGCGCGATGACCTGAGGATGAACCGTCATCGCGCTCTAGCTTATTGTTTGAGCTGATCTTTTTCGGAAAACCGATGCCCGCCCTCGGGTCGTAGCCCCAAGGCGTGCTTTTGGGGCATGCTTTTCCGGATCATGCTCTAGCGCTGGGCCCTCAGCTTTTCGGCCGCCTGCGGCGCGAAGTAGGTCAGGACACCGTCGGCGCCGGCCCGCTTGAATGCCAGGAGGCTTTCCATCATCGCGCGCTCGCCATCGATCCAGCCGTTGCTGGCGGCCGCCGCGATCATCGCGTATTCGCCGGACACCTGATAGGCGAAGGTCGGCATGCCAAAGGTGTCTTTGACCCGGCGCAGGACATCGAGATAGGGCATGCCGGGCTTCACCATCACCATGTCGGCGCCTTCGGCGATGTCGAGCTCGACCTCGCGCAGCGCCTCGTCCGAATTGGCGCTGTCCATCTGGTAGGTGCGCTTGTCGCCGGTCAGCGTCTTCGCCGAGCCGATGGCGTCGCGGAACGGGCCATAGAAGGCGGAGGCATATTTCGCCGCATAGGCCATGATCTGCACGTCGAGGAAGCCTGCGCGGTCGAGTTCCTCGCGGATCGCGCCGACGCGGCCGTCCATCATGTCGGACGGCGCGATGATGTCGCAGCCGGATTCCGCCTGCACCAGTGCCTGCTTCACCAGCACCGCGACCGTCTCGTCGTTCAGGATCGTGCCGTCCTCGATCAATCCGTCATGGCCGTGGCTTGTGAAGGGATCGAGCGCGACGTCGCAGAGCACGCCGAGATCGGGAAACTCTTTCTTGACCGCGCGCACCGACTGGCACACGAGGTTTTCCGGGTTGATCGCCTCCGAGCCGTGCTCGTCGCGCAAGGACGGGTCGGTATAGGGGAACAGCGCGATGCAGGGGATGTTCAGCTTCATCGCGCGCTCGGCTTCGCGCACCACCTGGTCGACCGTGAGGCGGTCGACGCCGGGCATCGAGGAAATGTTGGCGCGCTTGTTATGGCCGTCGGCGACGAACAGCGGCCAGATCAGGTCATCGGTGGTGAGGACATTTTCCCGCACCAGACGGCGCGCCCATTCCGCCTTGCGGTTGCGGCGCGGCCGGACCGTCAGGTCGAGCGTGGGGGCGGCAACCGTCGCCTGCTGCCGCGATACGTCGCGCATTTCGATCGGACGCCCGAATTTGATCGCCATGGGTTGCCTTTCCTAAAGCCGCCGGACCTGGGCTGCCGGATTGAATTCTTCCAATTCTAGCACTTAAGCTTCGTGGCGTCACTTGACCTGCCGCAAGACCTGACCTGTTGCAAGACCTGACCTGTTGCAAGGCTCCAATGCCTGAGCAGATGCGGGAAGGACACGCTCAAGGATTGATTTTGCGGCCCCGTGGGGCCAAGAATTTCCGTTCAGGAGTCAATCTCCACCCAACTGTCACCCAAGATGGCCTTTTTTCGATCATGAGCCGACCGAATGTCTGAAACCTCGTCGCGCGACCCGGCACGGGACGGCGTCCTATCGGCGGCGATGTCGTCCGAACGGATCGAACGTGACGAAAATGTCTGGACGCGGCGGCTCGTGCTGTTCCTGCGTATCATGGCCGTGTTCTCGATCCTGAAAGGCCTCTATCACTGGGCGCAGGTGACGGGTTTTGTTGGCGGCGAGGAGGATGCGTTCGAAAACCAGCCCATCGCGTGGCAGGCGGCTACCGTCTATTTCGCGGTGATCGAGCTCGTCGCCGCTGTCGGCCTGTGGCTGGCCACGCCGTGGGGCGCGGTGGTGTGGTTGACCACCGTGGTGTCGATGGCGGTGATCGAACTGATGTTTCCTGGGATCTACGGCGGCAGCCTGCTGGTGGTCGGCGGCGAGGCCTTGATGCTCGCGGCTTATCTCGCGGATGGCGCCACACCGGTTACGCGGACCTTTCTGTTTCGCGGCCCGCTGTTTTGGAATGCGACACGGCACGCAGACGAAGCGTGAACAAGAGGCCCGCACTGTCAATGGAAAGTTGCCAAAAGTCCTTGGCCCACAGGCTTAATCCGCGATTCACTGTCTTAAATTCATTCTCTCTTTATTCTCTTATTTAAGCGGATCTTCAAGCGCACCCCTTAAGTTGAGGCTATCAGGCGGGACAAAAGTTTCGTCGAATAAGTCGACAAAAACGACAACAGGGGAAGTGTCATGATCAAAGCCGTTGCGACGGCGGTGGAAGCCGCTGACCGCGGTGCCGGCCAGGTGCCGGTGCAGCCGCTCTATTTGGAAGCATTGACGTTGGTCGAGCGGCTGCATCGCCGCCTGCTCGATGTCATCAAGGACGAATTCGATCGTCGCGGCCGTTCCGACATCAATTCGGTTCAGGCATTGCTGCTCTATAATATCGGCGACAAGGAATTGACCGCCGGCGAGCTGCGCACGCGCGGCTACTATCTCGGCTCCAACGTTTCCTACAATCTGAAGAAGCTCGTCGAGCTTGGCTTCCTCGATCATCAGCGTTCGCGGGTCGATCGCCGCTCGGTCCGCATCCGTCTGACCACACAGGGCCAGGAAGTCCGCAAGATCGTCGATGCGCTGTATCAGAAGCACGTCAAGACCGTGGAGCAGGTCGGCGGCATCTCGAACGAGGAGTTCGCGACGCTGAACAAGTCGCTGCACCGGCTTGAGCGGTTCTGGACCGACCAGATCCTGTACCGGCTCTGAGATTCCCGACGGGAATGAGAGCGTTTTCGAGTGAAAGCCTGTCCCGGACTTGATCCGGGATGGGTACCCGTTCGCGTGAAGAAAACGCGTCAGAACAAGAGGCTCAAGAGGCTAAGCCGGCGATCTCAAGAAGACCGGCAGGCTCGCTAAACCGGCAGGCTCGCTAAAGAGAGCATGATCTTTTCCCGAAAGATCATGCTCAAACAGATAAACTAGACTTCCCCATGGCGCATCGGCCGGTTTCCGGCCGGTGCGCTTTGCTTTTCGCAACTGCGAAAATTGCTCGCCCAAAATGGAACTTATGCCCGCTTCCGCACTTATCCCCGCCGAACGAAGGATTTTGGGCCATGCTGGTCGAGCGCGGTGTACGGATCTTGAATATGGGCGTGGTTGGCGATGCTTACGCCATCGCCTCGAATTATCTTCGCCGCTCCGGCGCCATCCCTGACGATTTCGTGACTAACGATCGGCTGCTCGATATCATCGTTGAGATGTTTCACCGCGGCGAATCCAACAAGATCAGGCTCGCCAACAAGGCGATCGCCAAGTTCGAGGCCGCCGAATTTGTCTGACTTAAAGCCAGAGGAAGCCATGGAAGCCGCCATCGACCGCATCATGCAGACCTACGATCTCCTGATGAACCGCTCTGCCGCGGCAAGCGCCGAAGCGCGCGCCAAGGTCACGAACTATTTGAACACGCTGTCCGAGGCTGGCGAGACGGACATGCACCGGCTGACGGTCTGCGGGCTCGCCTATCTGCGCGAGCTCGACGGCCACAACGATCCGGTGAAGGCGGGGTATACGGGACTGTAGAGGCAAGGGCATTTGTGGAACGCCTGACCGGTCACCACGCAATTGGTTCGTCATGCCGTGGCCTCTCACTCCAATCGCGACCGCTCTGGAATACTGGCTCGCCCGCTGTCGCGGGCGATGACGGCTGAGTGCGTGGCTGCTATGCCTCAGGGCAAGTAAAACACCCTGGAGGAAGCGCCCCATGCTCACGCTGCATCACCTTAACGACTCCCGCTCGCAACGCATCCTCTGGCTCCTGGAAGAACTGGGCACGCCCCATGAGATGGTGTGCTATCAGCGCAATCCACAAACGCGGTTGGCGCCGCCGGAGCTTGCGAAAATCCATCCGCTCGGCAAATCGCCCATCATCGTCGACGGCGACATCAAGATCGCGGAGTCCGGCGCGATCGTCGACTACATCATCCGCCGCTATGGTAAGGGGGCGATGATGCCGGCGCCGGGCAGCGCGGAGTACGAAGCCTACAATGAATGGCTGCATTATTCCGAAGGCTCGGCGATGCTGCCCTTGATGCTGAATCTCTATGTCTCGCGGCTGAAGGAAGCAGGCAGCCCGCTTCACCCACGGATCGACAGCGAGCTCGCCAACCATTTGGGGTATGTCGATGGCGCGCTGAAGGGCCGCGAGTTCTTTATCGGTGCATCGCTGACCGGCGCGGACATCCAGATGAGTTTTGTCGGCGAGATGGCCAAGATCTTCGACAAGCTCGGACCTTATCAAAACCTCGCCGCATGGCTGTCGCGGATGCATGCGCGGCCGGCCTTCCAGCGCTCGGTCGAGAAGGGCGGGGCGTACCGGTTCGCCAAGTGATCCATCGCCATAGATCCTTCTGGGGAAGGCGCGCCTGATCCAGACGTAACTCCCGGGGGGCGGGACGGGAGCAAGCCGTTTGCTACCCCACCTTCAGTCCTCCCGAAATCGGCAAAAAAGGGGAGGGGTGTCGACCACTGCGGCCCCGGGGAGGCATGGAACTCTCGTCGTCCCCACCATATCTTGCATAAAAATCAGGCCGATACCGCAAGCGCTTGGCCCGTGCCGAGCAATATGCTAATCGGCTGGCATCTGCTTCCGACCGCCACTTCAAGACCGACCGCAGCCCGTCTAACAGGTTGCGGCGGTAGGGGATATTCCGCCGATGAACGCTCCATCCAGCGCCAACACTGCCAGCACCAAGATCGCCAGCACGAAGACCGCTTCCGCACCCGATTCGTTTTTCACCGCGCCCCTCACGCAGGCCGATCCGGAGATCGCCGCCGCGATCCGGGGCGAACTCGGCCGGCAGCGGCACGAGATCGAGCTGATCGCGTCCGAAAACATCGTCAGCCGGGCCGTGTTGGAAGCGCAGGGCTCGGTGATGACCAACAAATACGCCGAAGGCTATCCGGGTAACCGCTACTATGGCGGCTGCGAATGGGTCGACGTCGCCGAGACGCTGGCGATCGAGCGGGCCAAGAAGCTGTTCGGCGCAGGTTTTGCGAACGTTCAGCCCAATTCGGGCAGCCAGATGAACCAGGCGGTGTTCCTGGCGCTGTTGCAGCCCGGCGATACCTTCATGGGCCTCGATCTCGCAGCCGGCGGCCATCTCACCCACGGCTCGCCCGTCAATGTCTCCGGCAAGTGGTTCAAGGCCGCGCACTACACGGTGCGGCGCGAGGACCAGATCATCGACATGGACGCGGTGGCCAAGCAGGCCGAGCAGGTCAAGCCGAAGCTGATCATCGCCGGCGGCAGCGCCTATTCGCGCTCCTGGGACTTCAAGCGTTTCCGCGAGATCGCGGACAGCGTCGGCGCCTATTTCATGGTCGACATGGCGCACTTCGCCGGCCTCGTCGCGGGCGGCGTGCATGCCTCGCCGGTGCCGCATGCGCATGTCACGACCACGACCACGCACAAATCGCTGCGTGGCCCGCGCGGCGGGTTGATGCTGTGGAACGATGAAGCGCTGACCAAGAAGTTCAACTCGGCGGTGTTTCCGGGCCTGCAGGGCGGTCCGCTGATGCACGTCATCGCGGCGAAAGCGGTGGCGTTCGGCGAGGCGCTGCGGCCGGACTTCAAGGTTTACGCGAAGAACGTCGTCGAGAACGCCAAGGCGCTTGCGGAATCGCTCCGCGCCAACGGCCTCGATATCGTTTCGGGCGGCACCGACAATCATTTGATGCTGGTCGACCTGCGCCCGAAAGGCTTGAAGGGTAACGTCTCGGAAAAGGCGTTGGTGCGCGCCGCCATCACCTGCAACAAGAACGGCATCCCGTTCGATCCGGAGACGCCGTTCGTCACCTCGGGCCTGCGGCTGGGGACGCCGGCCGCGACCACCCGCGGCTTTGGCGTCGCCGAGTTCAAGCAGGTCGCCGGCATGATCGCCGAAGTCCTGAACGCGATCGCGCAGTCGCAGGACGGCAAGGCGCCGCTTGCGGAAGCTGCGATCAAGGAACGGGTCAAGGCGCTGACCGATCGCTTTCCGATCTATTAATAGGGTTGAAGCGGAATGCGCTGTCCGAGCTGCAACAGTCTCGATACGCAGGTGAAGGACTCCCGTCCGACCGAGGATTCCTCGGTGATCCGGCGGCGGCGGGTGTGCGTCGCCTGCAACTTTCGTTTCACCACCTTCGAGCGGGTGCAGCTTCGCGAACTCACCGTCATCAAGCGCAACGGTCGCAGGGTGCCGTTCGACCGCGACAAGCTGGTGCGTTCGGTGCAGATTTCGCTCCGCAAGCGGCCGGTCGATCCGGAACGGGTGGAGAAAATGGTCTCCGCCATCGTCCGGGAGCTCGAGAGCGCGGGCGAGGCGGAAATTTCCTCGGAGACGATCGGCGAGATCGTGATGGAGCATCTGCGGACGCTCGACGACGTTGCCTATGTGCGCTTTGCGTCCGTCTATCGCAATTTCCGCGAGGCGAAGGATTTCGAGGCGGTGCTCGGCGAACTCTCCGGCGAGGACGAGGCGCGGCTCGCCACGATACGAAAATGATCTTCCGTATTCTGGAAGATCAATTCAAGCAGAAGTCTCAAGCGTCGAAGGAAGCCGACCGGCGCTTCATGCAGCTTGCATTGACGCTCGGACGCAGGGGACTGGGTCGCACCTGGCCCAATCCCGCCGTCGGCGCGGTCGTGGTCAAGGACGGCGTCATTGTCGGGCGTGGCTGGACGCAACCCGGCGGCCGTCCCCATGCCGAGCCGGAGGCGCTGCGGCGCGCAGGCGAGGCTGCGCGCGCCGCCACGCTCTATGTGACGCTGGAACCCTGTTCGCATGTCGGCAAATCGCCGCCCTGCGCCGACGCCATCATTGCCGCCGGCATCGCGCGCGTGGTGGCGGCGGTCGAGGACCCGAATCCGCTGGTGGCCGGGCAGGGCCATGCCAGATTGCGCGCGGCGGGCATCGCGGTCGATATCGGGCTCGGCGCCGCCGAGGCCGCGCATGATCATGCCGGGCATTTTCGGCGTGTGCGCGACAAGCGCCCGCACGTGATCCTCAAGCTTGCGATCTCCTCGGACGACAAGATCGCCGCTCACGGTCACAAGCCCGTCCCCATCACCGGCGAGGCCGCGAAGATGCGCGTGCATCTGCTCCGCGCGCAATGCGACGCGATCCTGGTCGGGATCGGCACTGTGCTCGCGGACGATCCGCTGTTGACCTGCCGCCTGCCGGGCATGGCGGGCCGCTCGCCGGTGCGGGTGGTGCTCGATTCGGCGCTGCGCACGCCGATGGGCAGCCGTCTTGTCCATTCAGCACGGCAGACCCCGCTCTGGCTGCTGGCATCGGAAACCGCGGAAGCTGCGGCCGCCGCAAGGCTTGGCGCCGCCGGCGCGCAGGTGATCCGGCTCGCGCCTAAGGTGGGAGCAGGGCTCGATTTGTTTGCCGTGCTGCGCGCGCTGTCCGAGCGCGGCATCACGCGGCTGATGGTGGAGGGCGGCAGCCGGGTGGCGTCGTCCTTTGTCGCGGCCGGGCTTGTCGATGAAATCTGGCTGTTGCGCGGACCCAACGCCATCGGCGCCGACGGTATCGCCGCGCTGGAGGCATTGCCGCTTACCGCAATCACGCAGTCGCCCAGCTTTCGCGTTCGTGCTAGCGAGACGCTCGATAAGGATGTTCTCACCGTGTACGAGCGTGCCTGATGTTTACCGGCATAGTCACCGATATCGGGGAAATCATTGCGCTGACGCCGACGGCGCAAGGGCAGTTGCATCGCTTGCGCATCGCCTGCCGCTATGATCGCGCGACCATCGCCGACGGCGCCTCGATCGCCTGTAACGGCGTCTGCCTCACGGTGGTCGCGTCCGGGGTCGATGCCGGCAAGACCTGGTTCGACGTCGATGCCGCTGCCGAGACGCTTGGCATGACAACGGCCAAGCACTGGGCGGTCGGCACCAAGCTCAATCTGGAACGTGCGCTCAAGATCGGCGACGAACTCGGCGGGCACATCGTGGCCGGTCACGCGGACGGCGTCGCCACGATCCTGAGCCGCGACGATCTGCCCGACATGGCGCGGTTTGAACTGTCCACCACGCGCGAGCTGGCGCGTTTCATCGCGCCCAAAGGCTCGGTGACGCTGGATGGCGTCTCGCTGACGGTCAATACCGTGCAGAATGTCGCGTTTTCGGTCTTGATCATCCCGCATACGCTCAATGTGACGACGCTGTCGAACTGGCGCGCAGGGAACGAAGTCAATATCGAAGTCGATTTGATGGCGCGCTATGCGGCGCGATTGTCGGAAATGAAGTAGCGGCCCTTGGCAAGGCGCGCCACTGTGCCTAAAAGCAGCACAACTTGCACATAGTTCCAGATTGGCATGTAAATGGCAGACGCGCGGCGCGCTCCGTTGAAAGACCAGACCGACATTTCCGGCGCACGCGCGCTGATCGTGGAAGCACGCTTCTATGACGATATCCAGGACGCGCTGCTCGAGGGCGCGGTCGCCGAGCTCAAGGCCGCGGGCGTCACGCACGACGTCATCACCGTTCCCGGCTCGCTGGAAATACCGGCCGCGATCGCGATTGCACTCGACGCCGCCGAGAAGGCCGGAAAATCCTACGACGCTGCGATCGCGCTGGGCTGCGTGATCCGGGGCGACACCATTCATTTCGAAATCGTCTCGATGGAATCCTCGCGCGCGCTGATGGATCTCGCCGTGAAGCTGAAATTTCCGCTCGGCAACGGCATTCTGACCGTCAACACCGAGGCGCAGGCCTGGGCGCGGGCGCGCGCCAGCGAACTGAACAAAGGCGGCGACGCCGCGCGCGCGGCGCTCGCCATGCTGCGGATCAAGCGGCGGCTGGCGAAGGTCTGATGATGGTCGAAAGCAAGCCAAAACAAGCCAAGGGGTTGGCCAAGGGGTTGGCTAAGGGGCTGGACCGAAAAGCCAACCGGCGTGGTGCTGCGCGGCTCGCCGCCGTGCAGGCGCTCTATCAGATGGATATCGGCGGCGCCGGGATCAACGACATCTTCGCCGAGTTTGAAAGTCATTGGTTGGGCGGCGAGGTCGAAGGCGACAAATATTTGCCGGCGGAGGCCGCATTCTTCCGCGATGTGGTCTCTGGCGTGGTGCGCGATCAAACGAAGCTCGATCCGATCATCGACGACGCGCTGTCGAAGGGCTGGCCCTTGAAGCGGATCGACGCGATCCTGCGCGCCGTGCTGCGCGCGGGCGCATATGAGTTGGACCACCGCAAGGACGTCCCCGGCCGGGTCGTGGTGTCCGAATATGTCGATGTCGCCCATGCCTTTGTCGATATCGAGGAAACCGGCATGGTGAATGCGGTGCTGGATCAGATCGCGCGGCAGTTTCGCGCGGACGAGTTCGGCCGTGGCTAGCGACCGGCCCCAATCGGGCGAAGACTCGCTGATCGCGCGATACTTCAAGCCGATCGCGACCGATCCCGGGGCGTTCGGTCTCACCGATGACGCCGCGATCCTCAAGGCCAGTGGCGAGGACATCGTGGTGACGACGGACGCCATCGTCGAAGGCGTGCACTTCCTCCTCGACGATCCGCCGGACACGCTCGCGCGCAAGGCGCTGCGGGTGAACCTGTCTGATCTCGCCGCCAAGGGCGCCGCACCGGCGGGCTTCGTGCTGACCTTGGCCCTGCGCGCGGTGGACGACGCCTGGCTGACATCGTTCGCCCGTGGGCTCGGCGAGGACGCCAAGCACTTTGACTGCGCGCTGCTCGGTGGCGACACGGTGTCCACGCCGGGTCCGCTGACCATCTCGATCACGGCGTTTGGCCGCGTCCCCGAGGGGAAGATGGTCCGTCGCAGCGGCGCCAGGCCTGGCGACCGGGTGATGGTGACGGGCACGATCGGCGATGCCGCGATCGGCCTTGCCATCCTCAAAGGCGGCGCGGTGGCCGCGGCGCTGTCGGGCGATGCCGCGGCAAGAGAGGCGCTGGTCGGCCGATACCGCGTCCCACAGCCGCGCAATGTGCTGGCCAAGGCAATCCGCGACCACGCGAGCGCCGCGATGGATGTGTCGGACGGCCTTGCCGGCGATCTCACAAAACTCTGCGCGGCGTCCGGCGTGTCGGCCGCGATCGATGTTCCGAGCATTCCCAAATCCGCGGCCGCGGCGGAATTGCTTGCCCGGGGCGTCGTCGGCATCGAGGCGCTGATCGCAGGCGGGGACGACTATGAGGTTCTCTGCGCGGTTCCTGAGGCGGCCTGCGCTGCGTTCGCGGAGGACGCCCGCCGGGCCGGCGTTGCGCTGACATCGATCGGCACCGTGATGACCGGGACCGAACGGGCGCGGTTCTTGGACGGGCAGGGCAGGGACATCGAGCTTAAGCGGTTGTCCTACAGTCATTTCTAGGATTTGGCCCAAACTGTCCGCAGGCCGGAAAAACCTGCCAAAATTCGACTCTTTCTGCCCAACGTAGCGTTGCGCCGGGGGTGCGATTTTGGCAAGGTCCCGGCCGATTTGAGGCCGCCCTCTTGGGCAGGGTTGGCCTTCTTTTTGTGCGCCGGCCGCGACCTGCGGCGTTGGTGCGGGGGTTAAGAAACAGAAATCTGAGGAAACTTCTCCATGACAGCTTTGTGGGTGATTGTGCTCTGCGGAGCGCTTGCGATTGTTTACGCGATCTGGGCGACCATGTCGGTCATGAAGGCGGACGCCGGCAATCCGCGGATGCAGGAAATCGCTGCCGCCGTTCGCGAGGGCGCGCAGGCCTATCTGCGCCGTCAATACACCACCATCGCCATCGTCGGCGTCGTCATCTTCGCACTGCTTGCTTACTTCCTCGGCGTCCTGGTCGCGGTCGGTTTTGCCATCGGCGCCATCCTGTCGGGCGCGGCTGGCTTCATCGGCATGAACGTCTCGGTGCGCGCCAATGTGCGCACCGCGCAGGCTGCGACCACCTCGCTCGCCGGTGGGCTTGAACTCGCTTTCAAAGCGGGGGCCATCACCGGGCTCCTGGTGGCCGGTCTCGCACTGCTCGGCGTCACGCTGTATTTCGGCTTCCTGACCTATTCGCTGCATCTCGCCCCCGACAGCCGCGTCGTCGTCGACGCCATGGTCGCGCTCGGCTTCGGCGCCTCGCTGATCTCGATCTTCGCGCGTCTCGGCGGCGGCATCTTTACCAAGGGCGCCGACGTCGGCGGCGATCTCGTCGGCAAGGTCGAGGCCGGCATTCCCGAGGACGATCCGCGCAACCCCGCCACCATCGCCGACAACGTGGGCGACAATGTCGGCGACTGCGCCGGCATGGCGGCCGACCTGTTCGAGACCTACGCGGTGACCGCAGTCGCCACCATGGTGCTCGCGGCGATCTTCTTCGCCAAGACGCCGATCCTCGCCAACATGATGACGCTGCCGCTTGCGATCGGCGGCATCTGCATCATCACCTCGATCATCGGCACGTTCTTCGTCAAGCTCGGCGCCAACCAGTCGATCATGGGCGCGCTCTACAAGGGCCTGATCGCGACCGGAATCCTGTCGCTCGTCGGCGTCGCAGGGGTGATCTACTCTCTGATCGGCTTCGACAAGCTCGCGGGCGTCGACTTCACCGGCATCGCGCTGTTCGAGTGCGGCATCGTCGGCCTCGCCGTCACCGGGCTGATCATCTGGATCACCGAATACTACACCGGCACCGACTTCCGTCCCGTCAAGTCGATCGCGGCTGCCTCGGTCACCGGCCACGGCACCAACGTGATCCAGGGGCTCGCGATCTCGATGGAGGCGACCGCACTGCCCGCGATCGTCATCATCGCCGGCATTCTCGTCACCTATAGCCTCGCCGGCCTGTTCGGCATCGCGGTCGCCACCACCACCATGCTGTCGCTGGCCGGCATGGTCGTCGCCCTCGATGCCTTCGGCCCCGTCACCGACAACGCCGGCGGCATCGCGGAAATGGCGGGGCTTCCCAAGGAAGTCCGGAAATCCACCGACGCGCTGGACGCGGTCGGCAACACCACCAAGGCGGTCACCAAGGGCTACGCGATCGGCTCGGCCGGTCTCGGCGCGCTGGTGCTGTTCGCGGCCTATAATCAGGACCTCAAATTCTTTATCGCCGACCCCGCGAACCATCCTTACTTCAAGGGCATCAATCCCGACTTCTCGCTCAACAACCCCTACGTGGTGGTGGGCCTGTTGTTCGGCGGCCTGCTGCCGTATCTGTTCGGCGCGATGGGCATGACCGCGGTCGGCCGCGCGGCCGGTGCGATCGTCGAGGAGGTTCGGCGTCAGTTCCGCGAGAAGCCCGGCATCATGCAGGGCACCGACAAGCCCGACTACGGCAAGGCCGTCGACCTCCTGACCAAGGCGGCGATCAAGGAAATGATCATCCCGTCGCTCTTGCCGGTGCTGTCGCCGATCGTCGTCTACTTCCTGATCTACGCGATCGCCGGCGGCGGCGTGGCCGGCAAGTCGGCGGCGTTCTCGGCGGTCGGCGCCATGCTGCTCGGCGTGATCGTCACCGGATTGTTCGTCGCGATCTCGATGACCTCGGGCGGCGGCGCCTGGGACAACGCCAAGAAGTACATCGAGGATGGCCATTACGGCGGCAAGGGTTCGGACGCGCACAAATCGGCCGTCACCGGCGACACCGTCGGCGATCCCTACAAGGACACGGCGGGTCCTGCCGTGAACCCGATGATCAAGATCACCAACATCGTGGCGCTGTTGCTGCTGGCTGTTCTGGCGCACTGAGGCTCGCCCTACGACGGAAACGGAAAACCCCGCGGTCGAGGCCGCGGGGTTTTTCTTAACGACGTTGTCAATACGCTCCTCACAACGACCGTCATATCCCGCGCATGCGGGGTATCCAGTACGCCGTGCCGTCTCGGATCGAGCACGGATGTCTCGGCGTATTGGATCGCCCGCCGGAGCCTGTCGTTGGGCGGCGCAACGCGCCGACCCGGTGGCGGGCGATGACGGCAGGGAATGTGGCACATTCTTCATTCAATGAATTGCTACGAATTCGAAATTTCAAAAGGCGATGCGCGCAGATGTTGAGACTGTCATTCCGGGATGGTCCGAAGGACCAGACCTCAGATG
>WNGJ01001803.1_pt1 | contig 29842 bp, 22 predicted proteins | sample 5400611 | NCBI WGS metagenome assembly WNGJ01 (sample SAMN13153375, study PRJNA577476) | soil metagenome | isolation source: 40 cm soil or saprolite under Garry oak tree replicate 1 | place: USA:California | collected 2016-06-15
CGCTCGTCTTCGAAAGCACCGCAAATAGGGACGCTACCAAGACCGCTGTCACATTGTACGGAAACTGCAATCGCAAAGTTCACCGCGTACGAACTAGGCTAACATTGGACATCACGGTCCCGTTCAGGATCGTTTTGCTGCAACGGTTGACCCCAAACCAATAAGGGATTTCCCGATAGTCTGCCACGGCAAACACCGCCAAGTCGGCATCTTTCCCCGGCTCAATGCTTCCCTTCCGATGGCCCAGTCGCAGCGCCCAGGCACCGTTAATTGTACCTGCGGCAATCACTTCCGCCGGAGACATCTTCATATGCGTCGAGGCCAGAGACATTGCCATCGGCATGCTCAGGGTCGGAGACGTGCCGGGGTTATAGTCCGTGGCCAAGGCAACGGGCACTCCGGCATCAATCAACTTGCGCGCCGGCGGATACTCATCCAGCCCGAGAAAATAGTTAGCCCCCGGCACCAGCGTCGCTACGGTGTCTCGCTTGGCCAACTGCGGGATGTCATCCTGGTTCACGTGGTCCATGTGATCGAACGACGCCGGATCAAAGCGCAAGAACGGCCAAAGCACTGTCTCTGTGAGTTGACACATGTGCGCCCGAACTGACAGCCCATGGCGTTCGGCGGCTGCAAAGATCTTTTCGGTATCTTCGACAGTGAAAGCCCCTCGGTCGCAGAAAACGTCCACGAACTGCGCGAGCTTCTGCCTCGCTGCTCGGGGGATCATCTCTTTACAGACGATTTCAACGTAATTTAGTGAGCGGCCCTGAAATTCTCTTGGGACGACATGAGCCCCTAAGAGGGTTGGAACCACCGTTCCCGGCCAGCGGGCAGCGGCTTCTCGGATCGCCTGCAAAGATTTCATCTCGGACTCGACCGTCAGTCCGTAGCCCGATTTCGCCTCGACCGTGGTCGTCCCGTGGATCGCCATGTCGTGCAGCGCTGAAAACACTCTTGCTGCCAGGGCGCTCTTCCCTGCCCTGCGCACACCGTCGACGCTGGCGCGGATGCCACCGCCGGCCTGAGCCATCTCCTGGTAGGACGCACCCTCGATTCGCTTCTCAAAATCCACCAGCCGCGGGCTGACGAAAACCGGATGGGTGTGCGAATCAACAAAGCCGGGCGTGACAACTTCTCCGGCGCAATCGATTTCGGTAACGTTCTTACGATTCTTTTTCAGCCAGGGGTCGCGTAGGGCGTCTTTGGTCGTGCCTACAGAAACAATCTTGCCGCCAACACACAGCACGGCGCCGTCTTCGATGATTCCGAGTTCCCTGAGCTCCTGCCCACGACGCGGGCCAGATTTGTGAGAAACCGAGTGTAGCGCGAGAAGCTGGCCGATGTTGATCAGTAACAACGCTGGCTTCGTCTGGGATTTGCTCTTCCGGTTTAGACTCAAGCAGCAGATAGTTTAGCAGGCAGATCGGTCCGCTTCGGGATCGTAGTTTCGCTTGGCTGAGACGGACGACCCGCACTCCCGGCGGATCTTTGAAGCCTCTAGCTCCCCATCGGCACTTTCACGCCCGTCTTCGTCGCGAACGCCTTCGCCTCGTCATATCCCGCATCCACATGGCGAATCACCCCCATGCCTGGGTCCGTGGTTAGCACGCGCTCGATACGCTTCGCCATCATCTCCGTTCCGTCGGCCACTGTCACCTGTCCCGCATGAAGCGAATAGCCAATGCCCACGCCGCCGCCGTTGTGGATGGAAACCCACGACGCGCCGGCTGCGGTGTTCAACAGAGCGTTGAGCAGTGGCCAGTCGGCCACCGCGTCACTGCCGTCTTTCATGCTCTCGGTCTCGCGAAAGGGAGACGCGACCGAACCGCAGTCCAGATGATCGCGTCCAATTACGATCGGAGCTTTGATCGTTCCCTTTTTCACCAAATCGTTCATCGCGACGCCGAACTGGGCGCGTTCACCGTATCCCAGCCAGCAGATGCGAGCCGGCAGTCCCTGGAACTTGATGCGCTTGCGGGCCAAATCAATCCAGCGCCGCAGAGTGCGGTTCTCGGGAAAAAGTTCCAGCACAAGGTCATCGGTGACGTGGATGTCGGACGGCTCACCCGATAGCGCCACCCAACGAAACGGTCCGCGTCCTTCGCAAAACAGCGGACGGATGTAAGCTGGCACGAATCCCGGAAAGTCATAAGCATTGTTCACTCCGCGTTGAAAGGCAAATGTACGGATATTGTTGCCGTAGTCGAATGTAACCGCGCCCATTTTCTGCAACTGCAGCATTGCTTCCACATGGCGAGCAATGGCGTCGAGGGATCGCTCCTGGTAAGCCTGCGGATCACGACCGCGCAGTTCAATCGCCTCGGCGAGCGTCATGCCGTTGGGCACGTAACCGTTCAGCGGATCGTGCGCCGAAGTCTGGTCGGTCAAAATGTCAGGGACGACGCCACGCTCAGCCAATTGGGGAATGATATCGGCGCAATTGCCGACCAGCCCGACCGAAACGTTTTCTTTCTTGCGCACTGCATTCTTCAAAATTCGCAGAGCTTCATCGAGCGTGCTGACCATGAAGTCGCAGTAGCCCGTCTTCAGCCGCTTCTTGATGCGCTGCGGATCGACGTCGATACCCAAGAATGTCGCGCCGGTCATGGTCGCAGCCAGGGGCTGAGCTCCCCCCATGCCTCCCATGCCGCCGCTCACGATCAGTTTGCCGGCAAGATCGCCACCAAAGTGTTGGTCTCCGGCGGCGGAGAAAGTCTCAAAGGTCCCCTGCACAATTCCCTGCGAGCCGATGTAAATCCACGAGCCCGCCGTCATTTGCCCGTACATCATCAGCCCGGCACGTTCCAATTCGTTGAACTTCTCCCAGTTCGACCAATGTCCCACCAGGTTTGAGTTGGCGATGAGTACGCGCGGCGCCTGCTCGTGGGTTTTGAAAACGCCTACAGGCTTGCCTGATTGCACCAACAAGGTTTCGTCATTTTCCAGATTCTTCAGTGCCTTGACGATCGCGTGATACGCCTCCCAACTGCGCGCCGCCCGTCCGGTTCCGCCGTATACGACCAAGTCCTTGGGACGCTCAGCGACTTCCTCGTCGAGGTTGTTCATGAGCATGCGCATTGCGGCTTCCTGCTGCCAGCTCTTACAAGTAATGGAATTCCCCCGCGGTGCACGGATGGAAGTTGGGGCCTGTGAGATTTCCGTTTCGACCGGCATGGTTAGATGGTATTGCTTCCTATGGCGGTGTGCAATTCACCGAGCGCGGTACCACCAGGAACACAACTCACGCGACCACCATACAGGTGGCGCGTCAGAAAGATCGGAAGCTCAACAATGCAAAGTGATTACTCACCAGCTGCTGTAGGCCGTGCCGTCGCTGGCGTTCAAATTGGAGGCTGAATGCACGTCACTGATGCCGGGATCCTGCTGGTCCACGGCCAACAGCACATCTTCCTGCACCACCTCCCAGTTCGCCTGCCCGGTCAGTGGATCATTCGGAATCTGACGAAGGTACCCAGCCTGAATGATGTCATCAAGGCTCTGGGGCGCTTTCTGCTTGTCGAGGGTATATTGCGAAATCACCGAGCGCAAAGTAAAGAGGTCTTGCCGCAGTACAGCCTCCCGTGACCGCACGATAGATTGGTTGTAGATGGGCACCGCGACCGCAACCAGGATCATAATAATGCTGATGACGATCATCAGCTCCAGCAAGGTGAAGCCGCGAACGGTTCGAAGCAGCTTAGGCCGGGTGGGAGAGCTTGTGCCAGGTCGACCGGATGGACTCAGCTGACAGGTCCCCCCGAACTCGACTCCAAGCGCGCCGGCCTCCGTGCGTTGCTCCGAACTAGTGCAGCCTCTCGCCATTTACCAATCCTTGTACTTGCTGCCGTCTAACCCTGTGCCCTGAGACTTGGTATAGACGTCGAATACGTTTTGTCCACCCCAGGAATCAGAATCGGGATCGTCCTGCATCGAGCGCATTCCCCACTCGCTGCTGTTCGTCATCGGATCCACCGGGATTTTGCGCAGGAAGCGAATCTTCTTTCCCTGGACTTCTTCGCCCTTGACCAGCGTTTCCAGGTCGGGAGGATAATTTTGGGTTCCCACCTTAGTCTGGAACGCGTTCCGCTCAGCCGCGTCTTTGTAACGGTCGATGGCATCGCGCATTTCCCACAAGTCCCGGCGCAGTTCGCGTTCCTTCTCTCTTTTGATCGTGACCCGCGCCAACGGAACCGCCATCGAGGTGAGAATGAGCAGGATCATTGTGGCGATGATCAACTCGAGCAGCGTGAAACCATGCTGGGGGCCGATGCTTCGACCCCGATGGAATGTGGACAGCTTCATCGTTCCGTCGTTTTCAAACTTTCCGGTTGCGCGGCGCCTACCGAAGCTCCTATTGGATGGTCACAGAAGCCTGCGCGCCGTTCACGGTGATGGCTTGCATGCCGGGATCGCGCGCTCCGCCACGAGTAATGGTCAAGGGCGTCTGCCCGTTCGACTTCGCCTGAAAAGTCATGGTTACCACCGCGCCCTGGCCCGAAACTCCGCCCGCTCCCGGTGGCCGTGTGGCCGTGATCTGCAGCGTGCCGCTGGTTTCGTCTTCGCGGTGCACGAGCGCCACAGCTTGGCCATCCTGCGAGAGGAAGCCGCCGTTGGAGACATTCACCAACTGCATCCGCGCCGGATCGTAGTTCAGTTGCACGGGCACCGAATAAACGTTTTGCGCCCCGGAGAGGAGCAGGTTCACGACAAACGTGCCCCCCTTGGTTGCGGTGATGGTTGCCGGATCAAACATAAAGCTTGCGCCGCTTGCCGAAGGAGCAGGCGATGCGGGATTCGCCGGAGCCGCATTTCCCGGAGCCGGATTTGTGGGGACTTGATTCGGGGCTTGACCTGGCGCGGGCTGCGCCGCTGGAGTTGAGGCTGCGGGAGCCGCCGCGGCCCGGTTCAAATGACGCAACTCAATCGTAGTCGAGGTACCGATATCGATTGCGCGCTGATTCATTTCATTTATATCAGCGCCGCGAATAATATGCGGGATGATGGCAAAAACAATCTCGTTTTCGCGATTATCGGAGGTGGTCTGGCTGAACAAATACTTGAGAATCGGAATCTGAGCCAGTCCAGGAATGCCGCTGAGAGATTTCGTCTGCTGGTTTTCCAGAATTCCGCCCAGAAGGTTCACTTCCCCATCTTTGAGGCGAATCTCATGCTCCACCTTGCGCTGTCCGATGATGGGCTGAGTAATACCGCCAATGTCCTGCGAGCCGGTGACGGCTGAGATATCCATTGAAATCTTGAGTGAAACCTCGCGTCCCGCGTGCACGTGAGGCGTAATATCAATGTTGACGCCCACATCCAGATATTGAAACTGCGTGTTCACCAGCGGGTTAATTCCCACGCCCCCGATGCCAGGCTGGAACGAACCGGTAGCGACAGGTACGCGGTCACCTATCTTGAGGCTAGCTTTCTGGCCGTCCAGCGCACGAATCTGCGGGTTCTGCAATAGCTTAGTATCACTGTCACTCATCAGCGCCGACAGATTTGCTGCGGGAATGCTGACTGTGAAATCAGTAGCATTCAGGTTCCCTAACTGGTTGAGATTGAGCTGGTTGGAAGAATTGGAGGTCGGCGCAACCGTCGTCGTCCCATTCGTGGCGGTCGTAGTGGAAGTAGTGGGGGTAGTGGTATTGATATTGTTCTGTAGAGTCACTGTGGCGCTGGTCGGCGGGTTGATGCCGTAGGTATGCTTCTTGTCTTTACTCACCTGCATCACCGCGATCTCAATCATCACTTCTGGACGCGCCTTATCGAGGTCGTCCACTAACTTCTGGGCCAGCGCAATCTGATCGGGCGTTCCCCGCACCACCAGCGCATTCTGCGACAGCAGTTGTTGCACGCGCTGCACATCCAGCACGGCGCGGATGGCGTTCACCACATCCTGCAGCTCGGTGGGCTGGGAAAGGTTCGACAGGTAGAAGGTTTTGAGAACGCTTTGCTCAAGCTCTTTGCGCTTCGCTGGGTTATCTTGGGCAACGAAAATCGTATTCGGAGTAACCGGACGCCAAAAGGTCTTCGACTCCAGCGCCGTGATCTCGAGCGCGTCCTCCAGGGTCACGCCGTTCAACTCGACTTTGATGCGCCGCGAGGTGTAGTCAGGATCAAATAGCACATTGATGCCGGCTAACTGCCCGATAGTCTGATAAATCACCTTGGAATCTTCCGTAAGCTTGACCGTAATGGGGACGTTCGAGATGGGAGCGAGTTCGACCGGACCTTGTGCTTCCTTCACCCTACGTTCCAGGCTGTTTGGCGGGCCGGCAGCCTGCGGCGGAGGATTCCGGGCGTCGTTAATGATCTTCAGCGTGCGATTCAGTTCCTGCTTCGCGATGAAAAGCGAGGGGTCGATGTCCAGGGCCTTGCGAAACTCAGCGACGGCCTCGTCCATGTTTCCGTCGTCACGCAGTTTCTGTCCCCGGTGTACATGCGAAGAAGCAGCCAGAAATCGCGAACGCTCGAAAGCGGCCCGGTAGCGCAAGTCCTTGGGTTTTAGATCGTAGGCCTGCTTGTAGAAGTCGTACGCACTTTCGTAGTTTTGCCGAGCTTCGGCGTCCTGGCCCTGGTTGTACAGGCCCTTGGCTTTATCGGCGGCAGCGCCGACCAGGCTCATCATCGCTACCAGCAGCAGCAAGACCGCCGGCCGCTTCAGGCGTCTCATTCGTGATTCCTCATTCGCCAGTTCTCCGGAGGATAAGCAGTTTTTCCCTACGGCCGGGCCAAAAATCTGCCTTCTGAGCCAAGGGATCATTCTCGAAGCAGAAACCGAAGTTATGGTCGCGATTATAGCATCGTGATTCCATCCTTCGAAGTGCTTGTGCATAGGCTATTTACACTCTTTGGTCTTAGGCCTCCGAGCGTCGGAACCGTGATCTCAGCCTTCGGGCTTCACGCTCGGGGCCGCCGACCCGTTTCTCGAGGCTTAACCTTCTTCCCTGCAACCGGGTCGGCGACACACATCTGCCGACAGGGCGGCTTTATCATGGGATTAGTCGGACAGGCCAGTTGTTTGTGGTACCCCTCCGAACACGTGCCCTGCGCCGAGAGTTGACAACCCTGCACGCCAAAATAAGTAAGCGCTTGACACGCCGGCGGGCCTTCGGCCCCAAAGCCGAGCCAAACGCAGCTCAATTAAGACCAACAGATTCTTATGCATAGCAGATAGCTGCTGGCATTTAGTAAGGCCGATATCAAGCCCAACAGCGGCCGTTTTAGACCTAACGTCGAAGCCGATTGACTCTCCTGTGACGCCCAAAGCCCGTCTCCGACGTCATTGCGCTAAGATAACTATTCGGTCACCATGCCCCGCCAATCTACACACCCAACCAAGCCCAGCGCGGAGAAGAATCCGCGTCGAGACCCTACATCCTCGGGACAACGCGACGCCGCCGTTAACAGGATCGCTTCACATAACTATTTCTTGCTGGAAAAATTTGAATGTGGACTGGTTCTTACCGGAACTGAGGTGAAATCGGTCCGGGCTGGCCACTCCAACCTCAAGGATGCATACGGCCTGGTCAAAGACGGCGAGATCTGGCTGCTCAACGCCCATATCGGCCCCTACGAGCACGGCAACATCTTCAATCACGCTCCGCTGCGTACCCGCAAGCTGCTCATGCACAAGGAAGAGATCCGAAAGTTGATCGGCAAGACGCAACAAAAAGGACAGACCCTCATTCCCACCCGGATGTACTTCAAGAATGGCAAAGTTAAGGTGGAACTCGCGCTAGCCAAGGGCAAGCAACTCTGGGACAAACGCGAAACGGAACGCCGCAGGACGGCCGACAAGGAAGCACGGGAAGCAATTAGCCGAAGCCGGAAGACCTAAGCGACAAGAACAATGTGGGGACAGCTGCCCCTCGGCTGTCCAGCCCGGCCATTTGCGGGACTCGGCCCACCTTGCAACCGCGAGCGATGATGGGTTGGTGATGTAAGGCGGTTAAAATGGGTTGTCATTCCGAGGTTACGCCGGCGAACGGCAGCGCGACGTCGACACTCGCCTTGACGGCCTCCGCCGGCGCAAACACCGGCAATGCCACGGTTACCGTGACAGGAATCTCCGGAGCGCTCACTCACAGCACGACCATCGCCTTGACGGTAAAATTCGTCCGTGGGATTGCAGACGGCGGTTTACGCTCCACACTCAAAGCGCCAAAGTGCTTGAATGCAGGGTCGGGTTGTGACTCCGGTCGGTCGCTGCTGCTCGGACGCGACACGATGTCCGGAGGAGCCGAGCCGAATCAACCCAATACCATCAACAACTCGTGCGCTAAGGGCACCTCGGGAACATTCCACTTCTCGTACTGGCCCCTACGACGGGCAGGAGGCGCGCAGGTTCAGAACAGCTCCGGTGCCACGCTGGCACAGATCATGAAGGTCGCGTCAAACACTCAAGTATGGACACAGGTGACGTACGATCTGACGACTTACAAGGGACGATCATCAAGACGGGTACGGGGGGACTGACTTACATATATCTGGATGATGTCAGCGTAACCGTGCAATAGCGTTCTGGTTTTGCTCACAGCTTATGCGGCGTCGTTTTTTTGCACGGGACAGCCTGGGGTGCGGTCGGTTTCTCTCATCACAACGGGCGTACCATAGACAGCCAGAGACCATTCGCATGGCAAGACTCCGCGCGCTCCAGCCAAATTGAGGTCCTCATTAAAACCGTTAACCTCAAGACCGACATGCCGCTGGTTCATGAAGCTCTGCAACGCCTGGATCGCGAACTTGCGCTGGCCCGCCAGCAAAGATGCACAGTTCTGAAACTGATCCACGGATATGGCTCGACTGGTGCCGGAGGCGACATTCGCATCGCGGTACAAAAGCGCTTGTACGAGATGGCACAGAATGGCCAGATTCGCGCCTGCATCTACGGGGAGAACTGGTCGAAGTCGAATGAAGAAGCTTGGAAGTTGCTGCAAGAGCACTCGGATCTGAAGACTGACGCCGATGTTGGACGAGCAAACCGCGGAATCACGATTGTCCTGCTTTGAACCCTGCGGGATGGAAGCAATTCCCGGTGGGCAAGCACTATCCTGCGATGTATCAGGACTAAGGGATTCGACCGGCGGCGTCTGCAGCAAACACCTCATTGACCGCCGCCGCTTCCCTGCTCTAATGGTCAAGTGGGCGTTTCCGCACGAACTCCACCTGAAGGTTCCAAGCCCGCCCACTCCCAGCTCAAGATCGTTCGCCGCGGCCGCCCATCCCGGAGATGGCGCTGGATCTTAGGAATTCTGTTATTGCTTCTGATTCTCGTGGCGCTGTGTGTGCGCCTTGTGATTGCCCGCGCCGAACCCATTCTTCGGACTCGCGTCATTGAGACCCTGTCCACGCGCTTCAAGAGCCGAGTCGAACTGGCTGGCATTCGGGTCTCGATCATCAACGGATTGGAAGTATCCGGCGAAGGGCTGCGGGTTTACGGCGCCACAGACCCCAACCCCTACGAGCCGGGCGTGCAATCGTTGCTCGGCGTCCAGGAATTCCGTTTTCATACCGGGCTGCGCAATCTGTTTCGCGAGCCGATGCACGTCGAGACAGTTTATGTAAAAGGATTAGTCCTCAACATTCCGCCCAGAGAAAATCGTCAGGAAATGCGTGCCATGCGGTCGCGCACCGGAAAAATGAGTATCGCGGTCGATCAATTCGTGTGCAAGGAAGCGAAGCTGCTCATCAACACCTTGAAGCCCGGCAGGCCACCGCTCGAATTCGACATCAGCGACTTAACCCTCAAGGACATTGGTCCGCACCAACCGTTTCACTTTGATGCGACCCTGGTGAATCCGAAGCCGGTCGGAAATATTCAGTCGACAGGGCTGTTCGGGCCGTTGCTCGAATACAGTCCCCGCAACACGGCCGTTCAGGGACAATATTCCTTCAGAGCAGCGGATCTCAGCACGCTCAAGGGCATCAAGGGAATTCTCTCGTCAACTGGTGCGTACTCAGGAACGCTGGGCCGGATCGTGGTCGAAGGCAAAACCGATACTCCCGATTTTCGCGTCGCGGTAAGTGGCCATCGGGTTGCCCTTCACACTGATTTCCATGCCATCGTCGATGGAACGAGCGGAGATACATATCTCGAACCGGTCAAAGCGGCGTTCCTGCATTCTTCTTTCACCGCCACGGGCAAGGTGATTCGACTGATTGGGAACGTCGGTCATGACATTGAACTAAATGTCGTCTTGACGGGGGCGCGGATTGAAGACCTGCTGCAGTTAGGGGTACGCACTGATCCGCCTGTCATGAATGGCGCAGTGGAAATGCAAACGAAAATGAGCCTTTTGCCCGGGCCCGACGACGTAGCCAACCGCTTGCAACTTCGCGGCAATTTCCACGTTCCCGACGCATCTTTCGCCAACGAAAAGCTGCAAGGGCGAATCGACGACCTCAGCCTGCTGAGTCGGGGCAAACCGAAGCTGGCTCGAGAGCACCTCCAGCAAGATGTCTCCTCAGACTTGCGCGGCGTCTTTCGCCTACGCGACGGCGTGCTGGATTTCTCTTTTCTCCATTTTCAGATACCCGGAACTCACGCCGATATGACCGGCCAGTACACTCTCGACGGCAGCATATTCGATTTCCACGGAAACTTGCGGCTGGACGCGAAGCTCTCGCAGATGACAACTGGCTGGAAATCAATCCTGCTGAAACCTGTCGATCCGTTTTTCAGCAAGAACCGCGCGGGCACTCAAGTGCCTTTCAAAGTCACCGGCACTCGGTCTGAGCCTCACTTCGGCCTCGACTTTCACCATAAAGCCGAAATCCGCAACGATCGCAGCGAAACGGCGCCCGACCACTAGCGGTAGTTTACTGCGAGTGGATTAGGCAAGAGAGTAACTGGGTAATTTATGAGGATGTTACAAGAGTTGGGTTGTCTTACCCACGTGGGGTACTACGATGCCATCGCTCGAGCCCCAGAGTCTTGACCAACGCTTGCTGCGTCAGAGTCTGCTGGGAGAGCACATAGGCGGTGCGCGGCGGTCCCTTCTCGCCCTGCGGCGGATAAAGTAAAACGAACTGTTTGATCTGCTCCAGTTCCTGGAGTAATTGCTCGACCGAGAGATCGGCCCAGGCCGCTTGCGCCTGCTTGTGCACATACTGCAGCAGGGAGATACCCAGCAGGCAGTAGAAGGCGTGGATGCGAATCTTGCGATCGGTCCAGTGATACATGGGATCCCAACCCAGCCAGTCTCCCTGCTTCAGTCCACGGAATACGCGTTCGATCTGTTGTTGACCGGAGTAGCCGGCCACGATGTGTTCCGCACTCCAGTCCATACGGTTGGTCAGCAGCACGGTCCGTCCCAGGCGTTGATTCAGCAGCTGCGGGAGGGCGGCGGAATCGAAGTCAAACTGCAAATGCCAACCACCGTCATGCTCTTGCAGTTGATAGCGAATGAGTTCGGCCAGGAAGGGGGCGGACAACCAGCGCCGAATCTTGCGCTCGATCTGATCTTGTTTCCAGCGCGCCTTGGGTTTATTCAGTTCCTTGGCCAAACGGCGCAGGGATTGCAACACCCGGCTAAGGCTGGTGGTCAGACTGTGCAGTTGCTCTCCCGCGAAGGAAGCGGAGTACTTCACCACGCACAGATACTCGCGTCCCTGGGCCAAGGTTTTCTCGGCGGTGGCGCGCACTCCGGGTTGGGCGCTACTGCAGGCGGGTAGTTCTTCCAGCGCTCGACTGCGTAATTCCGCGGGGGCCTGATTCCAGGGCAAAGCCGAGATCCATCCCACTCCGGCTTCTTCCAACTGCACCGTGTTGGCCAGCGCGGCTGAGCCTTTATCCAACACCAGCGTCACCGTCTCGCGCGCGATCTGGTTCTGATCCAGCAGGCGCGTGATGCGGACCAACGAGGTGGAGAACTCCTCCACCTCGGCCACATTCCCGGGATAGACGTGATGACACAGGCTCAAGCCATGCTCGCCATCCAGCACGTAGCTGAGACCGACTTGCCGCAGGTTGTGTCGGCCTTGTTTGTTATGCCCGCGCTGGGCCAGTTGGTTACGCGTGTTGGTGCTGGCGATATAGGTGTAGAAGTTGGTGGTGTCGTAAGCCAACAGACGACGACTCACCAGTTGTTTCTCTTTCCATAATCCCAGCAAGCGCAACTGAGCTTGCTCTAGGGGATCGTCTGTCGGGGAGAGCGCCTCTTGGTCTTCGGGTAGGATCTGTTCAAAAGCATCCCAGAAAGCTTGCGAAGTAAAGCGCTCGGCGGGAAACTCCCACAGCGCCGACAAGATGGAACTGCGATACCACTCGGCCACTTGGGTTTTAGGCCCGGGCTGGCAGATGCGGTGCAGGGCGGCCAGCAACAGGTAGTGAGCGGGAGAGGGTCCGGAGCGTGGCCGGGGCCAAAGAGAAGCGAGCAAGTCCCAGACTCCGGTTTGCTGGGCGGCCGTCCACAGGGCGGCGGGCAAGCCAAAATCACGGGTGGAAGCGGCCAGGGGGATGGGGGCGCTACGATCGCGGACCATCTCGGCCAGCTTCTCGGCGGTGCCCAGGTAGGCTTGATGGACGATGCGCGGCTTGCCTTCGACGCGGGCACTTTCGACCACGTAGTAGTAGAGTTTGTTGCCTTTTTTCTTGGCGACCAGACTCGGCATAATAGGGTAATACAATACTTTACATGCCAAAACATGTCAAGCATTAAATGCACGGATATGCACAGGAATCTACTTTATACAGGGTAATACATTTGAGAAGCAGGGCGGACTTGCGAAACTACTCAGCGTGGAATGACTTAGAGCACTTGCTTGGACTCTTACTCGAGCGCTCGCAGTAAACTACCGCTAGACTCGTTTAACGCTAAAAACGACCCGAGCTTCATCGCAGCGTTCTCTGCGGCTGTGGTTCGCGCTCTCTGCGATTGAGACTTCACGTGGCGGACCGCTATGACCTACGATTCTTGCGGCGCAATCGGCGTAGGCGGAATCAGAGGAGGCACCAAGGGCTCGGGCACAACAGCAACCGGTGGAGGCTCGGGGATGATCGGCTGCAGCGCGACCACCGGCACCATGTTCTCCTCGTAATAGGCAACGGCGACAGCGCGCTGCCAGAATCGGGGGATCAGCAATAGCAGCAGTGTCGCCTGACCGGCGAGAAATGCCTTGAAGACGCTTTCTGTCGGCACGAACCGCAGCCAAACCCAAAGCCCCGCGAACAGCACCAGACCAGCCACAACAGAAATTACAAAATAACTCATGAACAAGCGAAACAGGCCGCGCCACGTGTGCCGAAAGCCTGCAGCAATGGACTTGCGAACGGCGCCCTGATCGCTCAAGACTACATCCGTCTGCGCCAGATCAAACCAAATGCGGATTACGGTCATAACCAGAAGGATCACGAACAAGGTTGCCATGGAAACTGAAAATGGCAGCACCTCAATCGTGCTCTCCGTGGCCTTCTTCAGCAGCGCAGCCCGGGCCGCGAACAAGAGTCCCGACACGATGCCGGCGACGATGGCAAAGATGATCAGCAGCCGGAGGAAGCGCCACAAGTTGCGGCCGCAGGCACGGAAAAATTCATCCCGTGACAGCCGGGTTTCCAACGTGTATCTGTCGAAGACGCCGGAGGTAAAGGCGCCCTCGCGCGCCAGCCCGTATGGCGACGCATATCCTTGCAGCACGCCGGGCAAAAACAGCGCGGTCGCCAGAAAGAACGCAACCGAGAAAAGTAAAGCCGACAACCCGGAAGATACCGTTGGCCCAAACTCCGGCCGCGCAAACATTTCTCCGAAGACAGCCAGGTCGAAACCATGCAGCAGCCGATCGGCATACAGACTGTGGTCGAGCACGATCCGGGCCTGCGTGACGAAGCTGACGGTGCCGAACAATCCAAGCAATAGGTTGAGCAGATAGAACCAGACGATGTAGCGTTTGTTGCGCGTCACCATGCCGGCGCCACTGCCGAGCAGGCTTTTGTTTTCTGCCATTTTCTTCTCCGTGCTGGTTCGATCCTTCTCGCCTATTGGTTAAATTGCCCACCATGTCAGGAACTGGCTCAGCCATTGGGTCAGAAAGAGCCAGTAGTTCCCAACTTTGTGCGCCGGCTTCGCGTTGGCTTCCATGGTGTGGCTGTTGTTGAAATTGTTGCGGTCGAGTTGAATCTTGTGATCAGGATCAATCTCAGCTGACATGATCTTGGCTTTCTTCTCGTACGCGAATCTCGTCCAGCGGCCCTGCCCGTCCCAGTGTTCGCGAACCATATCTCCGTTGTCGAACTTGACTTCCAGTTCTACCGGCATTACGAAATCTTCCTTGCGGTGCAGCGAGACATAGGACTGGTACACCAGATTCTTGTCGTCTTCTTTCTTCTTTCCTTTTCTCTCTTGGTACCAGTCCACGGGATCGGAGGCGATCTTGAGCACTTCATAGTCCAGAACCGGGGATCCATAAATCGCCTGGTTGAAGTACCAGCGCAAGTCTTTGCCCGAAACTTCCTCAATCGTCTTCAGGAAATCTTCCTTAGTCGGGTGCGTGAATCGGTAACGCATGAAGTATGTGTGCAGCGCCTTTTGTATCGTGTCTTCGCCGATGATGCCTTCAAGCGTAAGCAACCCACACGCCGTTTTGCCGTATGTGATCCCGCCGTACGAATTGAAACTGTAATACTCGTAGGCCTTCTGCGCAATGGGATCCATGCCAGCCACCGAAGCGTAGGAAAGATTTTGAAGCTCACGCTCTCCAGCCGACAGACCCCACTGGTTGAGCACGGAAGTGTTTGGGCCGAAAATCGAATCCTCAACCTTAACCTGCGTGTACTCGTTGATGCCTTCGTCCATCCAAGCATCTTCAAATTCGTTGGTCGCCACCATGCCGTACCAGTATTGGTGCCCGAATTCGTGCTCGATGACTTCTTCCGGTTCGAGCAGCAAGCCTTTCGGCGCAAACCAGCTCGTGCCGGCGGTGATGAACGTGGGATACTCCATCCCGCCCGCCGCCGAATCGGGCTCAGGATCCACCAGGGTCAAAGTCTTGTAGGGATATGGCCCGTACCAGCGCTCGAAGTGGTCCAAAGTTTCTTTTAAGATTTTCTCGTGCCGCTCAACCTGGCTCCAGTGCGCGGGCTGCATCAGGATTTGCAACTTCACTGGCCCCATCTGTCCCTGGAACACGCCATCGTCTTTGACTTTGTAGCGCGGACTGGCAGTCCAGGCGAAATCGTGGATGTCATCGCCGTGGTAAGTCACAGTCTTAGTCTTGTCGGGATTGACGACACTGCTGACTTCGACGCCGCTCGCGCCCACGACTTCATATTGTGGCACGGTCAGCTTGACGTCATAGACGCCAAAGTCAGCGAAGAATTCCGTCATGGCATGGTACTGATGGCAATTCCACGCGTCATGCCACCACACGCCGACTTTGGGAAACCATTGTCCGCCCAGGACGAAATCGCGCTTCCAACCCGAGCGTGCCTGCGTCTCTGGCATTTGGTCGTGGAATGCAATTTTGAACTGCACGTACGCCCCGGGAGCGATGGCCTTGGGTAGGTGCGCGTCGACGACAGTCTCGTCATCCTTGTTGCCATCGTCGGGCTGGATGAACTGTAGTTGCGACGTCAAATCTCCTTGCCCCACCACTTCGAAGCTCTTAATTTCTTCCGCGCCATACTGCTTGTCTTCCCACTTGTCGTAGGTAGTGTCGCGACTGCCGTCGCGCTTCGACTCGCGTACCCACGTGGATTTCGGCTGAAACGCATTCAGATAAAGGTGGAACGGAAAGTGATCGAGCGGCTGTCCGGTCAAGTTGTGATAGGTAAGCACCTCGGTGGCGTCGATCGTATGCCTGGCGGCATCGTAGCGGGCATCCATCTCGTAATGCACAATCCGCTGCGACAGTGGTTGAGTCGAATTCATGGCCAAGGTTGTGTCAGGAATCGAAAGAGCACCGGCGCTCCCTCGGACGGAACTTGCTTGGTTTCCTGTCTTTGCCACTTTCGCTTCGGACGCGGCTGGCGCCGGCTTCATCCCCTGAGCAGCTGACGCGGCAGTTGGGTGTCCGGTTGACAAAAATGACAGTGCCAGAACAACGCCAGCGAGCGAAGAAACATAGACCCAGCGCATGGGCATATCAAGAACCTCGGCTACTCTGTTGCGGATACGAATCATACGCCAGAGATGGAAATGCCGTCACTCCGCCCAAAAGAACTATGGTGCCGCTCTGGTTGGCCGAAACTCTCGACACCATTTCTTGACCTGCCAATCATTTCACGCCACTCGGCACCAACCGCGGTTTACGAAGGACTTTTGGCTCGTCTCCTCCGGTCGGCTCCTTGCGGTAAATCGTCTCATGAGTCTCCCCCGTTGCAAGTGATCTGACCTGGCCTGTGACGCGCCTGTGACGCGCCTGTGACCGCCTGTGACGCCTGTGACTTGGCCTGTGACTTGGCCTCTTGCCTAATTCCCCGTTCGCCGACGATACTAGAGTGTTTCCTGACACCTTCACACATACTTATGAAAACCACGCTCTCGTCTGCTGCGCCCGCCGAACTCGCAACCGAAGCCCTAGTCGCGGTTGTGCTGGACTACTGCGATTCCTCGCAAACCGCCAAGAGCAAAAGCTCGCAAGAAAAGCAGCAACTGAAAGTTGAAACCAGTGACGCCGCCGTGCAGGCCGCAGCTGCGGATTTGCTGTCCAGTAGTGAAGTCACTTGCAAGCCGTTTGAAATCAACCTGCTGCATAAGCCCGCTCAACTAAAAGCCAAGCGCCTTTTGCTGGTTAGCGGCGGCGTGGCCAAAAAGTTCACGAGCTACGATCTGCGACGTGTTGCCGGGGCTGCGGCACGGGCGCTGAAAGCGCGCGGCGTGCGCAGCTTTGCTTTCGTCGCCCCGTCCGGAATCGGCGGCGAGGAAGCAGTGAAGGCGATTGTTGAGGGAACATGCGTCGGCAACTTCGATCCTGACTATTACAAAAGCGACCGCAAGGATCAGAAGATTGAAGCCGTTACGGTCATTGCCTCGGGTGACAAATCCTCGTTGCAGAAGGCCCTGGACGAAGCTCAAATTATCGGCGAGTCGCAGAATTTCACACGCGACCTGGTAAACGAACCTTCGAATCGCATGACACCTACCATGCTGGGCGAACGCGCCAAGACAATGGCGCAGGAAGTAGGTTTGAAATGTGAAGTTTACGGCGCAGACAAGATCAAAGAATTGAAGATGGGGGCCTTCTGGAGCGTCGCGCAAGGTTCCGATGAGCCGCCTGCCCTGATCGTGATGAAATACGAACCAGCCGGTGCGCCAGAAAAACCTGTGCTTGGCCTCGTGGGCAAAGGCATCACGTTCGACACCGGCGGCATTTCGATCAAGCCAGCCGACGGCATGGAGAAGATGAAGTACGACATGGCCGGCGGCGCCACCATGATCGGGGCCATGCGCGCCATCGCAATGCTTAAACCAAAGGTTAAAGTCACAGCCATTATCTGCGCTACGGAAAACATGCCATCCGGCAAAGCACAAAAGCCGGGCGACGTTCAGATTGCCATGTCTGGCAAGTCCATCGAGATCATTAATACCGATGCTGAAGGGCGCCTGGTGCTGGCTGACGGACTCTGCTACGCGCGGCAACTCGGCTGCACGCATCTGGTCGACGCGGCCACGCTAACCGGCGCGGTGGTGGTGGCACTGGGCTACGCGAATGCTGGCGTTTTTGCCAACGATGACGCCATGTACGAGCGCCTCGAAAAAGCGCAGGCGAAAGCCGGGGAAAAAATGTGGCGGCTTCCGCTTGATGACGAATATAAGGAGAACATTCGCTCTAATATCGCGGACATGGTCAACTCCGGGGGGCGCTGGGGCGGCGCCATTAACGCAGCCATGTTCCTGAAGGAGTTTGCCGAAGATACTCCGTGGATCCATCTCGACATCGCGGGTACGGCCTGGATGGAAGAGCAGAAACCTTGGATCGCGAAAGGGCCGTCGGGAATTGCTCTGCGGAGTTTGGTGGAGTTTGTGAAGAGCTTCGCGAGCTAGGTGTTGGAAAAAACTTAATCGCAGAGAACGCGAAGGAAATCGCGTGGCTCATTTCTCACGTGCCACGACAAAGTCAGGAGCCCACAACAGCGCCCGCTTGTTCTCCGAGTCCGGGAAATGGCAGATCGCCCTTCGGGCAGCCTCGGCATACTGGGTCGCGTGGTTGGTGGCTGCCTCCAGCGATCCGTATCGCTGGAGGATATCGAGTATTTGCGCGTGGGTTACGCCGTTGAATCCGCGGTCGCGGAGAATCGTCTCAATCTTTCCGCGCTCCTGAGGCGTGCAACGCTCGAGCGCGTGGATGACCGCCATGGTCATTTTTCCCTCACGCAGATCGCTGGCCACGGGCTTTCCGAGAATGCCTTCCGACGCTGTCAGATCGAGCACATCGTCGACGATCTGGAATGCCATGCCGAGATCGCGTCCATATCGCCCAAGCGCGTCTTCCTGTTCCGGCGTTGCCCCGCCAAGAATCGCGCCCATCCGCATGCAGACGGAAAACAAACACGCGGTCTTGCGGTAGATGAGATCGAAGTGCTCGTCGAGTGTGATGAGCTTGCCCAGCTTCTCCATTTGCAGGAGCTCGCCCTCGACCATCTGCTGCGTGAGCTCGATCAGGGTGTCGAGGATCCGGAAATTCCGCTCCTGCACCGCGACCTTGAATGCCTGCATGTAGAGCCAGTCGCCCGCCAGCACACACTTCGAATTGCCCCACTGGGTGTTGGCTGCGGGCCGGCCGCGTCGAGTGCGCGCCTCGTCAATGATGTCGTCATGAACCAGCGTCGCAGTGTGGATGATCTCTACCACCGCCCCCAAGCGCACCGCACCTCGCCCCTGATAGTCGAACAGTTTGGCCGAAAGCAGCAGTAATGCGGGACGAATTCGCTTGCCCCCGCCTGCACGCAGGTACTCGCCGATTTCAGTAATGGCCTGGACGTTCGAGACGGTATCGCGCCCAAACTCGCGCTCGATCGCTGCGAGATCATCACGCAGCAACTCGAAAACTTCTTTACCGTGAATGGTGGCTGGAGCGCTCAATCCGGTCTCAGGTTGCCGTATGTTGTTTTCTGCGACATTTCTCTGCGTACTCTGCGATCTAAGATTTTGTCAGTTCGTTCTGTAATTGGTGAATTCGAAGTCAATCCCAAAGTCTTGCTGCTTCAGCAAGGCAATGACTTCCTGCAGCGTGTCGCGATCTTTGCCGCTGATCCGCACCAGATCGCCCTGGATCGAAGCCTGCGCCTTTTTCTTAGAATCTTTCACCAGTTTCACGATGGCGCGCGCCTTCTCGATCGGGATGCCTTGCTGCAGCGTGATCTTCTGCTTGGCGGTCGCCCCGGCCGCCGACTCTACGGGACCGTAGGTCAATCCCTTGAGCGACACTCCGCGCTTCACCAGCTTCTGCTGGAGTACGTCATTCACCGCCTTCAGCTTGTACTCGTCCGCCGAATGCAGAATAATGGCGTCCTTGCCTTCGAGTTCGATCGATGACTTTGAGTCCTTCAAGTCGAAGCGCGTGTGGATCTCCTTCAGCGCCTGCTGGATCGCATTCGACGCCTCCGCCAAGTCGATCTTGCTTACGATGTCGAAACTGTTGTCGGGCATAGCCTGCGAATCTTTCTGAAGATGAAACCTAGATATATTGGATGAAATATAACCATTGAGGGTATCAGAAGAAACAGCCCGGCGGCAGGATTAGCGCCCTTGAATTTTGTTTTCAACCGTTTCGGAGATTTTGAAGAAATTGTAGAAATTCCTTGAGGTCTGCTCGCCCATCTTTTCCATGCTCAGCCCGAGCAATTCGCCGAGTTTGCGCGCTGTTTCCTTGACGAACGCCGGCTCGTTCCGCTTCCCACGATTGGGCACGGGTGCGAGAAATGGGGAATCGGTCTCGATCAGCATGCGATCCAGTGGGACCTCGAGGGCAGCGTCGCGAATCTGCTGTGCCTTGGGAAACGTGACATTGCCCGCGAAAGAAATCATGAATCCCATGTCGAGAGCACGCTTTGCTTGTGGCCCGACTCCCGTAAAGCAATGCAAGATTCCGCCCAGGCCGCTGCTCGCCCAGTGCTGCTGGATCAGGTCGAGACAATCTTCCCACCCGTTGTCGCTGCCTTCCGAGGGTCTGCAATGGATTACGACAGGCAGCTTGGCGGCACGCGCCAGTTCCATCTGCTTCATGAAGACTTGCTTCTGAATTTCGCGCGGCGAATGGTCGTAGTAGTAGTCGAGTCCGATTTCGCCCCAGGCAATTACCTTGGGATGCTTGGCGAGTTGTTCTAACTGCTCGAAATCCGTATCGCCGGCCAACTTCGCTTCGTGAGGATGAATGCCGATGGTCGCGTGGATGAACTCATATTTGTCGGCCAACTGAATCCCGCAGTCGAGCGAACCTGGACCCGTACCGCTACCGATCGCGACAATAGTCTGGATGCCAGCTCCCCGCGCCCGGGCGATTACTTGTTCGCGGTCGGCATCAAACTGCTCCATCTCGAGATGTGCGTGGGAATCTACAAACATGGAGTCGGTCGTTGGTCGAAAGTTTTTCTCGGCACGGATCAACCGCCGTCGGCGTCACATGGTCTACTTCAGCCTCGTCCCCACCGGCACATCCTCCAAGAAGCCGGCAAGAATAGCTTTTCCCCCTTCCGGAGATGCGGCCACGATCATCCCATTGGATTCCAGCCCGCGCAATTTGCGCGGCGCAAGATTGGCGACGATCACCACTTTGCGTCCAATCAAACTCTCAGGCGTATACGATTCTGCGATGCCGGCCACGACCTGCCGCACTTCCGTACCGAGATCAACTTCGAGACGTAACAGTTTGTCTGCCTTCGGCACTCTCTCGGCGATCTTCACCTGGCCCACGCGCAGCTCTACCTTGGCAAAATCATCGATGGAAATCTTGCCGTCCGCAGCCATAGAAGACGGCGCAGGAACAGCCAATGTTGAGGGTTGGGCCGTCGTTTGCGGCTGCAACACCTCCCGCTGCACCGCCTGGGTTGCCACGGGTTCCTTGGCCACCAGCGTCGGTGCGCTTCGCTGCTGCTCTTCCATCTTCTGCATCCTTTCAATCGCGCTCTTATCCGCGCGCGGGAAAACCGGTTGCACGTCGCCCAGCTTCGTACCTAAACGCAGTTGTCCCCAAGCCAACTCATTGAGTGCCACTTTCTTAATGTCGCCCAGCCCAAGCTGCGCCCAAATTTTCGTCGTCGCATCGGGAATCACGGGATGCGCCAGAGCGGTCACGATACGCAAGGCCTCCGCAGCGGTATAGAGCACCGTCGCTAATCGCGCTCTGCTGATCGTCTTACGGGCTGTGGCGACGACGGCGTCATCAGCCCCGGTACGCCACGCCGCATGCGAGGGATAAGGCACCTCGCCTTTGAAATAGCGCGTGATCATGGTCAGCGTGCGGCTGGCCAGATTGCCCAATCCGTTCGCCAGGTCGGAGTTGTAACGCTGCACCAGCGCGTCGAACGAGAACGATCCGTCCTGCCCGAAAACAATCTCGCGCAGCAGGAAGTAGCGCAGCGCATCCGCGCCCAACACGTCCAGAATGGTCTCGGTGCGCACGATGTTGCCGCGCGACTTCGACATCTTGTCTTCTTCAAACAAGAGCCAGCCGTGGGCTACGATCCCCTTAGGCACAGCGAGGCCGGCAGCCAGAAGAAATGCTGGCCAGTACACGCAATGGAAGCGGACGATCTCTTTGCCGATCATCTGCACGTCTGCGGGCCAGTATTTCTCGAAGGCCTCCTGCGCGCCCTGGTGGGACGAGCCAAATCCGATGGCCGTGATGTAATTAGCTAGCGCGTCCAGCCACACGTAGATCACATGCTTGGGATCGTCAGGTACCGGAATACCCCACGAAAAAGTCGATCGGCTGATAGAGAGATCGCGCAATCCGCTACGCACAAACGAAATCACCTCATTGCGCCGCGTTTCAGGACGGATGAACTCTGGGTTCGCATAAAGTTTGAGCAGTTGATCTTGAAACGCCGACAGCTTGAAGAAATAATTCTCTTCCTGTACGGTCTCGGTCGGCCGTCCGCAGTTCGGACAGGGAGCGCCCGGCTCCCACTATCGACATAGAGCTCGTCGGACACGCAATACTGTCCGGTGTAAGTGCCTTTGTAGATATAACCGTTGTCGCGAATGCGGCGAAACAATTCCTGCACGCGCTTCTTATGCCGGTCTTCTGTGGTGCGGATGAAGTCGTCGTACGAGATACCCATCCGCTGCCACAATTTACGGAATTCCGCGGAGATCTCGTCCGCATACTGCTGTGGAGTTTTGCCGGCGGCCTGTGCCGCCCGCTCGATCTTCTGCCCGTGTTCGTCTGTGCCGGTGAGAAAAAACGTATCCGCGCCCAACATACGCTGCCGCCGCGCAATGGTGTCACAGGCAATCGTTGTGTAGGCATGTCCTATGTGCGGACGAGCGTTCACGTAGTAAATCGGCGTCGTAATGTAGAACTTCCTGCTCATTCTGTTCCTTCCGCGCAGCTCACTCCCGTTCCAACTATTCCACAATAAGCTTTCTCCGCGGCCCTCGCTGGCCTTCTCAGAGTACTTTGCGATTCCAGATTCTTGTCGCCGATCTGTCTGAGATTAGCCACGGGATCGTTTCCAGTACGCCTCAACCGCCTCGCGCATCACTTCCTTCAAAGGCACGCGATGCTCGACTGCAATTCGACGGCAGTCCTCGTATTCCGGAGCGTAATTGGTGACCGTCCCATTCATGCTCGCGATCTTGATCCGCACTTCGCCCCAGGTTGTGTTCACGCTCTGCCACTTCCGCGCCAGCGTCTGTCGCCGCTCATCTCGCCGCCTGACGCCCAGCGTGGTTGTTTCGGTGAAGATTATTTGGGTCAATCGTGCAGCGTCCTCAGGCTTGGCGAGAACCGTCAACAGCGCCCCCGGGCGGTTTTTTTTCATGTGCACCGGCACGCCGAAGACGTCGAGCGCGCCTTCTTCGAGCAGCCGATCCATCACGTACCCGAAGACCTGCGGATTCATGTCGTCAAGATTCGCTTCCAAAACCGTAACTGTGTCTGAGGCCGTATTAGTCGCCAGCACCGAGGATGCAGTCTCGCCGATCGTCAGGCGCACCACATTGGGATGTCCGGGAAAATCGCGTGTGCCCGCACCGTACGCACTTTTCTCAATCCTCATCTCGGGAAACGCGGCAAAGCGGGTGACCAACGTCTTCACAATCGCCGCTCCCGTCGGGGTGACCAGCTCCGCCTGCAATCCCGACGAATATACTGGCGCGTCTTTCAATAACTCCAACGTAGCCGGCGCAGGCACCGGAAGAGTTCCGTGTGCGCATTTCACCGTACCCCCACCAACGTTCAACGGCGAGGACACGATCTCATCCACCCCTAGGACTTCAGCTCCCACGGCAGCACAGACAATATCCACCATGGCGTCAACCGCGCCCACTTCATGAAACTGTGCGGCGTCGAGCGAAGTATTGTGAATCTTCGCTTCCGCCGCGCTCAGCGCCTCGAAAATCGCAACCGCCGTCTTCTTTGCATTCTCGCTGATCGCAGCCTTGCCAATGATCTCGCGAATCTCTTTCAGCCCACGGCCATGTTCATCAGCATGTTCATGAATGTGCTCGTGCGAGTGCCCATGCACGTGCGGCGCGGCCGCCCCCGCCCGCGGAGTGTCCGCAACGTGCGAATGCTCGTGGCCATGACCGCCGTGCTGCTCACGCGCGATGTGCTTATGGTCTTCATCATGAGGAGGATGCTGGTTACGGTGGTTCACCGCTTCGGGTTGAGACCCCGCGGTCTGGCTCCCCCAGAACTCCTCCCGAGGCATATCCTTCTCGCCGTCAAGGTAGACGTCCACCTTGGTGGCCGAAATCCCGCTGCGCACGACTCGCGATATTTCGAGGTGCGCCGCCAGATTCAGGGCCGCTATCGTCTCTTCAAATAGGCGCTGCGGAACTCCGGCGTCCACCAGCGCGCCCATAAACATGTCGCCGCTGACGCCGGAAAAACATTCAAGGTAGGCTATGCGCATATATCAATTTCTAACCACAGAGGGCCCAGAGGATCACAGAAGACCTCGGCAGAAAGGCACCTGGATTCCTCCGTGGCCCCTCTGGAATCCTTGTATCGCTATCTGCAGCGTCGTTTGGCCGGCGCGGTGCGCGAATTTCTGCGCCGCACCTATAGCCTTGAGCTCGAAACCGTCGTTATTGAGCAGCCCCCCAAAGTGGAGTTGGGCGAGTACGCGTTGCCTCTCGCATTCGATTTAGCCAAGAGATTGCGCAGGGCTCCGCGCAAGATCGCAGATGAAGTTGTCGCCGGACTGGGTCCCGTCGAAGGCTTTGAGAAATTCGAGGTCGCAGGCGCCGGCTACATTAACGCCCGCGTCGATCGGGCGGCGGTGGCGGTGGCGCTCGCCTCCGACGAAAAACCCAAACATGACGTTCCCGACGGCAAGATTCTGGTCGAGCACTCCAGCATCAATCCCAACAAGGCTGCGCACATTGGACATCTGCGCAACGCCATCCTCGGCGACACTTTCGTGCGCCTGCTCGAATATGCGGGCCGCGAAGTAGATGTGCAAAACTACATCGACAACACCGGCGTGCAAGTAGCTGACGTGGTTGTTGGCTTCACCCACATCGAGAAAACATCAGGGGCCGAAATCGAACAACTGTCACGCCAACCGCGCTTTGATTACTACTGCTGGGACCTCTACGCCCGCGTCTCGCAGTGGTACGAGCAGGACAAGCAGAATCTGCAAGTTCGCGCCCAGACTTTGCATGCCATTGAAGATGCAGCCGGTGAAACTGCGGCCATTGCTGATCTGATTTCTGTGGCTGTTCTTCGCCGTCATCTCGAGACGATGGATCGTCTCGATATCGAATATGACTTCCTGCCGCGGGAGAGTGAAATATTGCATCTTCACTTCTGGGATGCCGCATTCGCCAAACTGAAAGAGGCGGGCGTTCTGTTGTTTGAGACCCAGGGCAAGAACAAGGGCTGCTGGGTGATGCGGCGGGCGGGGACATCAAAATCTGAAATCGCAGAGGGCGCTGAGGCTGGCGCAGAGAGCGCTGAAAAAGACGAGATCTCAGAGGACGATCAAAAAGTCATTGTCCGATCGAACGGCACCGTCGGATACGTCGGCAAAGACATCGCTTATCACATGTGGAAGTTCGGGCTGCTCGGGCGGGACTTCGGCTACCGCAATTTCTACCGCTATCCCAACGGACACGATTGCTGGATTTCCGCGACCGAAGGCGAGAAGAATCATCCCCACTTCGGTGATGTGGCTGAAATCTACAACGTGATTGACGCTCGCCAGTCGGAAGCGCAAAACACCGTGATCGAAGCTTTGCGCGGCTTGGGGCACGGTGAAGCAGCCGAGCACTACACTCATTTCTCTTACGAGATGGTCGCGCTGACTCCGCGCTGTGCCGCCGAACTCGGCTACACCCTCAGCGAGGAAGACAAGGCTCGTTCGTACATCGAAGTTAGCGGACGCAGAGGATTCGGCGTGAAAGCCGATGACCTGATCGACGCGCTGATCACATCCGCAAAGAAAGAAGTTGATTCTCGACATCCACAACTCGGCGATGCTGAACGGCACACCATCGCCACGCAAATCGCGATCGGCGCGTTGCGCTACTTCATGCTTAAGTACACCAAGCAGTCAGTGATCGCTTTCGACTTCAAGGAAGCGCTCAGCTTCGAAGGCGAAACTGGCCCTTACGCCCAATACGCCGTCGTGCGCGCCACCAGCATCTTCCGCAAAGCGGGCATTGATCCCGAACCATTCTGTAAAGACGTTGCCGGCAACCTCTCCTCCGCGTTCGCCCAGCATTTGACTGGCGAAGCCGCCAACGAAATCTGGGGGCTTTGGCTGACGGCCGCCAAAACTTCGTACATCGTAGACCAATCGATCGCTACCACAGAGCCCGCCTACCTGGCCAAGCACGCGTTCCAACTGGCACAATTTTTTAATACCTTCTACCACCGCCATCCCATCCTCAGCGAGCCGGACGAAACCCGCAAGCAGTTCCTACTGTCCACGGTCGCGGTGGTGCGCCGCGAATTGATTCGTACACTGGCCGTAATGGGAATCACCGTGCCGCCTGTGATGTAGCCTGGTGCGCTTAAAACGGCGGATGGTGACGGGGCCTACTGAAGTAGACCGCGGAAGCAATGATCATCGCTCCGCCGAGGATTGCCCTTAATCCCCAGCGTCTCGTGCAACACGAATACTCCAAGCAGTGCTCCGGTCAGCGGCTCCAGGTTGAGAAAGACTCCCGCGCGGGAAGCTGGCACTCGAGCCAATCCCCAATTCCAAAGCAGGTAGGCCCCAGCGGTTGCAAATAGCCCCTGAGCTGCCAATGCTGTCCATGTTTCCGGCGAGAAGCGAAATCGCCAGGGCTGTGACAACATCACCCACGACACCAGAAAGATCGTGCCCAGAACAATCATCGACGCTGTAATCTGAAGCGAATCATATCTCTCCATCGGCCGTTTCGTGATCAGGATCGACACTACCGCCGCCAACATTGAGATAAAAACCAACAGGTCTCCTCTTGATGTTGGCTGTGGACCGGTGATGACATTTGTCTTTGACAAAGCAATGAGAAGCGCGCCAAGTCCGGACCCCAGCAGAGCCCGGGATTCCACAACCTTGAGCCGCTCGTGCAAAAACAGGGTGCTGAACTGAGGGCGAGCAACATGGGCAAGGTGCCTACAATCAGCGAGGCATGAGAAACGGTGGTCAACCGGAGTCCCGCAAATTGCACTAAAGCGGATTCCCTTCCGCAACAAACAAGGCCAAAGCACGATCGAACCACAAAGAAAACGGAAAGCGACATTGTCCGAAACGGTTGTCTCTCGCAGCGCAATCTTGCCGAAGAGAAATCCAGTACCCCACAAGCATCCGGCAAGGGCCAACGATGCCATCGGTAACCAAGACTTTACTCCGCGCTCTCGCTCTGCGTGCGGTGTCAGTTCGTGTGATTTCATCGCACGGGCTTTCGATTTTCGCAATTTTCCCCTTCGCCCGCGGCGACGAGCCAGGGAAATACTGATTAAATTGTGTCGGAAAAGGATGCTGCGAACAAATCAGCGACCGTCAACTTCGGTGTGGTCGGCGGGGGCTTATCGAGATCATCACTTTACGAACTGCAATCCATGAGGGACCGCAAAGCGGAAGACATAGGCGTAGAGCAGCACGATGATTCCCACGATAGCGCCGAGGGCCACAGAATGCCATGCCACAAAGCGGAGAATAATTCCCTCGTTACCGACCTGCTCGGTGGCAGCAGTGGCAATCGTGATGGATTGGGCATCGACCATTTTGCCCATGACTCCCCCAGCACTGTTTGCCGCGCACATGAGAATGGGATCAATTCCGAGCTGCTGAGATGTAATTCGCTGCAAACTTCCAAACAGCGCGTTTGACGACGTATCGCTTCCAGTCAGGGCAACACCCAACCAGCCAAGGAAGGTACCGAAGAATGGGTAGAGCCATCCGGTCCGGGTGAATGCGAGGCCTAACACGGCATCCAGGCCAGAGTAGCGTGTCACGTAGCCCAGCCCTAACATGAACGAGATCGCAACGACCGCCAGCCGCATTCGTACCAGCGTGCGAAGGAAAGTCTTGAGCAAATGACGAGGGCTCATCCCGAGCACCACTCCTGAGGCAATCGCTGCAAAGAAACAGCCCGTGCCTGTTGCCGAGAGCCAATTGAAGTCATATCTTGCGGGCTCGGAAGTGGGCTTGGCTACAACCGGCGCACTGCGATAGACGGCATCATGCAGGTAGGGAACATTCCACCCGGGTGGGCCCGGACGAACTTTGCCGTCCGCCAGCACAACCCGAAAAGAGGGCGTGGTGGCTCGGTTCATAGCCAGTTTTATCGATGGCAGCCCCCACAGAAGCACAAAGAGTGACAGGATTGCGAAAGGCATCCAAGCTTTCAAGACTTGCGCAGCGCTGTAGGTCTGCGCCGTCCTATATCCATCGAACTTTTCCGCGGACCATTCGCCGCCCACCGGATCGGTTATCTCTCCGGCGCGGGAAAGGACAGTTGCTTTTTGGTCATAATCGAACCGCCATATTTTCTTGGGTTTCCAGAAACGGAGAAAAATTACTGCCGCACCAATTGAAACCACGCCGCCCATGATGTCCACCAGATTGCTGTCCACATAGTTCGACCAGAAGAACTGGGTCAAAGCAAAGGAAACCCCAACAACCAGAATCGCGGGCAATACCTCAAAGGTCTCTCGCCAGTTCACCATGGTTCGCACCAGCCAAAAGGGCACGATAACGGCAGCAAAAGGCAGAATGCGCCCGATCATGGCGTTGAGGTCGGATTCCGGCAGAGCGGTCACGGCCGCGAGCGTGTGGACCGGCGTCCCGATGGCTCCCCAGGCCACCGGCGCCGTGTTGGCGATCAAATTGAGCGCAGCGGCGTGAAAGGGCTTGAAACCAAGACCGATCATGAATGCTCCCGCTATGGCTACCGGAGCGCCAAACCCAGCCGCACCCTCAATGAAGGCCCCAAAACAAAAGGCCACCAGCAGAACCTGCAGGCGACGATCGGCTGTGATTCCGGCAACCGATTCTTTCATGATTTCAAATTGGCCAGTTTCGACAGAGATGTCGTAGAGGTAAACCGCTGCAAGAACGATCCAAGCTATTTTCAGCATCCCGAAAGCAACCCCATACCCGAAGCTCATCGCAGCCAGTATCAATGGCATTTTGAAGACAAGAATCGCGACGGTCACCGCTGTCAGAGCGCCAGCGATCGCGCACCAATGCGGTTTCACTTTGAAGCCGCCCAGCAGTCCGAAAAGCACGATAATGGGAAGAGCCGCAACGAGTGTAGAGAGCCACCAACGGCCAAATGGATCGTAAATCTGAATCCAATGCATACGTTCTCCCTTCGGAGAGGACCGAAGCATGTAGCCAGAAACAAGATCGTCAATTCAGGTAAGGCGTCCGCGACCGCCGAAAAGTCTGCTCTACTGTCTAAATCGCGGGTAATGGTACCACCTGCCAAAAAATCACAAAACGGGGAATGACCTCAGGTAGCATGTGCTCGAATACAATCAAACTGGAGGCTGGCGGGCGAGTGAACAAAATGAACGAAGTTGGGAAACAGTGGGAAGGCCAGATCGTGAATGGAGAATTCCTCCTGCAACGTTATTTGGGTGCGTCTAACCGCAGCGTTGTATTTCTCACCGAACTCGGTGGTATGAAATCGCGGAGGGCGGCGATCAAATTAATTCCGGCCGACTGGGAAGGGGCAGAAATACAACTCGCCCGGTTAAAGGCCGCCGCGAAATTATCCCACCCCCATTTGCTGAAGATTCATCAGACTGGATCGTGCGAGCTGCGCGAAACGAAGCTGTTCTATATCGTTTTAGAGTATGCCGACGAAGATTTGTCGCAAGTGCTCCCGATGCGTGCCTTGACGCAAGCCGAAGGTCTCGACATGCTTCCGCCCGTTTTGGACGCGCTTTCGTACCTTCATCGCCAGGGCTTCATCCACAGTCGGGTGAGACCGCGAAACATTGTGGCTGTCGAAGAGCGACTGAAGCTTTCGAGCGACAGCATCCGCGAAGAGGGTGGGGCGATTCCGGGCTCAGCCAAACCGAGTGCCTACGACGCACCCGAGGTCGCTCGCGGACTAGTCTCTCCGGCTGGAGATGTTTGGTCGCTGGGCGTGACGCTGGTCGAGGCATTGACGCAACGTCTTCCCGTGTGGGACGGAGCGGGATCAGGCGATCCGGTATTACCCGCGACATTGCCAGAGCCGTTTCGTGATATTGCATTTCATTGCCTGCGTCGAGAACCGAACCA
>WNGJ01001021.1_pt1 | contig 29841 bp, 18 predicted proteins | sample 5400611 | NCBI WGS metagenome assembly WNGJ01 (sample SAMN13153375, study PRJNA577476) | soil metagenome | isolation source: 40 cm soil or saprolite under Garry oak tree replicate 1 | place: USA:California | collected 2016-06-15
TCATAGCCTTGATCGGGCTGGCCCAGCGTGCGCGGAATATCGGCAGCGGTCATGCCTATCCGCAGCACTGTCTCGGCGCTGGCGCTCCGCGGCAGACCGGCCGCCGTGGCCATCGCCAGCATCGCAACCGCAAGCACTGCGCGGCTTTTCCCGGGTTTCTCGAGAGGCATCGTCACAACTTCCTTGTTTTTGACTGACTAATTCTTATGCACGCGTATGCAATGGCTGTGCCAACGGCCGGCCACTTATGCCAATTGCTATTGAGATCACAACTCTTTGCGTGTTCGCGTGAAGCGCAGGCACGAATGCCTAATCTGGCATCAACTTTGCAAGTTCGCGCCCGAATACCGCTCGTCAAATTAGTCGTTTCAACGGAGCCCAATTCATGCGTGTCCGAATATCGATGTTTCTCGCCGTGCTTGCACTCGGCCTATCTGCGCTTTCCGCGCGGGCCGAACAGGTGGTGCGCTACGGCATCTCCATGGCGGATATTCCGCTGACCACCGGCCAGCCGGACCGCGGCGCCGGCGCCTATCAGTTCACCGGCTATACGATCTACGACCCACTGGTTTCCTGGGAGATGGATGTTTCGGACCGGCCGGGCAAACTGGTGCCGGGGTTGGCGACCGAATGGAAGGTCGACGACAAGGACAAGACCAAATGGCGCTTTTCCTTGCGCAAGGGCGTCAAGTTTCACGACGGCAGCGATTTCAGCGCCGACGCGGTGATCTGGAATCTCGACAAGGTGTTGAACGACAAGGCGCCGCAATTCGACAAGCGCCAGAGCGCGCAGGTGAAGACCCGCCTGCCGTCGGTTGCGAGCTATGTCAAGGTCGACGACTTCACGGTCGAGATCACGACCAAGACGGTCGATTCCTTCTTTCCCTATCAGATGCTCTGGTTCTTGATTTCCAGCCCCGCGCAATATGAGAAACTGGGCAAGGATTGGGACAAGTTCGCAAGCCAGCCTTCCGGCACCGGCCCGTTCAAATTGACCAAGCTGGTGCCGCGCGAGCTCGCCGAGCTCTCGAAGAACGCGGATTACTGGGACAACAAGCGGATTCCGAAAGTCGACAAGCTGGTGCTGGTGCCGATGCCAGAGGCGCTGACGCGCACCAATGCGCTGCTTGCCGGCCAGGTCGACCTGATCGAGACACCGGCGCCCGACGCCGTGCCGCAGCTCAAAGCGGCAGGGATGCGGATCGTCGACAACATCACCCCTCATGTGTGGAATTATCACTTGAGCGTGTTGCCCGGCTCGCCCTGGACCGATGTCCGCCTGCGCAAGGCGCTCAACCTCGCGATCGATCGCGATGCGGTGGTCGGGCTGATGAACGGTTTGGCAAAACCCGCCAAGGGACAGGTCGATCCGTCGAGCCCGTGGTTCGGCAAGCCGACCTTCGAGCTCAAATACGATCTCGCGGCGGCGAAGAAGCTCGTCGAGGAAGCCGGCTACTCCAAGGACAAGCCGTTGAAGACGACCTTCATCATCGCCCAGGGCGGCACCGGGCAGATGCTGTCGCTGCCGATGAACGAGTTCCTGCAGCAGAGCTTCAAGGAAATCGGCATCAATATCGACTTCAAGGTGGTGGAGCTTGAGACGCTCTATACGCACTGGCGCAAGGGCGCGGCCGACGAGATGAACGCCGGTATCACTGCCAACAATATCGCCTATGTCACTTCGGATCCACTTTACGCTATCGTCAGGTTCTTCGCCTCCGACCAGGTCGCGCCGGTCGGCGTCAACTGGGGCGGCTACAAGAACCAGAAGGTCGACGCGCTGATCAGCGAGGCCAAGCAGACCTTCGATGCCGCCAAGCAGGACGAGCTGATCGCCCAAGCCCATGCGCTCGTGGTCGATGACGCGGTACTGGTCTGGGTGGTGCACGACACCAACCCGCATGCGCTCTCGCCCAAGGTCAAGACCTTCGTGCAGGCGCAGCACTGGTTCCAGGACCTGACCACGATCGGGATGGAGTGAAAAATCTGGAGCATGATCCGGAAAAGTGGGTACCGGTTTTCTCTTAGCTAACAAACGCGGAACGCGTTTGCGCGGAGATCATGCTCAAACAAAAAGATAGAGCCGGATGACGATTCGAAAAAAAGTCATCACGCTCTAGCCGTCGTCCCGGCTGGCGCTTCGCTTGCCGGAGACGACGCAGATTACTTCGTCAGCAGCGCGTAGGCGCCGTTCCAGTCGTCCGGCGGCGGGTTATTCTGATAATCGAGGATGCGCGCCTCGTAGAGATCATAGAGCTGCTTCAGCGCTTGCGCCTCGTCGGTTCTGCGGCCGCGCTCGATCGCCGCCAGCGCGCCCTCCCAATCGCGGTTGCGATAGCACGCGAGCATTTCGATGGTCAGATTGCGCAGCCGCTGGAAACGCGCGGATTGCGCGACATCTTCGCGGCCGGCGATGGCGTAGATCACCTCGGGCTCCTTCTTGCCCTTCACCATGATGAAGTCGAGCTCGAGAATCGCGAACTTGTCCTTGGCCGCGAGCGCGGTTTTGGAGCCGGCGATGATCGGAAAGCCGTATTCCTTGCTCTGCCCTTCCAGGCGCGAGGCCAGGTTGACGCTGTCGCCAAGCACCGAATAGTCGAAGCGCAGGTCCGAGCCCATATTGCCGACCACGCAGGTGCCGGTGTTCAGACCGACCCCGACATTGAGCGGAATGTAGACGTGCCCTCCATTCTCGGCTTCGAGCTCGCGCGCCTTGTTCAGCCCTTCGATCCGTTCCAACATGTCGACCGCGGCTTCGCAGGCGTTGAGCTGATGCTCCCTGTCGTCAATCGGCGCATTCCAGAACGCCATGATCGCGTCGCCCATGTATTTGTCGATGGTGCCCTTGCGCGCCAGGATCGCATTCGTCAGCGGCGTTAAGAACCGGTTCATCAGCTTGGTCAAGCCTTGCGGGTCGTGCTTGTAGGACTCCGAGATGGTGGTGAAGCCGCGGACGTCGGAGAACATGATGGTCATCTCGCGCTCCTCGCCGCCGAGCACGAGCTTTTCCGGGGACTGCGCGAGCTGCTCGACCAGCGCGGGCGAGAGATACTGGCCAAATGCTGAACGAATCTGGCGCCGTTGCGCCTGCTCCCGAACAAAACTCGAGAAGATGAGCGTGAGGTAGATCGCCGTCGTCGACAAGAGCGGATAGGTGAAGTCGACCAGCAGGCGGTCGTGGATGTAGAAGTACCAGGAGGTCCCGATCAACAGCGATGCGAACAGCGCGCCGACAGCGACCAGCTTGGTTGGTCCGAGGTTCGGCGCAAAGGCGATGACCAGGAAGCCAAGCAGAACGGCGCCGAAGAATTCAATCGTAATCCCGTAGCTCGGCTGCGAGACCACCGCGCCGGTCAGCGCGCTTTCCAGCACCTGGGCGTGAATTTCCACGCCAGGCATCACAGGCGAGACCGGCGTCGTCTTGATGTCGTTCAATCCGATGGCGGAGGTGCCGATCAGCACCAGCTTGCCCTCGATCTTTTCCGGCGGGACCCGGCCGTCCAGCACATCGAGCGCCGAAACATAGATCGAGGGATCCGGATGCGCATAGTGCACCCAGAGCTGGCCGTTGCGGTCGGTCGGAATCTGAAAGCCCTTGACGCCGATGCTCTTGATACCGGCGTTGTCGGCCTTGATCAGAATGGTGCCGGAGCCGCTCGCGACCCGCAGCATCTCGAAACTGAGCGCCGGCATTGTGATGCCTTGGGCCTGCATGAGTATCGGCACGCGCCGGACGATGCCGTCACGCTCGGGCACGATCGTGAACAGGCCACGCCCGGCGGCGGCCTCCTCAATCACGCGAACGTTGCGCAGCAGCCCCGGAAACTGCGGCATGAAATCCTGGGGGTCCTCGCCCAGCATAGCAAATCCCGTTACCGGGAGATTCTTGTCGAGATCCGCGTGCACATCGGGACCGCCGGATTCACCGAGCACCACGCGGGAATTGCGGATCGCATCGGCGAAGATCTGATCGTTGCTCGGCAGCGCCCGCAGCTTTTCTCGCGTCGCCTCATCGAGATTGCGGAAGGTATCGGCGGCGATATCGGGGTTGAGCCGGTCGGGCTCCGAGAAGATGGCGTCGAACGCGAGGACGACGGCGCCGAGCCGGGTCAGGTTGGCGACGATATCGGCGATCCGCGTGCGCGGCCACGGCCATTGACCGAGCCTGGGATCGGCAAGGCTCCTTTCGTCGATATCGACGATCGTAACCGGCCTTTGGGTCTTGATCCGGGGATCGATGACCTGGAAGGTATCGAAGGTTCGAACGCGCAATTCCTGGATCGGCGCGGGGTCGAGAACACGCAAGGCCGCGAAAGCGATCAGGAGCGCAAGGCACGCCAGCCGTGCGTAGCCGAATCTGCGCGTAAACCACCGCCGCAATATCCTTGATCGCTTCATGCCGCTTGGCTATCGCGCCGGGGCGCTTTGTTCGGAGACCACAGGAAGGCAAACATATCCCGGAGCGGGCCAGCATTTGCAAGGCAAAACGTCTGGCCTCCTCGGCCGATCAGCGCGGCTAGACCAGATGGAAATCCCCCGGGTGAGCCTTGAGCTCCGCGACCGTCACGCCCGTCAGGATGATCTTGTCATGGTTGGCGTCGGTAATGATCGTGTCGTTCCCGGAATTGGCCGACTGCGCGCCCGCCAGGAACGCATCGCGGCTATTGAACACCGTGTGATCGAAATTGATCGTATCGTGGTTGAGGTCGAAATCGCGGATCGTCACGCTGCCAAAATTGGCATTGAAAACGAACGTGTCGTTGCCGCCATGACCGAAAATGGTCACGCCGCCGCCGACGTGGTCGAACACGTCGTTCTGAGCGGTGCCGTTGACCACCGAAGATCCCGTTCCAGTCAGCGTGATCGTCAGCGCCTGATTGCCGGCCGTCGCGTGTCCGTCATTGACCTGGGCATGGAACGTGATGGTCAGCGTGTCGCCGGGCTCGAGGAAGTCCAGATCGGGATTGGTCGGATTGTAGGTCCAATGCATGATGTCGGCTTTGCCATCAGCCTTCACGCTGTCGAATGTCACGGCGCTGGGATTGATCAGCGCGTCGACGTTGACGCCGGCCGGCAATGTCGTCGAGCCGTTATATTTGACGACGGCTGGGCCGGTCACTGATGCCGTCAGCGTGTCGCCGACGTCATCGTCGGTCACGGTGAGCGTCCCGGTGATCGGTTCGGCAAGATGAATGTGCGAATCCGAGATATAGCCGGCGGATATGTTGTCGACCTCGAAGGCGTTCGAGTGGCCGCTGCTCAGCACGACCTTGTCGAACGGCGCGAGATCCTTGAACTCGACATAGCCGTTGGAGGCGAACGAGCCTTGGCCGCCGCTCGCAAGCAGCGGGCTGACATCGGCGCCGGTATAGGACGCAACGAGTTTCGTGCCGTTGTAGAAATCGATCTTGTTAAAGGAATCGATCGAGCCCCAATAGAGCCCAAAGGCATTCTGCTCGGCCGCGAACGTGATCGTTTCCGCGCCGTTGGCGCCGACGCTCAAATATTGGCTCGCGTCCTGATGGCCCGGCTGGGGGCCGATGAAGGGCGCGGCGCTGACCGAGGATGAGCCGATGACGACGCCCGCATCGCCCGATGCGGTAAATACGGCGCCGAGTTCGGAGCTGGTAAAATTGCCGTGCCCATGACGGTCGCCGGATGTCGATCCGTCCGAGACTTCGTCGAACGACTCGGTATGCAAGCCAAGTGAATTCATGCTCGTGCCCGGCGCCAGCACGATCGGCGATTCCGCCAGAATGATCGTCTGTTTGACGGGATCGGTTTCGCCCAGGATGATGGCATGGCCGTCCGGGCTCTCCTGCACGATGCCGGCCGATGTTGTGCCGGTCTCCTTGAAGCCGTGAGTATCGGTAAAGGACACGGCGACTTTGATCGCCTTGCCTTCGTTGGCTTCGGTCGGCGTGTAGCTCGACCCCTCCGCGTCGATACCGGTCTTGACGACGTGGCCGTCGACGGTCCAGGTGTAGGTGATGCCGCTCGGAGGCGCATCCGCGTCGGTCACCGTCGCGGTCACCTTCACGCTTTCGAGCGCGTTGCCTTTAGTCAAGCCGGTGAGCGAGATCGACGCGTTTTCAGTCGGGCTTTCCTGCACGGTGCCGGCCGACACCGACCTTGTCTCGGTATGGTTGTCCTCGGTGAACGACAAGACCACCCTGAGCTGCTTGCCTTCATCGGTTTCGGTCGGCGTATAGCAGTTGGCCGAGCCGCCCTGCACCTGCGTCCAGGTCTGGCCGTCGCTCGACGTCTCGAACATGTAGGTGGCGGCGCCTGTCACCGGCGCGCCGCCGTCCGTGATCGATGCGGTGACCGTGGCGCCTTCGACCGCATTGCCGTGGGAATCGAGCCCGCTGAGCGCGCCGGGCACTTCCGCGATCTTGGTCCCGCCCGAGCCGTCGTCGGTCGCGCTCCAGCTTGAGCCGAGATAGTCGCCATCCAAATGGATCTGCGCAACCTCGCCGGGGACATCATTGTTGATGATCGTCAGCATTCCGCCATGGCTGTCGCCCGAGAAGGAGACCGTGGTGTGGCTGTCCCATTTGATATCGCCGAGATCGAGCGTGTTGTCGTCGAGGCCGGAAACCTCTCCGTTGAAGCTCTCGGCATGATCGATCTTGAGGGTGCCAGTGGAACCGTCCGTGAAGGTGATGTGCACGTGTTCATAGGCGTCTTCGGAATTCGCGCCGAGCTCGAGCAGCGAGGCGCCGGCGATCTTGGCCTCGCCCGACAGCGCGCCCTTGACAATGAGCGTGCCGCCGTTCGCTTCGACAGTGCCCTGGTTGTCAATATCGCTGGCGGCATCGATGGTCAGCGTGCCGCCGGTCACCTCCAAGAGGTTGGTATTGACGATGGTGGCGCCGTCGATGGCACTGTTGCCGGTCGCATCGAGCGTGCCGGCGACGTCGATCGTGCCGCCCTTGATGATGGCGTCGACAAGGTCCAACGTCGACTGCAGTTCCACCGATACGTGGCCATCGTCATTGGTCACCGTCAGCGACACCAGCTTCAGGATGCTATCGTCGATCGCTTGTAGCATGCCGGTATTGGTCACCGCCTCATGGACGATATCGAGCTCGCCGCCATTGGCTTCCAGCGTGCCATGATTGGTGATGCCGACCGAGTTGTCGGGATCAATCGTCAACACGCCGCCGGTGGCTTCGACGAGGCCGGTGTCAGCGATGGTGATATTAGCGTCGGTGATGGCGCTGGTGCCGGTCGCATCCAGCGTGCCCGCGATCGTGAGTTCTCCGCCGGTAATCGTGGTGACGCAGAGAGCCAGCATCGAATCCAGATCGACTTGAACGGCGCCGGAATTTTCGACATTGACGTCGGACAGCGCCGCACCAGAATCGGAGGACACCTCCAGCGTGCCGGCGACGCCGATCGTCAGCGTTCCGCCTGTAATCGTCGTACCGTCATCGAGCGTCAGCTTGGCCGGCGGCGCTTGGTTGGTATCGACCTGGATCACGCCGGAAGCATTATCGATATTGACGCCATCGAACGTCGCTCCGGTGGCCGTCTCAACATGAACGGTGCCGGAATTGCTCAACAGTCCGCCGGTGATCGTGGTGCTCTCGAGCGTCAGAACCGAGCAAGCGTCGACCTGAATAGAGCCGGAATTATCGACGCTGACGCCGGACAACGTCGCGCCGAAATCGGTGGACACTTCGAGCGTACCGGCGATCCCGATCGTCAATGTCCCGTTGGTAATTTTCGTGCCGTCGTCGAGCGTCAGCTTGGCTGGAGGCGATTGGTTGGTGTCAACCGCGATCGTTCCCAAGCTGTTATCGACGCTGACGCGATCGAACGTCGCACCAGCGGCGGTCTCGACATGAACAGTGCCGGAATTGATCAGCGTTCCGCCGGCGATGGTCGTTCCGAGGTCGAGCGTCAGTGCGCCGGCGACGTCGATCACGCCCGCGCTGGTATTGGTGACGGTCTCACCGTCCAGCGCGTTGCCGCTATCGCTGACCTCGATCGTGCCGGAATTGCCTAGCGAACCGTTCCTCAGGACCGCGGCACCGGTCAGATCGATCGTGCCGCCGGACTTGTTGGTCACGTTGCCGCCCGTGACCGTCGCGTCATCGAGCGTCAACGTCGCCTTCTCGTCGACCGTGATCGTTCCGTCCTTGTTGTCAGTGACAGTCGAGCCGAGATCGATCAACAGCGCTCCCGCCGCGAGGATTTCGAGAGCGCCGGCATTGGTCAGTTTTTCATGATGAAACGCGTTGCCGCTGCTCTTGACATCGATCTTGCCGTCATTGCTGAGCGAGCCATTCTTCAGGACGCCGTGCCCGTCGAGCTCCAGCGTGCCGTCGATGGTGACCGTGCCGCCGTCGATGGCAGCGCCGCCAAGCGCCAGCGTCGCCCCGGTATCGACCTTGATCTGGCCGGCATTAGCGATATCGACGAGAACATTGAGAGTGCCGCCAGATATTTCGATGGTCGCGGCAGCAAAATTCGTAATCGTGCTTTGATCCTTGAAGTCACCGCCATCCTGGAGCGTGATCTTGCCGTAATTCTGCAGCGAGCTGTGATCCAGCACTTCCATCTGGCCGGCAACGCTGATGGTCGCCAGCTTGTCGTTCTCGACAATCGAGTCGGCCTTGAGACTAATCCCGCCTAAGCCAACCGTCAGAGTGCCTTGATTGATCAGCTTCGGAGAACTGGCGAACAGTGGACCGAAATCATTCATCGTCAGCGACTTGGCGGTCGCCACGGTGTCGGCATCGATCACGACCGGATAGACCGGCATCAAGCCGATCAACTGATCGGTGATGATGATGGCGTCATCGCTTGCAGTCGGGGCGGTCCCGGTTTCCCAGTTCGCCCCATCGCTCCACAGCCCCCCGGAAGGCGAAGCCGTCGTGTCGATCCAGACCACGGCTGGATTGTCGGTGCCGGTGATCTCGACCGCAACAGTTTGGGTTGAGGTCGCGCCCTGCGAATCCGTCACGGTCACCGTGTAGGTGAGCGTCAGCGTCTCTCCCTTCGGGATGAAGTCCGCCACATAGACAGGAAGGTCCGCAAGCTGCCAATGAATGGTTCCGTCGCCGGTCCCGGTGCTGTCGGTCGCGATCGAGGCGGTGAGCGCTTTTTCGAACAGCGCGAGAGGCGCAGGCGGCACGGTCGATCCCGAAAGCACCGCGCTCGTCAGCTTGGTCGAGACCGTATGGGTGTCGGTCAGGTCGACGTCCTGGAACGACAGCGTCCCCGACGTGGGATCGCTCGTCGTCAGGGTGCCGCCGGACACGCTGGTGCCGCCCGAGAACACGATGCTTTGCGCCGAGGTGGTGATGACCGGGTCGTCGTTGGTGCCGGTGATCGTTATCGTGATCGGGATGATGGTCGCTTCGTCGCTGGGCGCAAAATTGTTGTCGACGCGCACCAGATAGGTCAGCGTCAATTGTTCGCCAGCGGCGAGGAAGTCGAAAGCCTTGTCGGCGATGCTGTAGGTCCAACTCGCCGAGCCGGTGTTCTTGTTGCCGGCATCGGGGACCACGGCAATCTTGACTTCGGTCGCCGCGATGTCGGCGAGTTGCAGAGCCGACAGCTTCCCGGTGACGTCCTGGTGCTTGCCGTTCTGATAGGTGAAGGAACTGAAATCGACCTTCACCGTCGGCTGGTCGCCGGCATTGAGGTCGGCGAAATTGACGGTGCCGCCAACGGAATCGTGATCGCTGCCATCGCCGGTCGTTCCGGCGAGTTCTCCATGGGAGAAAGCCGTCGTCACCTGGCCCGCGGCGCTAAGGACGACGACAGTCGGTGGCCCGGGGATGTGTCCGTGGGGGTCCGTCGACCCGCCCGAATTCTGATGCGATGAATCGTCGGAGTTATTCACGATCACAAAGGTCGGAACGGCGATCGCGCCATCCGCAAGTTTGATGAACGGCCCTTGTTGCAGAGGGTTGAGCGTGTCGCTAAACGGCGACGTCTGTTTGGTGTTGCTATTGTCGGTAAACTTCTGCGTGAACACGTCCTGGATGAGCTTCTGCACATCCGGCGAAAGCGGCGCATTGCTTTGGCTGATGACGCCGTTGTTGATGTTGATCTGCTGCCCGGCCTGATTGACCGTCGCGATCGGCTGCAGCGTGGTCTTGTCGAACAGGACGTATGAGCCCGTAGTGCCGTCCGGCTCGACCAGAACCTGGAAGCTGGCATTCGGCGCGCCGGCCTGGCCGGGAATGCTGAAGTCGATCTGGACCAGCACCGCGGTGCCGCGGATGCCCATGGTCGCCACCGGCGTATCGATCTTCATGTCGCCGTGCTTCGCGGTCTGGCCGGCCACGAAGCTGATCGTCCCCGCCACCAGGCTCATCAGCGAAGAATTGTTCGACCCGTTCGGGTCGTAGACCATCTCGTTGAGCACCATCCGCGCGTTCGACGACAGCCCGAACACCGTGCCGTCGACGAAGGTGATGCCGAGCGTCGAGTCCGAACCGGACTGGACCACGTCGCCCTTTTCGACGTTGTCGCCGTTGTTCAGGATGATCGAGACGCCATTGCGTATCGCGGTCGCGCTGCCCTGCAATTTGGTGACATGGCCAATGACTTGTCCGGCAGCCGGATTGGTGCCGGCCTGGCTGATCTCGACATGCCCGGTAAGCGCGTCGACGATGTCGCCGGTCAGGTGCGCGCCGTCGGGCGAGGCCAACGCGCGGTGCTTCTCGCCCTTGAAATAATCGTGCAAAACGACTTCGCGGTCGTCCCCGGAGAGGATCAGGTCGACGCCGGACCGCTTGAAGTCCGCGTTGAACAGGAAATGCGCATCGGGAACCAAAATCGCATCCGCTGGCGCATGGGCCGGCGGGTGATCGATGTGGACAAACGAATGCGATGGCGCCGCCGAGCCATCATGGGCAAACGTGGCGTCGAACTTGCCAGCGTAATTCAAAACAGCCCCACGCAAATGGTTAATAATTACATAATAATTATGCTTCTAAGCTTGCATACCATCGCCGTGCGCTTAGCGAAACCATCTTGAGCTTGTATGACCTTGACGAGAGGCCGCGATCCAAGACCAGCCCTGTCAATTTGTGGCGTAACGAAGACTTCCATGCGATCTGCTCAAGTATTAATATGTAAACCATAGGACTATTTTGGAGCGTTTATCGTAGTTTTAAGTATATATTAACGAACAGATACTCGAATAAGCTTTTCCCTGCATTCGCTTGCAAGATACTGCGCCGATTTCCACGCTGAGATTGTGAAGCAGATAACAAAAAAGGCGGAATCCGGACACGTTAGTATGGCCAGCGGAAATGGCGCCGCCACAACCCGGCATGTATTTCATTGTCATTCGCAAAGATTTCGCAGCGCTTTCCCAGCGCAAATCCATAAGACTCTCAGGAAACAGGCAGGGTCAGCTTCAGTCTGTTTCGCGCTTTCCGACCCGCCGACGCCAGTCTTAAGCCGACGAGAAGCCCCGCCTCCCATCATCGCCCCTTGAAACGATCCGGTCACGCGCGGGCGCAACGAGCCCTGCCGATGCCCGGACAAGGGGTGTCAGATGGGGCTTCTCGGTCCACCGCGCGCATGGTGCGGTGCCATACTCGCGTGCGGTTTGGCTTGGTTCGCGCCGGCGACGCGTTCCAGCGCAGCTATGCTGGATTCTTCAGTTGCGACGGGGCTTGTCTTGGGACCCACAGACGAGTCCGCCGAGCCGTTCGGACTTTCCACCTCAGTCGTCTTCGGAGGCGGCTTGCGGGCCAAATGGCTCGGGGTTGGACAACGAATCGACGACGAAAGAGTGCAGCTTGCGCTTTGCGACGGCGACCGCGAGCGTTGTGCGTCGGATGCGGCGTTGAAGCTTCTGGCCATCGTCGACGGCGCAAGGGCTAGCTCCGGCCGCGCGCGGCTCGGCGAGATCAACCGCGCCATCAATCTGGCGATCCGCCCGATGAGCGATCTGGCTCAATATGGCGAGATCGACGTCTGGAGTTCACCGCTCACGACGCTCACCAGGGGCGCCGGCGATTGCGAAGACTACGCAATCGCCAAATTCGTCGCGCTACGCCTGGCCGGCATTCCGGCGGAGGACGTCAGGATCGTGGTCATGCGCGACCTCCTGCAAGGCGAAGATCACGCCGTTGCCGCTGTGCGGCTCGACGGCCAATGGCTGATGCTCGACAACCGGCGGATGGCGATGGTCGACGACCTCCATGTCAGAAATTATCGTCCGTTGTTCGTCATCGACGAATCCACGGTCATGAAATATTCCGACGCGCCGCTGTTGGCGAGCCTGCCGGATCAGGATCCCGCACCGGCGACCGCCCCGAATTCGCCTGTCGCGCAATAAAAAGGCCGCGGGCGAAAGTCGCGCGCGGCCCTTCGCGACGAGAAAGACGCGATCAGAACATCAGATTGTCCTTCACCAGCACCCAGCGGCCATTCTTGATCTGCTGCACCTGTGTGATCGTGTTGGCGAGGTGATCGGCTTTGGAGAATTTGGTCGGCGGCGAACTGAAGATGTCCTGGAACTTGTCGCCCGACTCCAGCGCATCAAGCACCTTCTGGCCGGTCAGATCCTTGCCGGCCTTGTTCGCGTAAAAAGCAAACGTCTCGATCGTATTATAGCCGATGATCGCCTGCGTATTGGCGTCGGTCCCGAACATCTTCTTGTAGTTGACGAGCCAATCCTTCACCTTGCCCTTCGCCGTGTCCTCATAGGGAATCTCGAAGCCGGAAGCCGCATAGAGGCCCTCGACCGCGTCCTTGCCCAAGGTCGGCACTTCGAGCACATTGGTCGGCGTAGCGCCGAGGAAGGTCGCGTCCCATCCGAGCTTTTTGGCTTCGGTCATCGCGCCAATGGTTTCGCGGATCACCGTTCCGAGCACGACCAGATCGCAGCCGTCGGATTTCATCTTGGCGACCTGCGCGGAGAAGTCGGAGGCGCCGCGCTTGTAGCTCGTGACCGAGGCCGGCTGCACCTTCATGGCGCCGAGTTGCTGGGTGAAGCCGTCGAGCACGTTTTTGCCGTACTCGTCGTCCTGGTGCATGATGCAGGGCTTTTTGAAGTTCTTCCAATCCATCATGTATTTGAGCGCGGCGCGCGTACTCTCGACATAGGGTAATAGATTGTTGAACTTCAGCCGCTCCTGCGGCTTGGCAGGATCGAACTTGAAGGTGAACTCGGCCGCCGTCAGCGGAAATAGCTGCAGCACGCCCGCGTCGAACAGCGTATCCTGCGCGGCGAGCACGGTCGGCGACCCCATCGGGCCGACCATGGCGAAGATCTTATCGCGCTCGATCATCTTCTGCGAAGCCAGCACCGCCTTCTTCGGATCGTAGCCATTGTCCTCCAGGATCAGCTTGAGCTTGCGGCCGTTGATGCCGCCGGCGGCGTTGACCTCCTCGACCGCCATTTTCATGCCGTTGGATACCGGAACGCCCCACACCTTGATCGGGCCGGACAGATCCTGATGGGTGCCGATGACGATCTCGTTCGCCGAGATGCCTTCGTTGGTGACCTTGGTTTGCGCCATGGCCGGCAGTTGCATCAGCGAAAGCGCGCCGAGTGCAAAGCCTAGCGCCTTGAGCAATTTCGACATTCCACGTCTCCTCTTCCCTGATCAATTCTTTGGCCCATCTTGAGCGAAGGGTGGGCCTTCTGGTCCCTCGCCGCTTTCGTTCCTTCTCCAGAGCCTTTCAGGCCACCGCGCGTTCGCCATACATGGCGCCGATCTCGTGCGCGTAGCGCTTGTTCACAAAACTCCGCTTCAATTTCATGGTCGGCGTCAGCTCCTCGTCCTCCGGCGTCAATTGCCGTTCGATCAGATAGAACTTCTTGATGGTTTCGACGCGCGCGAAATTCGTGTTCACCGCCTCGATCTCGCGCCAGATCAAATCCTGGATCTCCGCCGCGCGGCACAGGCTCGCGTAATTGGTGAAGGGGATATCGTTGTCCTGCGCGAACTTCTCGACGTTCTCCTGGTCGATCATCACAAGGCAGGTGAGATAGGGCCGCTTGTCGCCGATCACGACCGCATCCGAAACATAGGGCGAGAATTTCAACTGGTTCTCGATCTCCGACGGCGTGATGTTCTTGCCGCCCGAGGTGATGATGATGTCCTTTATCCGGTCGGTGATCTTGACGAAGCCCTCGTTGTCGATGGCGCCGACATCGCCGGTGTGCAGCCAGCCCTTCGCGTCGATCGTCTCGGCGGTCTTTTCCGGCTGGTTCAGATAACCCATGAACAGGAAATCGCCCTTGATCAGGATTTCGCCTTCCGGCGAAAGCCCGACCTCGCCCCACGGCACGGCCTTGCCGACCGAGCCGAGCTTGATGCGGTCTGACGGCATCAAGGTCGCGACGCCGCAATTTTCGGTCTGGCCGTACACCTCGCGCATGTCGATGCCGAGCGCGAGATACCAGCGGATCAGGTCGGGCGCGATCGGGGCTGCGCCGGTGAAAGCGAGGCGGCAGCGGTCGAGCCCCAGCATGCGGCGGATGTTGCGGAACACCAGCCAATAGGCGGCGCGGTTGGCGAGCCGCAACAACAAGGACGGCGTCTCGCCATCGAGCCTGCACTCGGTCATGCGATAGCCGATCGCAAGCGCCTTGCGGTACATCCAGTTCTGGAACGGGGTCGCGTCCTTCAGTGCGATGGTGATACCGGAATAGAATTTTTCCCAGATCCGCGGCACCGCCAGAAACGTGGTGGGCTGCACTTCGCGCAAATTGTCGGGTACGGTTTCCGGACTCTCGGCGAAATTCATCACCGATCCCAACGCCAGCGAGACGTAGTAGCCGCCGATCCGTTCGGCGACATGGCAGAGCGGCAGGAACACCAACCGCTCTTCACTGTCGGTCGACGGATACATCTCGTTGGCATGGCGCATCTGGTGCGTGACGCTGCGGTTGGCATGCATCGCGCCTTTCGGCGGCCCGGTGGTGCCCGACGTGTAGACCAGGATGGCGAGATCGCCCGCGGACCGGCTCGCCACCATCTCCTCCCACAGCGCCTCGCGGCCCTGCATGTGATTGCGCCCGAGCGCGGTGAATTCGGCGAGCGACATCACCATGGGATCGGAGAAGCCGGAGAGGCCCTCCATGTCGAACACGACGATGCGCTCAAGCGTCGGACAGCGCGCGCGGCATGCGAGGACCTTGTCGAGTTGTTCCTCGTCTTCGGCAAAGATGACTTTCGTGCGGGAATCGTTGACGAGATATTCCACCTGCGCAGGCGAATCGGTCGGATAGATGCCGGAGGAGACGCCGCCGGCGCACAGGATGCCCATGTCGGCAAACACCCATTCCGGTACCGCGTTGGCAATGATCGAGGCGACCTCTCCGGGCCGAAAGCCGACCGCGTGCAGCGCGTAGGCGATATTCTTGGAGATCGACAGCCATTGCCGCCAGCTCGTCGGCTGCCAGATGCCGAACGTCTTCTCGCGGATCGCAGGCTTGTCGCCGCGCGTTTCAACCGCCAGCAGGAAGCTTGTCGCGATCGTATCGGCGACCGTCAGCACTGCCTGTCCGGCCATGCACGTTCCCTCCTCACTTCGCTCCGCTCTCGGACGCCGGCCTTGGATGCCGATTTTGGATGCCGGTCTTTTGCCCGAAGCAGCAATTCCATTTAACGCCACGTCTTCTTCTTTTTCCAGCGCCGTTCGCCGCGCGCGCCGGCCTCCTTGGCGCCGAGATAGAACTCCTGGATGTCCTTGGAGTGCATCAATCGGTCGCAGCTGTCGTTCATGACAACGCGGCCGATTTCCAGCACGTAACCATAGTGAGCGGTCTCGAGCGCAACCTTGGCGTTCTGCTCGACCAGCAGGATCGACATGCCCTGCTCTTCATTGACACGCCGGATGATGGTGAAGATTTCCTTCACCAGGATCGGCGACAGGCCAAGCGAGGGCTCATCCAGCAGCAGCAATATCGGGCGGTTCATCAGCGCGCGCCCGATTGCCAGCATCTGCTGCTCGCCGCCGGAGAGCTGGCCGGCCGGCTGGTCGAGCCGCTCCTTCAGCCGCGGGAAATAGCCATAGACCCGCTCCAGATCCGCGGCGACGCCGTCGCGATCCTTACGCGGATAGGCGCCCATCATCAGGTTCTCGCGCACGGACAGGAACGGAAACACCTCGCGGCCTTCCGGCACATGGCTCAAGCCCAGCCGCACGATCTTGTCGGCTTCCATGCGCTGGATCGGTTGGCCCAGAAACTCGATCGACCCCTTCTGCGGATCGAGAATGCCGGAAATGGTTTTCAGCACCGTGGTCTTACCGGCGCCGTTGGCCCCTAACAGCGTCACGATCTGACCACGCAGCACCTCCAAGCTTACGCCTCGGATCGCCATGATCGGCCCGTAGTAGCTTTCGATGTTGCTGAGCTTGAGGATGATGTCGGGCGTGCTCATCGCGTCATCCTCTCAAGCGCCGAGATAGGCGGCAACGACATCGGGATGGCGCTGCACCTCGGAGGGCGTCCCCATCGCCAGCACGCGGCCATAATTCAGCGCGATCACCCGGTCGGACACGCGGTTCACCAGCGTCATGTCATGCTCGACCATCACCACGGTGATGGCGAGCTCGGACTTCATGTCGCGGATCCAGAACGACATGTCGTCGGTCTCCTCGACATTCAGCCCGGAGGACGGCTCATCCAGCAGGATCAATTTCGGCTCGGAGCATAGCGCCCGCGCCAGCTCGATCACCTTGCGCACGCCGTAGGGAAGCCCCGAGATCAGCTTGTCGCGATAGGGTTCGAGATCGAGAAACTCGATCACCTGCTCGACGCGGCGGCGATGCTCCTTTTCGTTTCGACGCACGCTCGGCAGAAACAAAAGTTCCTGCCAGAGCCGCGTGGTGGAATGCCGGTGCCGGCCGACCAGAAGATTGTTGAGGACGGTCGCATTCTCGAACAATTCGATGTTCTGGAAGGTGCGGGCGATGCCGAGCTTGGCGATGGCGTAGGCCGGCTCGCTGGTGATGTCCCGCTCCTCGAAGAAAATCCGGCCCGCCGTTGGCGTGTAGATGCGTGAGATCAGATTGAAGATTGAGCTCTTGCCCGCGCCATTGGGCCCGATGATCGAGAGGATCTCGCCTTTCTCGACCGCGAAGGAGACGGCATCGACCGCTTTCAGGCCGCCGAAGTGCAGGGACAGGTTCTCGGCGCGGAAATAGCTCATCGGTTCCGCTCCGATTTCACATAGATCTTCTGGCGCTTGAAGGTGGCGCGCTTGTAGAGCGGGAAAAGCTGGAAGAACAATTTGATCTTCAGCCAGCGGCCATACAGGCCAAGCGGCTCGAACAGCACGAACAGGATGATGATGATGCCGTAGATCGCGCCCTTCAGGCCATTGGCGGAGGCAAAGGCGGCGACCGAATCCTGGATGTGCGCGGCGCGTTCGCTACCGGCGCCGAGCGCAGCGACAAGACCCGCGACCATGCCAGGCATATCGTCCTTCAGGTAGGTCAGGAACGGATCGATCATGACGACGAAGATTGCCCCCAGCACCGCGCCGTGCAGGCTGAACGTGCCGCCGATCAGGATCACGATGATGAACTCGATCGAGAGCTGCAGGGTGAACATTTCCGGGCTGATGAAGGAAAGCTTGTGGGCGAACAGGCAGCCGGCAAATCCGGTGATCGCAGCCGAAATCGCAAACGACTTCACCTTGTAAAGCGAAACGTTGATGCCCATGCTGCGCGCCGCCGTCTCGCTGTCGCGGATGGCGACGAAGGCGCGCCCGGTCGGCGAGCGCAACAGATTGAGCGCGCCGACAATGGTCAGGACCAGCACGGCGAGACAGAGGAAATAGAACGTCGGGCTGTCCCGGGAAACCTGCGTGCCGAGCAATTGGATGGTCTTGATCCGCATCCCCTCATTGCCATGGGTGACGCTTTCCCAGCGCGCCAGGATTTCCTCGACGATGAAAGCAAAGGAAATCGTCGCGATCACCAGATAGATGCCCTGCAGCCGCAGGGCCGGGAATCCGACCATCGCGCCGATGGCGCCGGTCAAGAGACCGCTGGCGAGAAAATACAGCGGAAAGGGAACGTTGAACTGCTGCAGATAGGCGGTGGTGTAGGCGCCGATGGCAAGGAAGGCGGCGTGGCCGAGGGACGCCTGTCCGGTGAAGCCGGTGAGGATCAACAGCGCCACGCCGACGGTCGCATAGATGCAGACGAACACCAATTGGCTGACGAGGTAACTCGAAAGAACGAATGGCGCGATGACGAGCAGCGCCAGCAGCGTGCCGTAGGCGAGCACATAGCCCGAATGCGGAAGCAATTTGATGTCGTCGTCATAGTCGGTCTTGAACAGGAACCGCATCTAGACCTTCTTGCGCGTGGGAAGGCCGAACAGGCCCTCGGGCTTGATCAAGAGCACCAGCAAGAGCACGATGTAGGGCGCGACATCCTTCCACCCCTCCACCAGATAGAAGCCGGCCATGCTCTCGATCACGCCGATCAAGACGCCGCCGACGACCGCGCCTGGGATCGAGCCGAAGCCGCCGAGCACGGCGGCCGGAAACGCCTTCAGTCCCAGCACGAGGCCGACATTGGAATGAATGAAGGTGATCGGCGCCAGCAGGACGCCCGCGCAGGTTGCGACCGCGGCGCTGATCGCCCACACGACCGACACCACGCGCTTGACCGGGATGCCCATATAGTAGGCTGCCAGCATGTTCTCCGAAGAGGCGCGCATCGCGGTGCCGAGCGTGGTCTTGTTGAAGAACAGATAAAGCAGCGCGCAGAGAATGACGGTCGCCGCGATCACCGAGAGCTTGTCATAGGCCAGCACGAGCGAGCCGATCCGCAACACGCCCTGGCTGAACGGCGTTTCGATCTTGAAATCGTCGGTGCCCCAGATCATGCCGGTGACTGAGCGCAGGAAATAGCCGAGCCCGATGGTCGCCATGATGATGGAGAATTGCGGGTAGCCGAGGATCGGGCGCACCACGACGCGCTCGGCCAGCATGCCGAATGCCGCCATCGCCGCGACCGCGCCGGCAAAGCCGATCCAGTAGTTCAGCCCCAGGATGCCGATGAAGGTAAAGGCGAAGAATCCGCCCAGCATCATCAGGTCGCCCTGGGCGAAATTCACCACCTCGGTGGCCTTGTAGACGAGCACGAAGCCAAGCGCGATCAGGCCGTAGACGCAGCCGAGCGCAATGCCGCTGACCAACTGCTGAACCAAGTCCAGCATTGTTCCCCTCCCCACGGACGCGCGGCAATTCCGATCGATCGCCTTTTTTTGCGTCCTGTCTTTCGCGCTGCGCGGAAAGACCGCATGTTGTCCGGGCGGCATTCAGCCCAAAGCTTCGATCCCTGTCAACAAAACGAAAGTTGTCATCCCGGGCAGCGGAATTTGGCTTTTGCGATTCACCGCGCCGAAATATCTTCGGTCCATGGTTCGGCTGCAAAAAACCGGGCAAGAAACTGGGATGGTGTCGGCCCTATGAAGTCACAACAATCCGCGCTGCAGAAATCCGCGCTGCAAGTGCGAGGGTTAACAAAGCGTTTTGACCGTCTCGCGGTCGACGCGCTCGATCTCACGGTTCGAACAGGCGAATTCTATGCGCTGGTCGGCCCCAACGGCGCCGGCAAGACCACGACGCTGCGCATGGTCGCAGGATTGCTCAGGCCCGACGCCGGCTCCGTTGGGATCTTCGGCATCGATGCGCTGAGCGAGCCCACAGCGGCCAAGCAGATCATGGCGTGGGTGTCCGACGAGCCGATGATCTACGACAAGCTGACGCCGCTGGAATATCTCGAATTCGTCGCCGGGCTGTGGGGCATCGACCCCAGAACCTCGGAAGCATCGGCGCATGATCTTCTGGTCTCGCTCGGCCTGCAGGCGCATCTGCATGAGCGCTGCGAGGGATTTTCCAAAGGCATGCGGCAGAAAGTGGCGCTGGCCGGTGCGCTGGTGCATGACCCGCGCCTGATCATCCTGGACGAGCCGCTTACCGGGCTCGATGCGGTCTCCGCTCGTCACGTCAAGGGACTATTGGGCGATCGCGTGCGCGCCGGCTGCACTGTCATCATGACCACGCATATTCTCGAGGTCGCCGAACGCATGGCCGACCGGATCGGCGTCATTGCCTCGGGTCGCCTGGTGGCCGAGGGCACGCTGGCCGAGCTGCGCCAGCAGAACGGCCACACCGACACCAGCCTCGAGGACCTGTTTATCGCGCTCGTCGATGTCGAGGCCGACGCGGCATGAGCGCGACCGCGACCACGGCGCTCTCCTGGTTCGCCCGGCATGAGCTGCGGCTGACATGGCGCGAATGGCTCGCGATGATGACCGGCGGCCGGCGCCGGCGCAAGCGCGTCGCCATCACCGGTCTCATCGTCTTCGGCGCCATCATGCACCTGCCGGCCTGGGCGGTGATCGGCCGCTACGCCAACCTGCAAACACCGCTCGACAAGTCCTCGCTGATCGTCATCACCGCGACGATTGTCCTGGCCTGGGCGTTGATGCTGTCGCAGGCGATCGAATCGGTGACGCGGGTGTTTTACGCCCGCGCCGATCTCGATCTGATCATGTCGTCGCCTGCGAAGCTCAGCCACATATTTTCGGTGCGCATCGCCTCGATTGCGCTATCGGTGACCGCGATGGCGCTGTTGCTGTCGGCGCCGTTCGTCGACGTGCTGGTGGCGGGCGGCGGCGCCAGCTGGTTTGCCGCGTTCGGCGTCGTCGTTGCCGTAGGGCTGTCGGCTGCGGCGGCGGCAATCGCCGTCACCATCGCGCTGTTTCGGCTGATCGGCCCGGCACGGACCCGGCTGACCGCGCAGATTCTCGCCGCGATCATCGGCGCGGGTTTCGTGATCGCCCTGCAGATCGCGGCGATCCTGTCCTATGGCACGCTGTCGCGGTTCGCCGTTCTGACCTCCGATGCCGCGGCGGCCTTTGCCCCGGATGCCGACAGCATGGTCTGGTGGCCGGCCCGCGCGGCGCTCGGCTATGTCACAGCGTTGCTATGTCTCTTGTCTGCCAGTCTCGTTCTGCTCGGCGTCGTGATGGCGACCTTCTCGCCGCGCTTCGCCGATACCGCCTTGAGCGCGTCGGCACAGGCGGTCTCTAGCCGCCAGGGCTCCCGAACGAGAACGTTTCGCGGCGGTTCGCGGCAACAGGCGCTGCGGCGGAAGGAATTCCTGCTGCTGCGGCGCGATCCATGGCTGGCGTCGCAGACGCTGATGCAGCTTTTGTACCTGGTGCCGCCGGCGCTGTTTCTCTGGCGCAGCTTCTCCGACCACTCGACGGCCATCGTCTTGATCACGCCGGTGATCGTGATGGCGGCTGGCCAGCTCGCAGGCGGCCTCGCCTGGCTGACGATATCGGGCGAGGATGCTGCCGATCTCGTCGCCACTGCGCCGCTGTCGCCCGCCTCCGTCATCCGCGCCAAGATCGAAGTGGTGTTGATCTCGATCGGCGCCGTGTTCGTGCCGCTGATCGTCCCGCTCGCGCTTGTCGCTCCGCTGCAGGCTGTAGTAACGACGGTCGGCATCGCCGTCGCAGCTGCTTCGGCAACGGCGATCCAGCTTTGGTTCCGCGTCCAGGCCAAGCGCAGCCAATTCCGCCGCCGCCAGACCTCGTCGCGGCTCGCGACCTTCGCCGAAGCGTTTTCCTCGATCGGATGGGCTGCGACATCAGCGCTGGCGTTGGTCATCCCCGCGGGCGCTGTTGTCAGCGGATTGATGACCGCAGCCATCGTCGCAGTGACCTGGAAACTCAGCCCGCGAAGAGAGTGACGGGCCCTACCCCTGGACTACCTCCGTCACCGCCCCTGCAAATGCCCCAGGCTCTTCCTGCGGCAGATTGTGACCCGCACGCGGGATGACGCGATGGGTGCGGCGGCCGGAGAAGTTCGCCGCGCTCGCGGTGCCATCGGTCGCGGGCGCGACGCCGTCCCCGCCGCCATCCAAGGTGATCGCGGGAACCGTGATCGCCGGCAGCGCCGCCAGCCGCCGCTGAATGTCGGCATAGTGCGGATCGCCGTCGGCGAGCCCGAAGCGATGGCGGTAGCTATGGATGACGATATCGACGTAGTCAGGGTTGTCGTGCGCTACCACGGTCCGCTCGAACGTCGCCTCGTCGAAATGCCAGTTCGGCGACCACTGCGTCCATAGGATCCTGGCGATTTCCCGCCGGTTCGCTGCAAGGCCAGCGCGGCCGCGTTCGAGCTGGAAATAATACTGATACCAGAGCGGCACCTCGTGCTGTGGTTTCGCCGGCACCATGGCCCGCGCAATATTCTGAATCAGATAGGAGTTCACCGAGACGAGGCCCATGCAGCGCTCGGGCCACAACGCAGCGCCAATGCACGCCGCGCGTCCGCCCCAGTCATAGCCCGCGAACACCGCGCGTTGGATCGACAGCGCATCCATCAGCGCCATCAGGTCGGCGCCGATCGCGGCCTGCTCGCCTGAGCGCGGCGTGGCCGGATCGCGGAAACGCGTCGGGCCGTAACCGCGCAAATAGGGAATGATGACGCGGCACCCCCGGGCGGCCAGCATCGGCGCGACATCGACATACGAATGAATATCATAGGGGAAGCCGTGCAGCAGCATCACGGTCGGGCCGTTGGCAGGCCCCGTCTCGTAATAGGCAATGTTCAGCACGCCCGCATCGACGTGACGAAGCGGTTCCAGACGCTGCGTGGAGGATGCGCGAGACGCCATACTGCAACTCCCGATAAGCCGTGTACAAGCTGGTGCCCACGGTTGATTGATCGCGCCATGATAGTGCCGATCCGGATTCAACGATACACTCACGCGGCCATCGCAGACAAAGGCCTTGCCATGTTGCGCGCCATTTCGACCGTCCTCGCCGTCCTGGGTTCGTTGATCATGCCGGCGCTCGCCGAGGACACTCCGCGCAGCGAGTGTCTGGCGATGGCGAACGCGCCGCCGCGCTTGACGCCGGTCAGCCTTCACAGGGCCGCCGCCGGGACCGACGAAGTCGCCATCACCTATGGCGGTCATTCCACCTATTTTATCGACACGCCCGGCGGGGTGCGGATCGCGACCGACTATAGCGGCGCCTACCAGATCGGCCGCCTGCCCGACGTCGTCACCATGAACCGCGCCCACTCCACGCATTACACGCTGTTTCCCGATTCTCGGATTCCCCATGTGCTGCATGGCTGGGGCGCGGACGGGCAACCCGCGAAGATTGCGGAACGGATCGGCGACGTCTTCATTCGCAATGTCACGACCGACATCCGCCGCTTCTACGGCGATTATTCCGGCGTCGACATGATCAAGGACGGCAACTCGATCTTCATCTTCGAGGTCGCCGGCCTGTGCATCGGCCATCTCGGGCATTTGCACCACCAGCTCGACGACACGCATTTCGCGGCGATCGGCCGGCTCGATATCGTGATGGTGCCGATCGACGGCACCTACACCATGTCGCTCGACGGCATTTCCGACATCACGCGGCGCTTGCGTGCTTCCGTCGTGCTGCCGATGCACCGCTTTGCGACGCCGCTCGATGAATTCACCGAAAAGATCGGCAAGCAATTCGAGATCGACCGGCGGAGCGAACGGACGCTGCGGATTTCGCGGGAAGCATTGCCGGGCACGCCGACGGTGATCATTCTCGACGGGGTTTGACTTCTGTGCCAGACGGCCGTTTCCGAGGAGCCGATCCTCAAGTTCAGGGTTCGGCCCTTGCGCGCTGATAGTGGCGCCGCGACTTCGCCAGATTGCCGCAGTCGCCCATCGAGCACCATCGGCGGTTTTGCGCACGGCTCTCGTCGAGAAAGAGCCATCCGCATCCGCGCTCGTCCTGACACTGCTTGATCTTTTGTGCACGCGGGCCCGTTAGCAGCCCCGCAGCGGACCAGGCAATAGGCTTGAGCAATGCCTCCGGTACCAGCTTCCCTGAAGAGCATTGCCATCGAAACGTCTTGTGAGACAAAGCGAGACCAAGGCCCGCGTGCGATCCGGACAGATGAATGTTGAGGATTTTGGCTGCCGACGGATCCGCCTTGCGGCCGTCGATTCTTGCGATGAACAACTCATAGACCGCTTCGCGAAGCTCGACTGCCGCTTTGAGAAACGCATCGCCCTCGCGCGGCGCGGCTTTCCATCGCGCCTTGATCTGCGAGACGATCGGCCGGTCTGCCAGACCCGCATCCGATAGCCATTTCAGCATGGCATCGGGCGAAGCGACCCGCTCCTCGACGGCATCGCGCAGCCGCCAGGCAACAGTGTTGACGAACTTGATGCTGAGTTCCTCAAGTTCCTCAGGGGAGTTGGAATGCAATGCCACCGCAGGGTTTCCGGGAACTTACAACCCCCTAAGGGGTTGGATTGACTCGTCGACCGATCGTAGCGGCGGAGACCCTCCGATGGCCAGAAGATTTTTGATACTCGGCTCGTTCGCCGCCATCTACCTGTTGTGGGGCGCGACCTATTTCGCGATCGCGCTCGGATTGAAATCGTTCCCGCCGTTTCTCCTGATGGCAATTCGCTCGCTGAGTGGGGGCTTGATCTTGATCTCGCTGAGCGGCCGGGAACTCATCCAGGTGTCGCGCCGCACGTGGCTGAATGCCGCTCTCTGCGGCTTGCTGTTCTTTGTCGGCTGCCACGGCGTTCTCGCCTTCGCGCAACAGACGGTTCCATCCGGCGTGGCCGCGATTATTCTGGCCACCATCCCGTTCTGGATATTACTGATCGATTTCCTGTTTCAGCAGCAGAAACGGCCCAGCCCATACGCATTGCCGGCACTGGTGCCCGGATTTGTCGGCGTCGCCATCGTGGCATGGCAGAATGTCGGCCAGAATGGCATCAGCGTATTCCCGATCGTCTGGCTGCTCGCAGCAGCCCTGTCGTGGTCGATTGCAACGGTGCTGTCGCGGCGAACCTCACGCGGTGCATCGTCGATGCTGGCATCAGGAATGCAATTGACGATCGGCGGCGCCGTGCTGTTTGCCATCAGTTTTCTGGCGGGAGAAATGAGTAACTTCTCGCCGTGCAACGTCTCCGCAACCTCGCTTGCGGCTGCCGTCTATCTGATCATATCGGGGAGCGTGATCTGCTTCGCTGCCTATCACTGGCTCTTGAATAACGTATCGACCTCGCTGGTTTCGACCTATACCTTTGTTAACCCGATCGTTGCGGTGCTGCTCGGCACGAGGCTCCTTGGCGAGCCTTTCTCGATCTCAATGCTGCTTGGCGCCTGTCTCGTCATCATGTCCATCATTGCAATGTGGCATGCGGAACACGGCGTCGCCCGCTCGCGCTGGCTGCGGCCAGTCGCGCAATTGTCGTTCCGCCGGAATTGACGAACTGCTGAGGTCCGGTCAGGTGTATCCAGTTGCTATGCAGCCTCCCTCAGAGGTTTTGGATCGAAGTAGGGCCGCAGCTCTTTGATCTTGCCATCGGCGATGCGGAAGAAATCGAAGATCGGCACCACGACCCCGGCGCGAAACCGATGCGCGCGCCCTTGATTCCCTGAGCGCGCCAAATCCTGGCCGGCCGGAGGTTTCGCTGCTTCGAAATCTGTTCGCGGTGGGTGATGCAGAATCAGCGGCAGATGCGTTAGCCGCAATTTTCTCCAAGTCATCGCGACGCAAGCTATGTTGATCTTCAGCTCAGAAGAAGGCGATCAATATGAACATCCAACGCCATGACTTTGCGGCCGTGCTACACGCAAATGGGCCAGATCCTGAGCGCGCGGACGTGCTTCAGCTCTATGGGCGATTTGTGGGCGACTGGAACACCGAAATCATCGCCCACGGCCCGGACGGCGCCGTCTACCGCGCGCAGGGGGAAATCCATTTCGGATGGATCCTTGAGGGCCGAGCGATCCAAGATGTCTGGATGATCCCGCGTCTTGCGGATCGCGCCAGTGCGTCCCCCCTCCCGGTCGCGGGCAATTGGTATGGCACGACGATCCGCATCTACGACCCGACGATCCATGCGTGGCGTATCTACTGGATCGATCCGGCGCGTAATACGTTCCGCCAGCAGATCGGACGGCCGAGCGGCAAAGATATTGTTCAGGAGGGCACGACCGAGGGTGGCGGCTGTTCACGCTGGAGTTTTACGAAGATCACCGCAAACTCCTTTCATTGGCTGGGCGAAGCCAAGGCCGCCGGTGCCGCGGACTGGCGGCTCATGGTGGAGGTGCTGGCGCGACGTCACGGGCCCTGATCGAGCCTCCGCACCAGCCGCCGTGCTTTGCCGAAACTGCAAATCACTCGGAGGAGCGATCATGAAACACGGCGCGAAACCGTGTGCGCCGGAACCGGTTCCTGTTCTCAGTGACATGCCCGGACTGGTCTATTGTAGTGGTCCTGCTAACTGGCACGTTCATGGCGGTGCTCGATTTCTTCATTGTCAATGTCGCAATCCCCGACCTTCGGCATGATCTTTCCGCAAGCCCCGCTCAGATTCAGTTCGTGGTGGCGGGCTATGGCCTGGCGTCGGCAACGCCGTCGGAGGTCGCCATTATAGGCATGATTTTCTATGGCATACTGTCTGGTGGAGCCTACCGAACGGCGTTCGGCGCCAGCCTGGCTTACCTGATTGCGGTCTGTCTTCTGCTTTGCTGTCTTCTGCTTTGCTTTCTTGCGCAGCTTCTACCGCCGCAGGGCGGTCGAGGAGAATCTAGCCGGGCTTAGAGGCCGTTTCGAAATTGCTTGTCAGGCTTGCAGCTCATCGAGCAAGGCCTTGGCCTCCTTCAAGTCGAGCGTGTCGAACCCTTCGGTAAACGCGCCGTACAGCGGCGCAAGCAGATCGCGCGCCTGCGTCCTACGGCCGTCATCCCCGAGCAACCTTGCCAGGCTTACGCACGCGCGCAGTTCGATGGCGCGGCACGACTGCTGGGCTGCAATACCCATGGCCTGCCTGAAGACTGCCTCTGCTTCAGCGGCGTTGCTGCGCGATTGCATCAAGGTGCGCGGCGCGCGTCTGTTGCTCGGCGACCAGGGTCAGGAACATTGGTCGTAAAATCAGAACTGCGGATGACGTCTCGTCGATGACCTTCAACATCTGTTCGATCCCAGCGTCACGGTCGCCCTGTTGCGATGTCAGCCAGCCGCGCAGGAGTCGCGCCTGAGCCAGCGGCCAGGAGAATTTGTTGCGATCGGCGATCAGAAAAAGCTCGTCCGCCACGGTCCGGCAGGCGTTAACATCATTGAGCAGAAGGAGCGTCAGGCTGCCGGTATTCAGACCATGGGCGAGCGAAAAGGCATGGCCCAACGCACGGGCGTCTTCGATGCCCTGCCAGGCCATCTGTTGGGCCTGATCAGGGAAGCCGAGTCCCCACAGGCTTATCGCATAAAAGCTTTGCGCACAGACGCGGGAATCGTGTCCGCCGAAGTAGTAGGCGTGGTCGCGATGCCGCTCCCGATCATAAAGGCGGATGACCTCTTGCGAGGCCTCCTTGATCGCGGGAAAGTCCGCCGTCAAGAACAGGCTGGGCACTCGCGCGTGATAGGCCTCGAGCAGCAGGTCGGAGTCATCCAGTTCGCGAGCGATCGCCAGGAGGTCGTCGGCACGCTGAAACGCCTCCGTGAGGCGGCCCGACATCATAGTATGGAACCAGACGCCCCAGCTGGCGAGGAACCGCTCGCGCCCGCGGCCCGGCAGCGTGCGGCTAAGCGTCAGGGCTCGTTCGTAAGTGACCCCCGACTCCTTCGCGTTCGGGCCGATGCCGATCTGCTGCGCCAAGCCAAGCCCTAGGCAAACGCCGAGTTCCAGGCTGGATCGCTCAGGCGCTTCCGGCATGGCCGCGACGAGACGCAGCGCGTTGGAATAGTGCGCGATCGATTCCTTCATAGCGAAGCGACGCAGATCGCGGTCGCCGGCCTGTCGCCAATACTGGATGGACTTTTCGTTTTGTCCCGCTCGCTCGAATTGTTGTGCGATCACCTCGGGCGTCGAATTGACCAACTCCGGAAAGCGCTTTTCCAGCACCAAAGCGATGGCGGAATGAAGCTGCTGCCGGCGGCCCCGCAGCATAGTGGAATAGGCGGTGTCCTGCACCAGCGCATGCTTGAAGAAATAGATCGCGTTGGGCGGCGTGCCACGCGAGAACACCAATTCTGCTTCCTTCAGCCGGATCAACGCGCCTTGCAGTACCGCATCCGGCAGGCCGGCGACCGGGGCCAAGACCTCGTAGGAAAACTCCCGCCCGATCGCCGCCCCGACCTGCGCTACTTCCTTGGCCGGACCGAGCCGGTCCAGCCGCGCCATCAGCGAGGCGTGTAAGCTTGCGGGTACCGCAAGGGCCGGGGACGGAACCGCCGCAACCGTGCGCCGGCCTTCGCCCTCGCTCTCCGCCTCCAGCACCGCCTTTGTCATTTCCTCCACAAACAGGGGAATGCCGTCAGTGCGTTCCACGATCTCCGCCATCACGTCCGCCGGCAGCTCCTTGTTCCCGACAAGACGCGCAATGATGGTGGCCGCTTCGCGTTCCCCAAGCCGGTTGAGCGTCAGGCTCGCCACATGCGACTGTCCCATCCACGGCGCGTTGAACTCGAGGCGGAAAGTTACGATGAGCTGCGCCCGAAGAGTCTTAATTCGGTCCACGGTCCAGTTAAGCGCCTCAAGGCTCGTCGGATCGATCCAATGTACGTCCTCGAAGATCATCAGGACCGGCTGCTGTCTGGCCAATTCAGCAAGTTGTGTGGTCAGCGCTTCCAGCGTTCTTTGCCTGCGCTGTTGCGGGGCCAGCGCGAGCACTGGATAGCGTCCATCGTTCGGCAGCGACAGCATTTCAGCAAGGAGTGCAGCATCCTCCATTGGGGTCGAGGTCAACGCAAGCAGGGCATCGAGCTTATCTAGCTTCGCTTGCGGTGTGTCATCGTGCGCCAGTCCGGCGGCACGTTCCATCTGGCTAATGATCGGATAAAGCGTGCTGTCGGTGTGCTGCGGGGAACAGAAGTAGCGCAAGCGCGTGTGTGGTTCGCTGGCAAGGCGTTCCAGCAATGCGGCCGTGAGCCGCGACTTGCCAATGCCGGCCTCGCCGGAGAACAGCACCACCTGGCCTTCACCGGTCTTTGCCCTAGACCAGCGCCGTCGCAGCAATTCGAGTTCTTCTTCCCGCCCGACCAGCGCGGTCAGGCCGGTCGTGTGCAGCGCCTCGAAGCGGCTTTCCACCGAACTCGGCCGCAGCGCCGCCCAGGCCCGCACCTGCCCGGAAACGCCCTTGAGGTCCCTTGCCCCGAGGTCCTGCAGCTCGAAGAGATTGCCGAGCAGTTTTCGCGTGTCTTCGGCGATGACCACCATGTTCGGCTCGGCCAGTGCTTGCAGACGCGCCGCAAGGTTCGGCGTCTCGCCGACGATGCCACGCTCCTGCGCGTCCCCCGATCCGATCAGGTCGCCGACAACGACCAGCCCGGTCGCAATGCCGACACGGGTTTGCAGGGGAGCGCGCGTCTTCAGACCGGCCACCGCCGCGATCAGCTCCAGCCCCGCGCGAACCGCCCGCTCGGCGTCGTCCTCATGGGCTTGCGGATAGCCAAAATACACGAGCACGCCGTCGCCCATGTATTTGGCCACGAAGCCATCGAAGCGGCGCACGGTCTCGGCGACGCATTTTTGATAGGCCGAAATGACCTCGCGCAAATCCTCCGGGTCCATGCGGGCGGAGAGTGCCGTCGAACCGACGAGGTCTGAGAACATCACTGTGACTTGGCGGCGCTCGGCGGTGTCCTGGGTCTTCGGCTCCATTGGGGCGATGGGTATCGGGGAGCGAGCTTCGGGCGCCGCAACGAGGGCCGCAATTGCCTCCAACAGCTTCTTGCGATGGCCGAACGACGCGACGCCGATGTCTTTGAGATCGTCGTTGGTCAGCCGCTCCAACAGCTCGATGTCGATGTCGTTGGCGCGGAACATCTCGGCATACTGGTCGAG
>WNGJ01000792.1_pt1 | contig 29801 bp, 35 predicted proteins | sample 5400611 | NCBI WGS metagenome assembly WNGJ01 (sample SAMN13153375, study PRJNA577476) | soil metagenome | isolation source: 40 cm soil or saprolite under Garry oak tree replicate 1 | place: USA:California | collected 2016-06-15
GTTTGAAATATAAATTCAAAAAATCGTGAGGCCTGGGAATCTGTTCCCGAGTTTCGCCCAAACCTTGGGCCGTCAAAATGGTTACTTGTTGACGACGGAGAGGTCAGTCAGTGGAACGGCGTGATTTCGTTAGAGGTGCTCTCACCGCAAGTGTGCTAGGTGTGCCTCAACTGCGAGACCAGACCGCTCCCGCCGCGGATATCTTTATCGAGCGGGCTGTATCCGGCACCCCGCACCAGGGCAAGGTACTGGCCCTGATCACGCCGCACTTAGATGACGGGCCGTTTTTTGCCAGCGGCACCGTGGCCAAACTCCTGAAAGAGGGCTATACCGGATACTTCATCCGGACCAGCAACGACGAAAAGGATTCCTACGACCTCACTCTGGGTGAAACCGTGCTCGCCAACGAGCAAGACGCTAGGGCTTTCTTAAAAGTGTCCGGCTTGAAGCAGATGTTCGACCTCGGCTATCGAAACCACCGCATGGACGACCTGTCCCCCACGGAAATACGCGCCAGGCTGATCTTTCTGTTTCGCCTGCTGAGAGTCGATACCATCTTCAGCTACGATCCCTGGGGACATTACGAGGAAAATCCGGATCACTACGTGACTGCTCAAGCAGTGGAAGCGGCGTGCTGGATGTCCGGCGGTCACCTGGACATGCCCGAACACTTTGCCGCCGGTTTGAAGCCGCACAGCGTGTCAGAGAAATATTATTTCGCCAGAGGGCCACAGTTAGTGAATCGTGTAGTGGATATTGGCCCGACTTTCGAAACCAAACTTGCTTGCCTGAGGGCTTGCCGAACCATGGTGACGCACATGATCAAAGACCTGAACGCTTCTCTGGTCGACCGGAAACTGCGTATACCAGCTTTATCCGACGTCGGCAGCGCCGCCATTGACGAGTACACGAAAGTGGCTTCAAAATAGCGATCACGCGGCCGGCCGGAAATACGGCCTCGACTATGCCGAAACGTTTCACCACATCGGACCCGACCGATCCATGGAGGAGTACATTGCACGCAACGCAGTGCCTCTTTAACCGGCGTCGGGCACCAGTTAAATCATGCCGCTGAATGGCGAGTGCGGCGCTTAATTCATCTTGCTCTCTTAATCTGGTTTTAGAACTGGCTTCCAACGGATTTGGTACACCTGAATCTCATCCGCACCAACCATGACTCGCATTTCTTCTTTGATGTGGGCAAGATTGACGGGATCTTTCTCGATAGCAGCTCGGCGGCAAAGGTCTTGGAAGGCCTAGATGCTCAGCATTTGGCCTTCGCGGCCATAGTCTCCGAACGCTCGTCGGCTGCACTCAAACGTCGGTCACGATGAGGAGCAGTGCGAGGTTGACCAGTGTTGAGTTCACACTTCTGGCGTGGGCCCGCTCCGCACGTGGGACATCTCACCCCCAGGCTCAGTTTCTCAAGCTGTTTGCGATCCATGTCGCTATCATGCGAGCGGAGCCGGCGCGGAAACTGTTCAATTGTGACCAACAGTAATGATACGTGTCGTATCTTTTATTCTTCCGATACGGGCGATACGATAAGGGCAGGCTCGCCCCGACGGTTCGCTCCCGTCGTCTCGGGCACCATCCAGTTTCTTTGGTTCTAGAGGGAAATGCCACTTTGAACGGACTCGGACTCAGACCGTCGCTGTTTTCTGAGTTCGGTCAGGAAGGGTTCGGTGTCGAGTTCTGCTTTGTTGCGGAAAAGATCGAGTAAGGGATCATAAGGTTCGTCGACGTTTGTTTCCGGCGCGGGAAGCTCAGCAGTGTCAAAACCTTCGGGCGCGACCAGAAGCTCAGGAACCGCCCCTCCGCTGCTGGTCAGGGTTTGAATGAATTTTTCCACATGTTCCCGCTGCTGCGTAGTCTTTTGGGTGAATTCCACTCCCATGCCGACTTCGGGATGCATCACGCGCACTACGCCCTCAGCTTGGACCTGAAGCTGTTTGATTCGCATGGAGAGCACAATCCGGGTACGTTCGGGAAAGGGTGAATTGGTTTCCAGGTAGCATCCGCCCAGGCTAAGGTCGCTGAGTTTGCATTCCACTGGCGGATCATCCTGTTCGCTTTCCAGAGAGTGATGATTGATCCAGGCTTTAAGACGGTCGCGAGTCTCCGGGGACATATCTACGAATCGAATACCGGTCTGGCGGCTGGCATTTTCCCAAGCTACTTCGCCCATGCACTTGACTACTTGAGTTGTGCCCGGCAGGGTGAACTGGACGCTCATCGGACCCATTTTCTTAGGCCGCTGTGAGGCTTGGATGGCGATCCCGCCTTCACCGAGATCAGAGGTAACAGCACGCTGCTGCCCGGCGCCGTCCTTGATAGTTAAGGTGACAGGAATTTCGATGGCCACGCGGATATTGCGGCGTCGCTCGCGTTTCATTAAGGCGCGAACTGCTCGGAAACTAGCTTTGGCACGTTCCGAGGAGATCGGCTTATACAAAACAAAATGCGCGCCCAGTTCAAAGGCGCCGCGCAGTTTGGTATTACCGTCCACAATCGCCACGGCCACCGCATGTTTGTTACAAGGCGCAGAGCGCGCACTCTTGAGCACCAGCGATGCCGTATGCTCATCGGAGCAGTCGACGATGACCGCCTCGAACCTTTGACGGGTCAGTTTGCGAATGGCGGAATCGGCGTCGCTGCAGCGTTCCACAGCGATTTCCAAATCACTCAGAACGCGGCGCAACACGCGGACGATCTTCTCGTCAGGACAAAAAACGAGCGATTGCAAACTCATAGCGCGCCTTTAACTTTCGTGAAAACCTGCAAGGGAGAGCCTTTTAGCCGCGGCTGGAAGCGCCATCCTTTTCATCGTGTTCGTCATCCAGAAGATGAGCTACGCTGCGCAACTGTTCCGCAGCGGTTTGCAGGGCCTCAATCTGCTTGCCCAGTTGGGTCTGCTCGGCCTGCTTTTTACGTAAGACTTCGTGGATGTCTCTCACGGTTTTGCCTCCTTCAGGCAATGTAAGGAGGTTCCAGAGGCGGGTCAATCAATCAGGGGTGCGCTCGAGTTACGGCAGTAACTTGCCGCTGCCCGAATAGGCGACCTACCATGAGGAACTTCGTTTCAACAAGGCACCGTGACAGCCAATCGGCTGGCCGGTTGGGGTGGGGGATGGATCTCGACTCGGTAGACCGCGGCCAGGCCACAGCCCGATTTTCACCCACAACTTCCCTCTCCTGGCTGGGACGAATCCACACCGACGGATTGCGCCGGCTGGCTGACGTAAACCGCGAACTCTGGCTGCTGCTCTCGTTGTTCGCTCTGGCTGCCCTGCTGAATTCACTACTCGATTCCCATCACATGTTGCTGGGTCTCTACACCCTGCCCACATTGCTTTCAGCCTACGTATATGGACGAAGGCATGCCACACTTACGGCGCTGGGCAGCGTTCTTATCGTCGTCCTGCTCACGTATTTCAATCCCGCATTGTTCGGCCACCGGGTTGGCGCTTTACCACTTTCCGAAAAATGGTTTGAGATTACGATTTGGGGCGGGATTCTACTGATCAACGCCTACGCCATGGGAACCCTGTACGAGCATAAGGAAAAACACTTTCGCGAATTGCGCAATACTTACCATGGCATTTTGATGATCCTCAGCCAGTTCATTTCCAAGGACAAATACACCCAGAATCATTCTTATCGGGTTTCCGTCTACGCCACCAGGATCGCCGCGCAGATGGGATTGTCAGCGGAGAAGTTGGAAGATATCCGCGCCGCAGCTCTGCTTCACGATCTGGGAAAATTGGATGTGAGCCGCGAGATTCTTTACAAAGCTGCTCGTCTCAGCAGTAGCGAATTCTCGCAGATGAAGAAGCACGTCGATTTCGGAATACAAATGCTGCAGCCGGTCGCAAGTCCATTAGCCCGGGTCATTCCGATTATTCTGGCGCATCACGATAAGTTCGATGGCAAGGGATATCACGAAACTCAAGGGGAAAATATCCCTTTGGAAGCCCGCATTCTCTCCGTGGCGGACGCCTACGACGCCATGACCAGCGACCGGCCCTACCGGAAGGCGGTTTCGCCCTTTGAGGCCAAAGAGATGATGATCAAACTGGCCGGCTCCGATTTCGATCCCAAAGTGATCGACGCATTCGTCACCTGCTTCCGCCTAGGTACCATGGAAGTACCTGAAATCATGGTATAACCGGGGCTCGGTTAACGTGCGAACACGCTCACGTCACCTAAGCCTTTTATTATCTGTTCACTACCTTTGTAACCCTCTTGGTTAGGCTTCAAATGTGATTGACTTTGGGCCGAAACAGCCTTAGAATGTTGGGCTTCCGGTTAATTCAAGGTTTTTGGCGTATGGGCCAGCTTTTTATGAGCCGTGAATCCCTGGCGCGACCAGAGGAATCTAATTTAGCGGTCATTCCTGGCAGTTAATTTTAGCGAAACAAGAGGCATCATTTAATGGCTAAGCGACGCGGAAATCCTAACTGGGGTAAGCCTGAGCCCATCGGGCCGATCACCCCAACGGTGACGGAATTTGAGCAGGTGGTGCGCGAGTATAAGCTCTCTCCTGACCAATACCTGCGCTCCACCCGGCTGCGGGAGTGGGCACGGCGCAATAAGAATTCAAAGTACATCCCGGAGCCCCTGCTTGAGGCTTGGGGATTCGAAATCGAGTCTACTCTCTAAGAGATCGTAGTTCAGTGAATCAGGAAGGGTCGCCGAAGAGGCGGCCCTTTTCTCTTTGGTCTCAGCATCCTGCCGGGTCCACTGTTGATTTCGCGCTCAGAAAGCGTTTTCAATTTATCCTATCTCGACGTTATGAAGCTTCCTGCCAATGAACTGGTGGCCTTGCTGATTGCCGTCAGCTTCGCTGCTGGACTCAACCTGTACGCGACCGTCGCCACCCTGGGTTTACTAGCCCATGCAGGCGTACTGACTCTCCCCCCGGCGCTGCAGTTACTGGACAGTTGGTATGTCATTGGGGCGAGTACCGTGCTTTTCGCGGTCGAATTCTTTGCCGACAAGATCCCTGCGTTTGATTTGATCTGGAATGCGCTGCATACGTTCATCCGCGTGCCCGTGGCGGCACTGCTTGCTTATCGCGCCACGGCGTCCCTTTCACCATGGGAACAACTTGCCGCCGCAGCGCTGGGGGGCGCCATCGCACTGGCAGCACACGGCGGAAAGACAGCTGTTCGGGCTGCAGTTACTCCTTCTCCCGAACCCTTATCCAATATGACATTGAGTCTGGGAGAGGATGCTCTCGCCATATTCCTCACCTGGTTCGCGGTACGGCATCCCTATTGGTCAGCGGCCATCGTTAGCGTATTGCTGCTGGTAATTTTACTCTTGGCGCACTGGGTCGTGCGGTCGATACGCGCCCTCTTTCGAGGCGCGGAACGCGAATTGGTCAAGTGAGAGCATAGTTTGACGCTATAGGATGAGCGTGAGATAGTTTTTTGGCCCGCGCTGCGCAAGTACAGTGTGCTGGCCAAGCAAACTTCTGAAGGGGCCCCACATTCATGCGTCTCATCCCGCGGGAGAGCAAGTTTTTTCGCATGTTCTCGGAAGTGTCACAGAATCTCACCCAGGGCACACGTCTGCTGCACGACATTCTCAAGAACCCTGCAAATATGGAGCCGCGACTCGACCAGTTGCAGGCGATCGAGCATCGCGGGGATGAGATGACACATGGCATCATCACCGCACTGAACCAGACGTTTATCACTCCTTTCGATCGCGAAGACATCCACCGGCTGACTTCATCCCTCGATGATGTGTTGGATTTCGTCAACGCCGCCGGGGTGCGTCTCCGGCTGTATAAAATCAAGACCCCGCCCTCAATCGCCGCTGAATTGGCTGCAATGATTGTGGAACAATCCGAAGAACTAGCTCAAGGAGTCTCCCTCCTGGAGAAGAACAAGTTGGTACTGGAGCATTGTGTAGAGGTCCATCGACTGGAGAACGAAGCCGACCGCCTGAGCCGCAACGCCATTGCGGACCTTTTCGACAACGAAAAAGATCCCATCCACCTCATAAAGATCAAGGAGTTGTACGAAGTACTCGAAACCGCGACCGACAAGGCAGAGGACGCGGCCAATGTACTGGAGACGGTCGCGTTGAAGAGCAACTGATGATCGCCGATTCCCACGCCACACAGCGCGCGAGGTGCCCGCACCGGTGAATCCAGGACTGCTACTCCTCATCATCACCATCACTACGGCTCTCGTCTTTGATTTCCTGAATGGCTTTCATGATGCCGCCAACAGCATTGCGACTGTGGTCTCCACTCGGGTACTGACGCCACGGAAAGCCGTGCTGCTGGCCGCGTTCTGCAACTTTATTGCCGCGTGGTTCCTGGGAACAGCGGTAGCCAAGACCATCGGCAAAGGCATGATCCGTTTGGAGGACGTAACTCAATTTGTGGTGATCGCCGGTCTGGCCGGCGCTATTGTGTGGGACCTGCTGACTTGGTGGTGGGGTCTTCCAACTTCGTCCTCGCATGCTTTGATTGGCGGGTACGCGGGAGCTGCCCTGGCTCGTCACGCATTAAATCACGGAGCGGGTAGCGCCTTTAGCGTGATTATTCCTGCTGGCTGGACCAAGACTTTGATCTTCATCGTGATCGCTCCGATGATCGGATTCATATTAGCTTTTGTCTTCACCATCGCCAGCTACTGGCTGTTGCAGCATAAGAATCCCCGTTCAGTCGACAACTGGTTCCGCCGGCTCCAACTGATTTCCGCCGCGGCTTACAGTATTGGCCACGGTGGGAATGACGCACAAAAGACCATGGGGATTGTGGCGGGCGCACTTTTTACTGCGGGCTACATGACTCCTTACGACATGGCCCACGACTGGGGCAGATTCAAGTGGCCGGTGATTCTTGCGGCTCACGCTGCCATCGCCTTGGGCACTTACTTTGGGGGATGGCGCATCGTCCACACGATGGGCTCCAAGATCACCAAGCTCAAACCGATCGGGGGATTTTGTGCCGAAAGCGCCGGCGCTCTGACTCTATTCGGCACTGCCCTGGCGGGAATTCCCGTGAGCACGACGCACACCATTACCGGAGCGATCGTTGGCGTCGGCGCAGTCCATCGGCTCTCGGCGGTACGCTGGGGCGTCGCGCGCCGCATCGTTTGGGCATGGATTCTGACTATCCCAGCTTCCGCGGCAGTTGCGGCCTTGGTCTTCTGGATAATCCGGCTAGTTCATCCCGCCGCCTAGGAGTCAAATCGACTGCACTCATTTTGCTACAATCGTCATTAATGACGTCTCATCTGCAGTTCACCGACGTTCCCACCGCCATTGACGAAATCCGCGCCGGACGCATGATTGTGGTCGTGGACGACGAAGACCGCGAGAACGAGGGCGATCTCACGCTGGCCGCCGAGAAAGTTACTCCTGAAGCCATCAACTTCATGGCCAAATACGGTCGAGGTCTGATATGCCTGGCTCTAACCGAAGACCGGCTAGATCATTTGCGCATCGGTCCGATGACTGCCGAGAACACTTCGAATTACGGAACTGCATTCTGTGAAGCCATCGATGCGCGCCAGGGAGTGACTACCGGAATTTCGGCCTACGATCGTGCCCGCACCATCAGCGTCGCTATCGATTCCGCCACTCGCCCCGCGGATTTGGCACGTCCTGGACACGTTTTTCCCTTGCGAGCTCGTAAAGGTGGGGTGCTGGTGCGCGCCGGCCAGACCGAAGCTTCCGTGGACCTGGCACGGCTCGCGGGAATGGTTCCAGCAGGAGTGATCTGCGAAATCATGCGCGATGACGGCACCATGGCGCGGGTTCCTGACTTGATCGACTTTTGCCGGACCCACGGTTTGAAAATGTTGACCGTAGCCGAGTTGATCCGTTACCGCATGCAGCACGAGCGTTACATCCACCGGGTCGGAGAGGCGGTCGTGGCCACGCGTCACGGCGAATTTCGGCTGATCGCGTACGAAAGCGAAGTGGATGGCGGCGAATCCCATGTCGCGCTGGTTCGCGGTGACACTGAACACGGCAGCGAACCGGTTTTGGTTCGGATGCACTCGCATTGCCTCATGGGCGACGTTTTCGGCTCGACCGGTTGTGACTGTCACGCGACAATCGAAGGATCCATGCAGGCCATCGCCCGCGAAGGACGGGGAGCTCTTATCTATCTGCATCAGACCTCGAAGGGTTTTTCGGTGGAACGTGGCGGAGATAGAACGTCACTCATATTCCATCGCGACCAGCGGCAGCCCGCGCTTCCGGAAAGCGAACGTAAGACGCAGCGCGAGATCGGCTTAGGAGCGCAAATTCTTTCCGATCTAAACCTCCGACGGATTCGCCTGCTGACTAATCATCCACGGAAGGTCGCGGCGCTGGAAGGATTCGGAATCGAGATTATCGAGCAGGTGGCAATTTCTTTGAGTTCTGCAAAGGTCCAGCAGAGCACTTAAAACGGCTTGCGGATTACGACTTCTGCGTCGTTGATAAAAAACTGGGCTGAACATTGATCGGAACCGCAAATTACTGGCAACAAACCGGCGAGTTGTTTGCGCGTGATCAGGCCTAACGTCCCACAGTCAGGACACGACAGCACCGCCCAGTAGGGATCCTCTTTTTCCCCGACGCGGCCCGCATTCTCCAGCACGAAAACCGTACCCGGATGCATCTGCTCCGGGATCCATTCGCTCAGGATGTTCAGTTCTCCAACCATGTCGCCTCCGGGTAGAGCCAAACTTTCGCGCTTATGAGGCCTTCTTCAATTTGCGCAGTGAACGAGACATCGCAGGAGTGAATGCGCTTCCTTTTTTCCCGCTGCGAATGACTGCTCGAACCTGCCGCACAGTGTCGGTGAGGCAAATAGCCAGCATGGGCTGGCGCGCATTTTTCAGGATGTCGACAATTTGCCGGGCTGAAGTTTCCAGATAAAGAGTGGAACCATCGGTGAGCAGGTGGTACTCCGACGCCCCGCTAACCGTCTCCGCCAGTCGCTTTCCGAACTCTCGCTGCAAGAAGCGCATCACCTTGCGGACCCGCTGCAAGGAGAATCCCCGGCGCAGCAACTCGCATATCACGGCGACTTCCGTCAGATCTCCCATGGAATACAGACGACGATGTCCCTCGCGTGCCGGCACCACGATGCCCTGCTCGTCCCACCATTGCAGTTGCCGTGGCGTAATGCCGGTTAAGGCGACTACATCGCGAGATGAAAACGCTGTCTTCATTCCAAACCAAAAAATGTTTCAAACACTTAAAGCGCAAAATGTTTTAAACATTTTAGGCATGAGTTGGTGGATGTCAACAAGAGATTTAACCAAACAGGGGTGACTACAGGAGTTCCTGGAAGACTGGGTTCAAGGGACAGCCGCCACCGACAAATTGAACGATTTCCAGCCGGTCGCCTTCCCCGAGGGGCGTCTCCGCCCATTGCTCGCGCGCCACGATGCTTCGGTTGAGTTCGACTGCGACGCGATCCTGCTTCATGCCCAACTGATCCACCAGGCAGGCGAGGGACAGAGGAGACGTGAAATCGCGGAATTCGCCATTGATCTGAAGTTTCATCTCACCTGGATTTTCGCAGCCCCAGGACTGCCATGGCAAATCATCAAGCGAGGAAGGACAGAATCGAGGCAAAACCGGAGGAACTAGCTTTCGACCTTGCGCAGCCGGAACTTTCGCGTCGTCGTTCGGCCAGAATAGCTGGCCTGCACGAGAAGTGAAGAGTCGGGCAAAGATGACTCTTCCATATCGATCTTCATTTCCGCATCGCCGGATGAATCGGTCATTACTTGGGTATAGAAGGGCGCCGCATCATGACGCGCGAAGCGGACTGTCAACCTGGCCCCGGGCGCTCCTGCACCGCCCTCGGTCACCCGCAACCGCACGCTGAGGCTTCGCTCTGCGTGCACCGAATCGGCATTGAGCCAATGCACGTCCAGTTCCTTAATGGCGGCCAGACTTTCTGCCGTGTCCCGTTTATCGAGGGCAGTGTCCAGACGGCCATCACGGATCGAATCGAGGACCAAGCGATGCTGATCCCGAAGAATCTGCTCTTTCTGCTGGTCGGTGAACCCAGCCGTTCCCCGCTCGTCTGCATAAGATGTGGCGCGCTTGCCTACGCAACGTCCTCTTACAAAGACCTGGGTTTGCAGGAGCAACTCATTTTCGCGTGCTTCGCTTTGCACGTGATAAACAGTGTCGCCATGCTTCACATCGGTATTGAAGCCAAAGATCATGCGATTCTGTTCAACAAAGCAAATCTCGAAGAACCCGTGGGCGCGCTTGGCTTGACACTACCATGAGCGGATTCTAATCTAGAACGTTTAGGCAATCCTTGGCGCGAATTATATATAGCTCCCCTATGCCGGACAATTACTTCGCCCGCTACCTGCCGTTACTGATTCATTTCCTGCTTGCGGGTGCTTTGGCATGCGCTATCGTGCTGCTCTCCTGGTTGATCGGATACCGCCGGCCCACGCGAGCCAAGCTGTCACCTTACGAATGCGGCATGATTCCCGTGGGGGACGCCCGCGAGCGATTCTCGGTGAAATTCTACCTGGTAGGCATGCTGTTTATTTTATTCGATGTGGAAGCTGTCTTTCTCTATCCCTGGGCGGTCATTCTACGACAGCTCAAGATGTTCGGCTTTTGGGAGATGCTGGTATATATCAGCATCGTCCTGGTTGGCTTCTTCTATATCTGGAAAAAAGGTGTGCTGGATTGGAGCATGACTTCGCCGCGCAGGGGTGAAGTCTGATGCCTCTGGCCCCCGCCATCACTGAACTGGAGCAACTAAAGGGTCACCCTGCCCTCGCCAAGCTGCTGGCATGGAATTCCGAGGCAGTGGAAGGCGCCAAGTTCGACCGCGACGAGTTGACCATCTACATTGAGCGTTCTTCCATCCGCGAGGCCTGCGGCTTGCTCCGCGATGACCGGGATTGTCCTTTCAATTTTCTCGTCGACGTGACCTGCGTTGACTGGTATCCAAAGCAGCCAAGATTTGAGATTGTCTACCACCTGCTCTCCATCACCAGGAAAGAACGGGTGCGCTTGAAAGTCCGGCTTGGCGACAGTCCGGAAGTTGATTCTGTGACTTCCGTCTGGCCGGCAGCTAATTACTTCGAACGAGAGGTGTACGACCTGTTCGGAGTCCGATTCAACGGACATCCATATTTGCGGCGCCTTCTCATGCCGGAAGATTGGGAAGGATATCCATTGCGCAAAGATTATCCGGTCGAGGGCTACCGCTAGACATGGCCCATCTCAGCTCCATGCCCACGCTCGAGGTTGGTCAGGATCGCACCATGATCCTGAACATGGGACCGCATCATCCCTCCACACATGGGGTGTTGCGTTTGATCCTCGAGATTGACGGGGAAACCATCGTGCGCATCATGCCGGACATCGGCTATTTGCACACCGGCATCGAGAAGACGTGTGAAGCGAAGTTCTATCAGCAGGTAGTGCCGCTCACCGATCGCATCGATTACCTGTGCCCTTTGACTAACAATCTCTGTTACGTACTGGCGGTCGAAAAATTGTTACGGCTGGAAATCCCGCCTAAGGCGCAATGGATGCGAGTAATGCTGAACGAATTGACGCGCATCAACTCGCATCTGGTGTGGTTGGGAACGCATGCCCTCGATATCGGGGCAATGTCGGTTTTCCTCTATTGTTTCCGCGAGCGCGAAGATATTTTGCGACTGTTCGAAATGGTGAGCGGACAGCGCATGATGACCTCCTATTTCCGCATCGGCGGCCTTGCATTGGAACCGCCGCTCGGATTCTTTGAGCGAGTAAAGGAATTTGCTAATCGTTTCCCCGCAAAAGTCGATGAGTATGAAAATCTGCTGACCGGCAATCCGATCTGGGGGATGCGCACCAAAGGGGTAGCGCGAATTACTGCCGAAGACGCCGTCGCCCTGGGTGCGAGCGGGCCCACACTGCGCGGGAGCGGCGTCGATTTCGATCTGCGACGCGACATGCCCTACTCCGGCTATGAAAACTTTCGATTCAAAGTGCCCGTCTCACAGGATGGCGATGTGTTCGCTCGATATATTTGTCGTGTCCGCGAGATGCGGGAATCAATTGCGATCGTGCAGCAGACGCTCGACGGTATGCCCGAAGGCCGAATTAAGGCGGACGCTCCCAAAGTCATATTGCCCGACCGCGAAAAAATGAAGACCGAGATGGAAGCCCTCATCTATCACTTCAAGATTATTACTGAGGGCTTTGCCGTGCCGGAGGGCGAGGTCTACCAGGCGGTGGAGTCACCGCGAGGTGAAATGGGTTATTACGTGGTCAGCGACGGAACCGCTAAGCCGTACCGCGTCCATATGAGAGCTGCGTGCCTGGCGAATCTGCAACTGCTGCCCGCGATGTGCGAGGGCCGCCTCCTGGCCGACGTAGTTGCTGCGATTGGCTCGATTGATATCGTCCTGGGAGAAATCGACCGATGAGATTCTCTGATCAATTCGAGTCCCGTTTCGCGGAAATGCTTACGCATTATCCGACAAAGCGCTCGGTGCTGGTGCCGACATTGCTCTACGCCCAGGACGAAATCGGCTACCTGGGCGAAGAAGTGATCAAAGAACTTGCCGATCGTCTCGAGCTGACGGAACTCGAAGTCCGCAACGTGATCAGCTACTACTCCATGCTGACCACTCGCCCGCGCGGTAAATACAACGTCCAAGTCTGTACCAACATTGCGTGCCTGTTGCGCGGCGGCGACGAGCTTTTCGAACACTGCGAAAACAAATTCGGGGTCAAGCACAAGGGAACCACAGCAGATGGCATGTTCTCGCTCGAAGAAGTGGAATGCATCGGTGCATGCAGCTGGGCACCGGCAGTGCAAGTTAATTATGACTTCCATGAGAACCTGACCACGGAGAAGCTGGATCAGGTTCTCGAAGGGTACCGCCAAAAAGGAGCGTAGAAGGAAAAACAGTTCTCAGATGTCAGTTTTGCAGATGTCAGATTGTAGATTCTGGCTTGAATTTTAAATCGAACCAAGGTTTTAAATCGTCAATCGAAAATCGTAAATCGACAATCTCCCGTGGCTGACCTGGTCTCCCATCCCGACGAAGTAAGAGTGGTCTCCCGCCGCTTTGGCCAGGGTGCGACCAATCTTGATCGCTACCTGGAGCTGGATGGCTACAAGGCCGTGCAGAAAGCGTTGACCATGCAGCCCGACGCCATCGTCAATGAGGTCAAAAACTCTGGTCTGCGCGGACGTGGCGGCGCCGGATTCAATACTGGCATGAAGTGGTCATTCGTTCCCAAGCAGTCGGCGAAACCCAAATACGTGCTTTGCAATGGAGATGAGAGTGAGCCCGGCACCTGCAAAGACCGCCTGATTTTCGAGCACGACCCGCACGCCGTGATCGAGGGAACGGTGATCGCGGGATTGGCGGTCGGTTCTCACACCGGCTACATCTATATCCGAGGCGAATATCGCTATCTGCTGGAAATCATGCAGAAGGCGATTGCCGACGCCTACGCCCGCGGTTTCCTGGGCAAGAATATCTTCGGCAGCGGCTACGATTTCGACGTTTACTGGCACGGCGGCGCGGGGGCGTATGAAGTCGGTGAGGAATCGGCACTGATGGAATCTCTCGAAGGCAAGCGCGGCATCCCGCGAATCCGGCCTCCCTTCCCTGCTGTCGTCGGACTCTGGGGCGGACCCACCGTCATCAATAACGCCGAGACGTTGGCCAGTGTTCCCCACATCCTCCTTGGTGGCGCGGACTGGTTTGCCAACCTGGGCCCACCGAAAAATGGCGGCACAAGATTGTTTTGCCTGAGCGGACACCTGAAACGTCCCGGTGTATATGAGCTGCCCTTGGGATACAACCTAAAAAAAATGATTTACGACGTGGGCGGCGGAATTTCAGGCGATCGCAAGCTCAAGGCCGTGGTACCGGGTGGCTCAAGCACACCTCTGCTGACGGCCGACGAAATCGATGTCCCCATGGATTTCGATTCCATGATGAAGGCGGGATCGATGTTGGGATCGGGTGGTGTGGTAGTCCTGGATGACACAACGTGCATGGTCAAGTTTGCGCTGCGCATCATGAAGTTTTATCAGCACGAGAGCTGCGGCTGGTGCATTCCGTGTCGCGAAGGCACCGATTGGCTCAAGAAGACGCTAACCCGTTTCCATTCCGGAGGCGGTTTGAAGAGGGATATCGACAATATTCTGTACTTGTCCCAGAACATGTTGGGCCGAACCTTTTGTCCTCTGGGCGATGCAGCCGCGATGCCTACAATTTCCATAGTGAAGAAATTCCGGCAGGAATTCGAAGACCACCTCGAAGGTCAACCCTGCGCATTTGAGAAAGAAAGCAAGATCGAGCAGCTCCCAGTGCTGGCCTAATGCGAAAGTTCCGGTAGTCAATTTCATGGCAGACATAAACATCACGGTCGACGGCAAAAGAGTTACCGCTGCTCAAGGCACGCTGCTCATCGAAGCTTGCAAGAGCGTGGGCATTGAAGTCCCTTCATTTTGCTATTACCCGAATCTTTCTTTGCAGGGCGCTTGCCGCATGTGCCTGGTGAAGGTCGAGAAGATGCCCAAACTGCAGACGGCCTGTACAACCGTGATCAGCGAAGGCATGATCGTCACCACGGATAGCGACGAAATCCGCCAGGCGCGTAAGTCCATGGTGGAAATGCTGCTGGGAAATCATCCGCTGGATTGTCCGGTATGTGATGCCGGCGGCGAGTGCGAACTGCAGGACATGACATTCTCCTACGGCGCCGCCGAGTCGAAGTTTATCGAGCCCAAGAATCACAAAGACGAACAGCAATGGTCTCCGGTCGTGTTTTTCGACCGCCCACGATGCATCCTTTGCTATCGCTGCGTGCGGGTGTGCGGTGAGGCGATGGACGTCTGGGCTCTGGGCGTTCAAAACCGGGGCGTCACCTCGATCATTGCTCCGAACCGGGAGGATCATCTCGAGTGCGAAGAGTGCGGCATGTGTATCGACATCTGTCCTGTGGGCGCGCTGACCTCTGGCGCGTATCGCTACAAAACGCGTCCCTGGGAGATGAAGCACGTGGGCACGACTTGCACCCATTGCGGCGACGGATGCAAAACTACCTTAGGTGTCCGCCGTTCCGATACCGGTATGGAGATCGTGCGGGGAGACAATCGCGACAAGAGTGGCATCAATGGAGATTTCCTTTGCATCAAGGGCCGCTATGCATTCGACTTTGCCCATCACGATGACCGCATCACCCAGCCGCTCATTCGCAAGGATGGGCGCCTCACTCCATCCACCTGGGAAGAAGCTTTCGAGCTGATTGGCAAACGCTTTGCCAATATCCGCGATCATCAAGGCGGACACTCCATCGGGGTCGTGGGCTCGAACCGAACCACCAACGAAGAAAGTTATTTGCTACAGAAGTTCGCGCGCATCGTTCTGCAAACCAATAATATCGACCATCATCGCACTGCCGACTTCCCTGCTTTTGCCTCAGCTCTGGCAGGAAAACCAGAATCGACTGCCAGCATGCGCGACGTTTTCAATGCTCCGGCGATGCTGCTGATAGGAAACAACCCTACGGAGCAGCATCCATTACTAGCTTGGCAGATTCGAAACAATGTCCGCCTGCACCGTGCCCGTCTCTACCTAATTAATTCGCAAGACATCAAACTGCGTCGCCAGGCAACTAGCTTTCTCCAAATCCCGGAAGGAACAGAGAACAACGTCGCGTCATTCCTGGCCGGCGATGATTCCGCTATCGCGGCCGCCGGCAGCGATACGCGTGACGCACTGAAAGCTCTGCGAGACAAGTTGCGAACCGAGCAGAACCTGGTCATTGTTTTTGGCTCCGAGATTCGCGGCCATGATATTTCTTCACTGATCAAGTTTGGCTCCAGTATTCCCCGTTCGAAATTCATTTGCCTGGGCGATTATTCCAATTCCCGGGGCGCCGCCGACATGGGACTTTATCCGGACCTTCTGCCTGGGTATCACTCGATCAGCGACATCGGAATATTTCACCAGGAATGGGGAGGCGAAATTCCGCGGACGCCTGGCCTGACTCTTCCTGAGATGATCGAAAGCGCCAAGGCTGGCAAGCTGAAGACGCTCTACGTCGTGGGCTCGAATCCTGTGGGACGGCTTGGCCTGGATCCATTTTCGTTTTCCCAAGGTCTCGTTATCGTCCAGGATATGTTCGTGACACAAACGGCTGAGATTGCAGACGTCGTGCTTCCCGCGGCTAACGCGTACGAGAAAGCAGGGACGTTCACCAACACTTGCGGTGATCTCCAATTATTGAAGAAAGCCGGTGAGGTCAATGGCACCAAACCTGATTTCGAAATGATCGTTCGCATTGCGGATGCCATGGGTTTTGACGTGCGTAAGTTGGTGCCCTTCGGCCGTGGCACACGCGCGGACATGGGGCAATCTCGCGGCGCGCAGGCAGGCGAAGCAGATCGGCATGCGGTTTGGCTCGAAGCTCACGGCTTGGAACCCAAGATGTCGCCCTTCGATCCCATTGCCATCCTCGACGAAATTCAGCGATTGGTACCGGGATATAGCATTTCGCGAACGAACCTGCAGGCGGGCAACGATCAGCACACGACTTTATCCAGCAGCGGACGGCCGGCGTCGCAGAATCCGGAACTGATTGCGCCTGCCAATGATGATCTTTTCAGTTCCGGCACGTTGGGGCGCTATTCCAAAACGCTAAATTCAGTCCTTGAGAACACCCGCAAACAGCCTGCGGAAACTGTAGTCGCCGCTGACTGAACGATTTTTTCATTATCCTGAGGCCAGAGAGATCAATTGGTAAGCGTCGAAAGCTTCGTCATCGCTTCAATCATTAAGACTGCGATCGCACTTTTCGTGCTGCTCACCGCGGTCGCCTACAGCGTCTGGCTGGAGCGCAAAGTTGTGGGCCATATTCAGAACCGCTGGGGACCTACGCGGGTCGGACCTTTTGGCTTGCTGCAACCTTTGGCCGATGGCATGAAATTCTTCTTTAAGGAAGACATCACTCCCCCGCACGTCTACAAATTGCTCTACCTTGCCGCGCCCGTAATCGCAGTCACCTTCGCGTTGACATCGATTTCAGTGATCCCCATCGGGAACTGGATAACCGTAGCTGGTGTACGCACGCCACTCCAAATCACCGATGTGAACATTGCACTGCTCATTATCCTGGGCATTACATCGATGGGTGTCTATGGCGTTGCCCTGGCGGGTTGGTCATCGAACAGCAAATATTCCCTACTTGGCGGATTGCGTGCCAGCGCGCAGATGATCAGCTACGAAGTATCGCTCGGTCTCTCCCTGATCGGCGTGCTTATTCTCTCAGGCAGCTTCAGCCTGCGCGAAATCGTGGACGCACAGGGCGGAACATTCTGGGGATTCATCCCTCGTTGGAACATTTTTCAAGGACAGATCTTCGCCTTCTTCATTTATCTGATGGCGGCGTTCGCGGAAACCAATCGCATACCCTTCGATCTGCCCGAAGCTGAGACCGAGTTGGTTGCGGGCTATCACACCGAATACAGCTCCATGAAGTTCGCCATGTTCTTTATGGCGGAGTACGCCAACATGATTACGGTCGCATGCCTGGCCTCGCTGCTTTTTCTTGGCGGATGGCATGGACCACTATTTGGCCCACCCTGGTTGCAGTCCATCCTCCCAGTTTTCTGGTTTGTCTTGCGAGTCTTCTGTTTTCTCTTTGTCTATATTTGGATTCGTGGGACCTTACCGCGTTTCCGCTATGACCAACTCATGGCCTTCGGCTGGAAGTTTCTGCTCCCGCTAGCCATTGCGAATCTCGTAATTACCGGCCTGATCGTAGCGCTGAAGTCGTGAACTGAGATCTGGGAACGAAGAACCGAGAACTGTTCGAATGCTACATCTGGTTTTATTCCTAATCTTCGGAGCAATCTGCATTGCAGGAGCCGTGAACCTGCTAGTGCAGCGCCATCCCATCAATAGTGCGCTATCGCTGATCGTCGTAATGGGATCCCTCGCGGTTGAGTACTTGCTGCTGGGCGCTGAATTTGTGGCCGCTGTGCAGGTGATCATCTACGCCGGCGCCATTATGGTTCTCTTCGTCTTCGTGATCATGCTCTTGAATGCAGGAGAGGAAGAGCTCACGAGCGGAAGTCGAATTGCGCTCCTGCTCGGAATTCCTGGAATGCTGGTCAGTAGTGTGTTGGTGGCATGGGTGCTGCTCGCGCATTCGGGTACCGAAGCAGTTCCCGCAGGAGCTTTGCCGGGACCGCCCAAGATTATTGGATGGCTGTTGTTTCACGATTTCCTGTTGCCCTTTGAAGTAACGTCGGTGCTGATTCTGATCGCCATCATGGGCGCAGTCGTTTTGGCGAGCCCGGCAGAGTCAGTGCAGCAATCAAAGAAGGAGGGTTGATGGTACCGCTGTCTTACTACCTGGTGCTGAGCGGCATTCTATTTGCGTGCGGTGTCACCGGGTTCCTGATCAGGCGCAATATCATTACCATCTTCATGTCGATCGAGTTGATGCTCAACGGAGTGAACTTGTCCTTCGTAGCCTTTGCAGCCCACTGGCACGCACTGAGCGGGCAAGTTTTTGTCTTCTTCGTGATGGTAGTCGCAGCCGCCGAAGCGGCAGTCGGACTCGCCATCATCATCGCGGTATATCGCACGCGGGAAACTTTGAACGTCGATCGGGTAAACCTACTCAAGCTATGACCCCAAACCTGCATCTCTGGCTGATTCCTCTGCTGCCGCTGATCGGCTCCGCCATCAACGGACTATTTGGCCGCCGATTTCCGCGGCAAACCGTTGCGGCGGTGGCGCTCGCCTTCTGCGGTGCCGCTTTCGCCATGGCGCTTTGGGTGGCGATTCAGTTCTCTTCCGTCACGGTTCCCCACGTAGAGTTCCTGGCGACCTGGATTCGCGCTGGAAACTTCCAGGCGGATTTCGCTTTCTATCTCGATCAACTCTCGCTGGTGATGTTGTTGGTGGTAACCGGCGTGGGATTTCTTATCCATATTTATTCGGTCGGTTACATGTGGGAGGAGGGCGGCTTCTATCGTTTCTTCAGTTACCTGAATCTCTTCATGTTTTTCATGCTGACGCTGGTGTTGGCCAACAATTACCTATTAATGTTCATTGGTTGGGAAGGCGTAGGCCTGGCTTCCTATCTCTTGATCGGATTCTTTTTCCTGCGCGACTCCGCCGCCGCGGCGGGCAAGAAAGCCTTCATCGTGAACCGGATCGGCGATTTCGGCTTCCTGATCGCATTATTCCTGTTGATCAAACACTTTGGCTCGCTGAACTTCGAACAATTATTTAAGAGTATTTCGGTTTTGCCGGCGGAAACTACCGAAGCGGGACTGTTGACCTCGATCGGACTCCTGCTGATGGTTGGCGCTGCTGGGAAGTCGGCGCAAATTCCTCTATACGTGTGGCTGCCCGACGCGATGGAAGGTCCCACGCCGGTATCCGCTCTCATTCACGCCGCAACCATGGTCACCGCGGGCGTATATATGGTGGCACGTTCGCATGTCATCTTCGATCGCGCGCCGACGGCGCTGATGGTGGTCGCCATCATCGGAACACTGACTGCCTTGTTCGCCGCCACAATCGGTGTCGCGCAAACCGATATCAAGAAAGTTCTTGCCTACTCCACCATCTCACAACTCGGCTACATGTTCATGGCTTGTGGGGTGGCAGCATACTCGGCAGGCATTTTTCATCTGGTCACGCACGCATTCTTCAAAGGACTGCTCTTCCTGGCGGCAGGCTCCGTAATACACGCCGTCGGGGGCGAGCAGGACATGCGCCACATGGGAGGTCTGCGGACCAAAATTCCGTGGACTTTCTGGACCATGACCATGGCCACCTTCGCCATCAGCGGATTTCCTCCGTTCGCAGGATTCTTCAGCAAGGACGCAATTCTCTGGAGGGCCTACTCCAGCCCCTACGGAAGCTGGGTGTACTGGGTGATTGGTTTGTTCACTGCTTTCCTAACGGCGTTTTATATGTTCCGCCTTTGGTTTCTGACTTTCTTCGGCAACTATCGCGGCGCCGCTGAAGAGCTTCACGGACACGCGGAACACGCTGGACACGGCGCGCATCTCGGACGCGAAGAACACGGTCACGGCGGCATTCACGAGAGTCCCCCAATAATGCTGGCGCCGCTGGTAATTCTGGCTGTCTTGTCAGTCGTGGGAGGCTGGATCGGATGGCCAACGGCGCTAGGCGGAAGTAATTATTTTGATAAGTTCCTGGAACCCGCGCTGCACGTCACTGCTCCCGGAGCAAGTGCAGGAGAACTTTCCGAGTCCGCGCAAACCCAGGCCACGGAGCATTCCGAGCAGGGAGCCAAAGAAAGAGTGTTCACCACGATTTCTGTGGTCGCTGCTGGCTTAGGACTACTGCTGGCATGGCTGCTTTACTATCGCCGGCCTGAGCTGCCCCAACGTATCGCTGACCGTTTGGACGGCCTCTATCACGCGGTGGTTAACAAATATTACGTAGACGAGTTTTACGCGGCGGTGTTCGTCAAGCCTCTGGTCGAGGGCTCAAGTCGCATCCTGTGGCATGGAGTCGATCAGGGCTTGATCGATTCCTCGATTAACAGCAGTGCTGATGGCGCGCGCGAATTTTCTGACGCTGTGCGGCACATGCAGTCCGGCAACCTGCGCTCTTACGCAGGCTGGATCGCCGCCGGCGCAGCAGTCGTAATTGCGTACATGACGTGGATGGGGACACGATGACCGCGCTTCATAGCACGATTTTGACGCTGGTCACATTTGTCCCTCTGGCTGGGGCGCTGTTGCTGCTCTTCGCTCCTCGTCGCGACCGTGACATCCGCATTTTCTCGCTCGTGATCTCGCTCCTCGCTTTCGTTCTCTCTTTGCACTTGCCGGTTCACTTTCAGCACGCCCAAACCGGATTTCAATACGAAATCGACAAAGCATGGATCCCGACGCCCAACATCCATTACCACATGGGAGCGGACGGCATTTCCATGTGGCTGGTCGTCCTGACGACTTTCCTGACGCCGCTGTGCGTGCTGATTTCCTGGAAGTCGATTAATGAGCGTGTGAAAGAATTCTTCATCCTGCTCCTAGTGTTGGAGACCGCCCTCATCGGAGTCTTCGTCTCTCTCGACCTTTTTCTGTTCTATTTTTTCTGGGAAGCGACGCTGATCCCCATGGCGTTGCTCATTGGCATGTACGGCCATGGACGGAAGGTTTATGCGGCGGTCAAATTCTTTCTTTATACGATGATCGCTTCGGTTTTCATGCTGGCGGCTATTCTGTGGCTCTATGCCAAAGTCGGCAGCTTCGATTTTGTGGTTATACAAACTGCCATTCGAAATGGTCAGGTCGAAAATTTTCATGGCGCGGCCCTCTGGCTATTTTTGGGATTCTTCATCGCCTTCGCTGTCAAGGTCCCGCTCTTCCCGCTCCACACTTGGCTTCCCGATGCCCACGTTGAGGCGCCGACAGCAGGGTCCGTGCTGCTGGCCGGCGTTCTCCTCAAGATGGGCACGTACGGCATGGTGCGCTTCAATCTGGGTTTGTTTCCCGAACAGTCCCGGAACAATGCCCGGTGGATTGTGGCTCTGGCCTTGATCGGCATCATCTATGGCGCATTGGTCGCGATGGTGCAGCCCAACCTCAAGAAGCTCATTGCATACTCATCGATCAGCCACCTGGGATTCGTGGTGCTCGGCATTTTCAGCTTCACCCAAGCCGGACTCGACGGCGCAACATTCGTCATGTTGGCGCACGGTGTTTCCACCGGCGCTCTGTTTATGCTCGCCGGAATTCTTTACGAGCGGCGGCACACTTACGAAATTGCTGAGTTCGGAGGCTTGGCCACCCCCATGCCGCTTTATGCCACATTCTTCCTGTTCGTCGGGCTTTCGTCCCTCGGACTACCCTTGCTGAACGGATTCGTCGGCGAATTTCTGGTGCTCAGTGGAGCTTTTATTTCGCGCGCGGTCTACGGAATTCTGGGAGCCACAGGAGTGATCTGGAGTGCCTGTTATTTGTTGTGGATGTATCAGCGCGTCTTCTTCGGAAAAGTCACACAGCCGGTCAACCAGTCATTGCCAGACTTAGACATCCGCGAGCAACTCGCGCTCTGGCCGCCTGCTGTCGCTGCACTAGTGATGGGAGTTGCTCCTCTGCTCTGGCTGAACGCAATCGATCCCGCCGCACAAGTTGCTCTAGCGCCGCTTGCACAACTGGCCAGCCAGGTGGTGGGCCGGTGATCGCGACCGACACCCCGCAACTTATACCTCAGGGTGTGGAGTACATCCGCATCTTGCCCGAGCTCGTGCTCACGATTTTCGGCATGCTCATCATGTTGCTCGATCCGCTCATGGACGATCGACGTAGCCAAAAAACTCTGGGAGCCGTCGCCCTGCTGGGTTCATTAGCTGCGATCGCCGCAACGTTATATCAGTCGCAATTCCCCGGCGTCGGATTTTGGAACATGATCCAGGTTGATACATTCAGCCTGTTTTTTCATTTCCTGATTACAGCCATCACCACAGTGGTTATCCTTTCTTCTTACGAATACATGGCAGTGCAGCAGATCCGCGCGGGCGAATACTACGGGCTCATTCTGTTTGGCGCGGTGGGTATGTGTCTCATGTCTTCGGCAATGGAATTGGTGCTCATCTTCATCGCCTTGGAGATCTCTTCGATCTCAACCTACATTCTCGTGGGCTTTCGGCGGCGGGCAGCGATCAGCAGTGAGGCGTCACTGAAGTATTTTCTTCTCGGCTCTTTTGCTACGGCCTTTTTTCTTTACGGCGTCGCGCTGATGTTTGGCGCGACCGGTTCCACCAGCATTACGACTATTAGCCAAATACTGCGCTCTGGACAGGTACCGGTGCTGGCTTACGTGGGAGTTGCGCTGATGTTCGTCGGACTGGGTTTCAAAGTGGCGGCAGCCCCATTCCATGTGTGGACGCCCGATGTCTACGAAGGCGCTCCCGCGCCGGTCGTTGGGTTCATGTCAACCGCGCCTAAAGCTGCGGTATTCGCCGTGCTCCTGCGAATCATTTTTGAGGCTCATGCCCCCGGAGGCTTCTGGTTGATCTGGGTGGCGGCCGCGCTTTCCATGACTCTGGGAAATATTGCCGCCCTGGTGCAGGATAACGTCAAACGCCTGCTGGCCTATTCATCCATCGCGCACGCCGGATATTTATTGGTCGCGTTTGCCGCTCTGCCTAGTAACGGTATTCCCGCCGCAATGTTTTATACCGCAGCGTACGCCGCGATGAATGTGGGCGCGTTTGCGGTAGTCAGTCACTTCGCGGGGGCGGATGAGCGCTACGTTACAGTCGAAGACTACGCCGGATTAGGCCGCCGCTCCCCACTGCTAGCTGCGACTCTGACCATCTTTCTGCTGTCGTTGATAGGGATCCCGATCACTGGAGGATTCTTCGCCAAGTTCTATGTATTCAGCGCAGCGCTGCAGGCGAATCTGGTCGGACTCACCATCATCGGAGTGCTCAACAGCGCCGTCGGGGCCTACTATTACCTGCGAATCATCGTGATGATGTATATGCGCGAAGCTCGCGAACCAGCTCCGCTAGCTCCGATTCCGTTCGGTGTGAGTGCTGCCCTGGCGATTAGCGCGCTGGCGACCATCTATCTCGGTATTCTTCCTGGACGGGTTCTCGAGTGTGCGTCACAGTCGGCGGCTGATTTGCTGCGCTGATTGCCTATAGTCATTCTGCTACCCCTTACTCGACCGCGACAGCGATGTCCATGCGGGAAAAGATGCGAGCCGCAAGCACCCAGAACACAATCGTCTCCATAACAGCTAGTCCGAGCGGGAACCACAACGCATCCCCAGCGGGCTTAAATGAAGACTTCAAGACAGCCGCGCTAAGCGAATAAACCGGGATGACATATTCCCACCGGGCCCCCACATGAGCGGCCACAGCCGGTAAGCCTAATACCATGGCAGTGGCGCCTGCGGCGAAGAACGGGTTCAGAAAGGTAGAGAACATCAGAGCGATCGTTCCAGCCAACATCGAGGCCACTATCAGATACAGCATAAGGAACCACACTTGGCGTACTGAAAATCCCGCCTCTCCCAGGGTCCAACTTCCGGTGATGCCAAGAGCGAAGCAATAAATAGTGCAGGCGATGGTTACTCCCAATACCAGTCCCGATAGATACTGCTGACGTCCAACTGCTTTGGACAGTACGGCCAAAATTCGCCGCGACTTACGCTCGTTATGAATAGCCGAACCCCCAAAAAAGACGCTGAACACCACTACGTAAACCGCCACCTGCTTAAAGATGAAAAGCAAGTCTTCACGTTGACGTTGAATGTCGGCGATTAAACCGAGAAAGGCCAGAAGGAGCACCCAGAGCAACAAAACGAAAATTGGCCAACGCTGTTCGCGAACAAAATTGACTGCAATCAACAGTATTGCTCTCACTGGCCGCCTTCAGTCTTGGGTGCTTGATCGGCGGTGACTTCCAGGAAAATATCCTCCAAGGAGCGCCGCACTGGATTCACACTCAGAATCTCACCACCCAGATTCCAAACCCTCTCCAGTGCGGGTCGCTGCTTGCTCGATTCCACAGTGAATCGCACCACGCCATCCTGAGCCACAGCGCCTGCAATAGCGTTCGCCGCGATGCCTCGCGCCAGGATTTCCGTTTGCTCGCCGGACTGAAGTAGATCCACGGTTCTGCCCAATCGCACCAATCTGCCGCGATGCAGCACGGCCACCCGATCGCATACCAGCTCGACTTCCGAAAGCAGGTGGGAGCTCAGAAAGATTGTTTTGCCGTCTTCCCGAGCCTTCAAAAGAAGCTCGCGAACTGCGACTCGAGCCAGTGGATCCAGGGCAGAAGTGGGTTCGTCCAGAATAAGCAAGTCCGGATCATTTACCAAAGCCTGTGCCAGACCGACCCGCTGCAGCATGCCGCGCGAAAACTTACCCACGTTGCGGCCGGCTTGGTCCTGCAACCCCACCGCTGCCAAGGCTTCGCGTGCACGTTTTGCCAGATACGCCCCCCGCATTCCATTGAGTGCGCCGTAGAAACGAACCAGACTCTCCGCACGCCGATGATAAAGAGCAACATTTTCCGCAAGAAAGCCGACACGACGGCGGGCTGGTGCGTATCCAAAGGGTTGACCCAGCATGCGCCCGCTGCCGCTGGTCGGACGCATGAATCCCATGGCCAGATGGATTGCCGTGCTCTTCCCCGCACCGTTGGGACCCAGGAAACCGAAAATTTCTCCGGTCTCAACCTGCAAGGTGAAATCATCCAGAGCACGCAGTCGGCGCCGACTCGCAAAGCTGCGATATTCCTTCGCAAGATTTTCGAACTCGAGTGCGCCTGGCATTTGCGTTCATTCTAACCGGGCCGGTGAAAAAAAATTGAGTTCTGAATTGTTCCCGGTAATCCACAGTCCGAGATTTGACAATCCCTAGGTGTGCCGTCATGATGGTGACCTCGCCGGTATTCGTTCATCCCGGAGGCAAGTTATGGCAGATTTTATTCGGAGGATCTGGTCGGAAGATCAGGGTCAGGATATTGCTGAGTACGCGGTTATGCTCGCAGTAATCCTGGTGTTAGTGGTCGGAACCATAAGGCTGATCGGATCCAACGCCAATACCGTCTTTTCTAGCGCCGCGAGTTCAATTCAATAGCGCTCAGGGAAATACCAAACGCAAAGCCGGAGAAATTTCTCGTCCTTTCGGAACGGATTCTCTCTTAGGTTTCGCGTCAGTCCATCGATTATTTATCCGCAGGCTGTCGAGTCACCCCTGCTGCTCCGCGCTGCTTTTGCGCTATCCAGAAGGATCCCCTTGTTGCCGACCTCATTTTTTGAGAGAAATCTGAGGGGCGCGATCCATGTCTGCTTGTTTGTCGGCCTCAGCATTTCGGTAAGTTGTAACAATCCCCAGAATGATCCGCGACAGCAGCAATCCAGCCAGCCGAAAACGGTAATACGGCACGACCTTAAGCATGACGAAGCCCTGGGTGGGCATACCCTTCAGCGCCACGTCGGCCAATCCGATGAAAAGCTCCTCAAACGCCTCAGAGCGCAGCCAGAGATCGCAGCAGCCTCGACCTATGCCGATGAGGAGACTGCGGAGCAGGTGGTTTCTGTGGCGCTGAGCCAAAACTCGGAACGAGTTGAAGCGTGGCGGTCCGGACCTGGAAGAAAACCAAACCTGGTCTTGCATTACCACGGGGCCGAACCCATTGGCAGAAGTGTACGCCAAGGAGAATCTTTGGCTGCCGATTGTTATGACGCAATCGTCGTTTTGAAGGCTGATGGACCCGGTGATTTTCACGTACTGACTACTTACCCGGAGCTCAAGTGAACGATCGGTCTCATGAGGGTATCTCCGCGAAGAGCCAACAATTTCCGAGGCTGGCGGAGTTCTGTCAGGGTTATCTACACCAGGATTTCTTGGACGAGTACGGGTCCGTGGAATCTGCGGCCAGCACTTATTTATCAGACGCAAATCCTAATCAGGTCCGCCAGCTAAAGTCCGAATGGGAGAAATTCTTAGAAGTGGTTCGAGAACACGCCTCGACTCCATCGACTCAACTATCGTCGTTCCGCAAGGCCATGGTTGAGTTGGGCTCAAGTTGGCGGCCGCAAACCTTGGCTGATATCGACACTTTGACCAAAATCTTTGCGGCCCATGGAAAATAGATCTCAACCTCCGGTACGAGCGTCAATCATCGGTTCTGAACAGGCCCACTGTGCACTGGCCAACAACCTGTCCGCTCTGACCAAGTGGCAAGATTTGGAGTGGATTGATTAATTCTTTGGTTATTGTAGTCGATCACACTATGAGCCCCAAAAACCCCTTTCACATCTTGCGCACCAACAGAAGGCGTATGATTTCCACCTCTAGGCGGACCAATTTCAATGCTAAGGAGACTCAAGATGAAAAAATTGCTTCTAATCCTTGTCTGTCCGATGCTGTTTGCGGTTGCCGGTGTCGCGCAAGAGCACTTTACAGAGGGTCCGGTGTGGCGCGTGACCCTAATCAAGGTCAAGCCTGCTCAAATGGATGCCTATCTAACCAGCCTTCGCCAAGCATCGAAGCCTCTACTCGACGAGCAGAAGCGCCAAGGGCTCATTATGGATTACAAGGTTTTTCTCAAGGAGACCCAAGAAGGCCCGCACGATTGGGACCTTGCCCTAGCGGTTCAGTACAAGAATCATGCCGCGATGGACGGATTGACCGCAAAAAATGAGGCTCTACGTGACAAGATAATGGGCGGGAAACAGCAGGCTCAGCAGGTGGCGGAAAAGCGTACCGAAATACGTGAAGTCGTCAGTTCGGAACTATTACAGGAGATTATGCTCAAGTGAGCACCTCTCAGCATGAGATGACAAAAGCCCGCTCGGCTCATCTGAATGGGCCGGGCATTTTTTAACTTCCACTCTTCACTCTCGCTAGGGATTAAAACGACTGGTTACGATACAAAACCACTGAAAGGGACCATTCTTTTTTCACAAACCATTGGAAAAAAATGGCGGGGACGACGGGACTCGAACCCGCGGCCTCTGCCGTGACAGCGCTGCGTGAAATGGTTTTACAACAACTTACAAGACACGCGGGGACTGCCAAACGCCGCGCAAGTCATATAAGACATGCCAAGTTGTGGGCTGGGAATTTTTAGGGAAAACTGCCCTGAACGCTACCTTGCACGGGCAGTGATGTAAGCTCAGAACGAGACTCTACGCGCCAACCGCGCCATGGTTGCCATGCTTCTCGGTTGCGGTCTTCGGCGGTCCGAACTCTTGTCCCTGACTGTGAAGACAATCCAGCAGCGTCAAGCACCATTGTCAGGCAGTCCCGCAAAGAGAATTAGTGAGAAAGAGCTATAGTTTCATCACTTTTTACTTTTATGTACTTTCGCTCGAGTACCCGCAGGCGCTTTCCTCTTCAATTTGATCTGATTGAAATCAACGGCGGCACGGACGAGATTTTTTAGAGCACGCTCATTAATCTTATCGCCTTCGAAAAAATCGATCGCTCGCCACGCATTGCCTTCGAGGCCCGCGTTGAAGAGCTTGTCAGGATCTGGGAGGCTCGCCCCATGGGAAAAGGTAAGCTTCACCTTATCTTTGTGGGCGTTGGCGACCGCGATTATTCCGTCGTGAGACCACACTGGGCTTCCCATCCACTTCCATTCCTCGATTATCTCCCGGTCGGCCTCAAGGATGCTCTTGCGGATGCTGGCGAACGTTTTCCACGCCAGTCTGTGAGTTCTGCGATCAGTTGGTCAATACGTTCCGATGGATTCATTGGATCTTTATGCCTCGAATTCTTGTCCCGTTTTCATGCGAGTAGTTTTATTTGGGTAACCTTTAGGGGAAAGGGTAAATTTGAGTCCTTCTATCAGCGGTAACAGGCTGTATTTTATCGAGCTTTGTGATTCCGAATCGAACCGTAGTCGGGATAGGCCATCGGCTGGTCCTGTCTCATCTTATTGAACTCTGGCGTGAAAGCTTCCCAAACTTGCTCACATCGCCCCCCGCTCCTAACCTTACCTCGACGCGCTTCATATTGCCGCTATCCGCAGATGCTTGCGCTACGCAACTCTGTAAACAGGGCCTGGCGTTGGAGTTAAGCCGCCCGCTTTAGCGGGTCGGCTTGAATGACTTGTTAGGCCGATGCCAGTGAAAAAGGCACTGACGCCAGCCCGGTACGCTGACTTTGGAAAGGAACGGCCATGCCGGCAGCGGTTCGCTGCAGCGCTTTTTAGGCCGATCTCTTCGCAATAAGTCGTCGAAGGACATGGCCTTTCCACATCCAAAATCCCGAAAGGACCATTACAGGAACGACGACAAACCGAACCCGGTCGGCGTACTTTGGAATTTCTTCAAACGGACTATAAATATAACCGAGTATCGGAATGCTAAAGACGATGTGAATCCAGCGAAGAATCGAACGTTTGGTGGCATCTTTCATGATTAATTTGTCCTCCATTTATCGGCGATACCGCGTCATTTACTCTGGCCCAGCTTTGAATTGTGCCGGCAGATTTCAGTCTATCCGCGCCAAGACCTGCTCCAAGGCCGCAAAGAACCCCTGCCACCCGTAGTTGGCGCCCTGGTGGGCCTGCTGCTGATCCGGCCGGAAGCCCGACTGCTCCATGAGCAGGTGGGTCCCCGTGCTCGAAGGGGTGAGAGTCCAAGTGACGACACTCTCGAGACCATAGGCCGCCCACGTGTAAGACATGAGATTGTTCTCGCGCGCAGCGCGCACTTCGATGTTGCCGAACGGAGAGCCCATGCGCGCTTCATCCACCTCGATTCACGACTCTTGAGCCGCCTGAGGCGGCCAGTTGGGCGTTTCAATACCGAACTGCTTGGCGTACTCCACGTTCAGCCGAGGCCAACCGAACTTCATCGCCTCGCCACCAACGATGCGGCCGATGGGAGTTCCGCTGAGGAGGTGATTCAGAACATCGAAACAAATGTGCCACCCGGCAGCACCCATTGAGATGAAGCGGCGATCGATGTTGTGCCACAGCGTCAGGCGGGTGCCGCCACCAAAGGCTTCGAGTTCCCACCGGATATCGTTGCCGCCCCAGTTGTACTCAAGAATCTTGGGAGCGTCGGCTCGCGTCACTCTTGTTTCGGAAACCTGCGGCGTGGGCGTTCCCACCGTGGTGAGCTTCACCGTGCCAACCGTACCCAGGCTCCCATCGGCGTCGAATGGCGCCCACTCGCGCAGATGCGCCGGGTCGGTAAGCGCCTGCCAGACTTTTTCCGGCGAGTGGCGCAGTTCCCGGACGAGAATGAGCGTCCACTTTTCTTCGCCCTTTAGTCCCCGGTCCTTTCGTACCTGCG
>WNGJ01002941.1_pt1 | contig 29795 bp, 25 predicted proteins | sample 5400611 | NCBI WGS metagenome assembly WNGJ01 (sample SAMN13153375, study PRJNA577476) | soil metagenome | isolation source: 40 cm soil or saprolite under Garry oak tree replicate 1 | place: USA:California | collected 2016-06-15
GATCGACAGCTCGAGGACCCGCTTCGCCTGCGGCGTGAACGGCACCTCGCCGAAGGTCAGGGTCTTGGGGAACCCGGCCAGCGCCCGTTCCACTTCGGCCTTGACCGTCTCCAACCGGAGGCCCAGGCGCTGCAGCACTGCGGTCGCGATGCCCTCGCCGTCACGGATGAGTCCCAGGAGGATGTGCTCGGTCCCAACGAAGTCATGACGGAACCGCCCTGCCTCTTCCCTGGCCAGGATGATGACCCGACGCGCCCGCTCCGTGAATCGCTCGAACACTGTGGGTGACCTCGCGCCTTTCTCGAGTTCGGGTTGTCGTTCGCCTCGGGGGCATGATCTGCCCCGATGCCCCGATGCTTCCTAAACCTGCGATGAGTATATGCCTTCCGCCGCCGCGCGACTAGGGATTTCTTGGCCGGCTCCGCGTCACCTCGCTGTAACTCATTGAAACTGGTGGCCTCACGGCCAGGGGACCGCTCGGCCGTCGACCAGGCGATACCCCCGGTCGGCCTTCCGGGCCAGCTCGTGATTGTGGGTCGCGATCACGAACGCCAGGTGGTACTCGGCCTGCAGGCGCAGGAACAGGTCCCAGATGACCTCGCTGGTCTTCGGGTCGAGGTTGCCGGTCGGCTCGTCGGCCAGGATGACCCGGGGGCGCCCGACCAGGGCACGCGCGATCGCGACCCGCTGCTGCTCGCCGCCCGACAGCTCGCCCGGACGATGGCTCTGGCGGTCCCCCAGGCCGACCTCGTGCAAGGCAGCGGCCGCGCGCTCCCGCGCCGCGGGCAGGCTTTCACGCTGGATCAGCGCGGGCAGCATCGCGTTCTCGAGCGCGGTCATCTCGCCGAGCAGGTTGTAGAACTGGAAGATGAAGCTCACCTCGGTCCGGCGCAGCTTGGCCAGCGCCGCGTCGCTCCAGTCGGACACGTCCGCGCCGTCCCACCGCACGCGGCCCGCGGTCGGCCGGTCGAGCGTGCCGAGCAGGTGGAGGAGGGTGGACTTCCCCACCCCGGAGGCGCCGATGATGGCCACGCTCTCGCCCGCGTTCACGGTGAGGCTGACCCCGCGCAGGACCCGGACCACCTCCGGCCCCATCCGATACTCGCGCTCGAGCTCCTGTGCGACGAGCAGCGGCTCACTCATAACGGAGCACGTCCACCGGATCCATGCGAGCGGCCCGCCGGGATGGCGAAAGGGTGGCCAGGAAGGAGATGACCAGGGTCGAGCCCACGATCATCGCGAAGTCGGAGCCGGTGAGCTTCATCGGCAGGTAGCTGATCTGGTAGACGTCTCCCGCGAGCCGGATGATCTTGTAGGTGTTCTGCACCCAGATCAGGAGGAGCCCGAACGCGCTGCCCGCCACGGTGCCCACCAGGCCGATCAGCATGCCCGCCACTAGGAACACCGCCCCGATGCTGCCCGCCCCCGCCCCCATCGCCTTCAGGATCCCGATCTCCTTGCGCTTCTCGGCCACGAGCAGTACCAGGTGGCCGATGATCGCGAAGGCGGCCACCAGCACGATGATCGTGACGATCACGAAGAGCGCGAGCTTCTCGAGCTGCAGCGCCGCGAACAGGTTGCGGTTCATGTCCATCCAGTCGCGGATCCAGAAGGCCCCGTTCAGGCGCCCCGCGATGGCCGCCCCCACCTCCTTGGCGTCGAAGGGGTTGGCGAGCTTGACCTCGACCCCGGTGACCCGGTCGCCGAGACCGGCAAACTCCTGGGCCGCCGCGAGCGTGGTGTAGGCCAGCGACGCGTCGTATTCGTACATCCCGATCTCGACGTAACCGGCGACCAGGAAGCGCCGCATCTTGGGCACGAGGCCCACCGCGGTCATGGCGCCCTGCGGGGAGATCACGGTGATGTAGTCGCCGGTCACCACCCCGAGACTCCGGGCCAGCTCGCGACCCAGGAGCAGCGCGGGCTCCGGCCCGGCAAGCAGCGGCTTGACGCTGCCGTAGCGCACCTGGGCCGCGAGGGCGTCACGCACGGCGGGGGTGGCCAGGTCCACCCCGCGCAGGAGACCGCCGGTGGCGCCACCACCCGGGGAGGTGAACAGGGCCTGCTGCAGGACGAAGGGGGTCGCGGAGATCACCCCGGGCACCGGGGCCACCCGCTCCGCGAGCGCGCCCCCGTTGGCCACCCCGCGGCCGCCCGCCTCCATGATCAGCACGTGGGGATTGGCCGCGATGATCTTGTCGCGGATGCCGTCCTGGAAGCCGGTCATCACGGCCAGGACCACGATCAGCGCGCTGACTCCGAGGAAGACCCCCCCGATGCCGATCCACACGAAGAGGGAGAGGTTCGTTCGGTGGCCGCGCGCGCGGAGGTAGCGCAACCCGAGGAAGATCTCGAAGGGCATGCGGCCGTACTGCATCACGGAGCGGGCTCCGCCTCGTCCCCGGCGGTGTCGGCGCCGCTCCGCTCCGGTCGCAGGAGCGGGAACAGGATCACGTCGCGGATCGACGCGGCGCCGGTGAACAGCATCGCGAGCCGGTCGATGCCGATGCCCTCCCCCGCGGTCGGGGGCAGGCCGTACTCGAGCGCGCGCACGAAATCCTCGTCCATCCAGTGCGCCTCCTCGTCGCCCCGCTCGCGCTCCGCGGCCTGGTCCTCGAAGCGGCGGCGCTGGTCGATGGGGTCGTTCAGCTCGGAGTAGGCGTTGGCGATCTCGCGGCGGCAGACGTAGAGCTCGAACCGGTCGACCAGCCGCGGCTGCTCCGCCTTCTGCTTGGACAGCGGGGACAGCTCGATCGGGAAGTCGATCACGAACGTGGGCTGGACCAGGGACGGCTCCACCAGCGTGTCGAAGATCTCCTTCCAGAGGGCCACCGCGCCCTCGTCGCCCTGTAAGATTGCCTGGGTCTTGTGGTCGCTCGCGAAGCCGCCGCGGCGCGTGGCGGCGGCTCCGAGCGTGCGCGCGTCGGTGTCGGGGGTGACCGGGCTCCCCAGCGCCTCGCTCAGTCCCTCGAAGAAAGGCAGCCGGCGCCAGGGCGGGGCCAGGCGCACCGTCTCGCCCTGGTAGGTCAGGGTGTCCGCGCCGACGAGGGTCTGGCCGAGGTGCAGGAACACCTCCTCGGTCAGCTCCATCAGGTCGTGGTAGTCGGCGTAGGCTTGGTAGAACTCGAGCATCGTGAACTCGGGATTGTGCTGGGTGGAGACGCCCTCGTTCCGGAAGTTTCGATTGATCTCGTACACCCGGTCCAGGCCGCCCACCACCAGGCGCTTGAGGTACAGCTCGGGCGCGACGCGCAGGTAGAGCGGCATGTCGAGCGCGTTGTGATGCGTCACGAACGGCTTGGCCGCGGCGCCCCCGGGGATCGGCTGCATCATCGGGGTCTCCACTTCGAGGAAGCCCCGCGCGTCGAAGAACGCGCGCAGGGTCGCGATGAGGCGGCTCTTCATGACCAAGGCCTCGCGGACCTGGGGATTGACGATCAGGTCGATATAGCGTCTGCGGTAACGAGTTTCCACGTCCTTCAGGCCGTGCCACTTCTCGGGCAGGGGGCGGAGGGCCTTGGTGAGGAACTCGAACTGCTTCACCGCCACCGTCAGCTCGGCGGTGCGCGTGCGGAACAGCTCGCCGGTGACCCCGATGAAGTCGCCCACGTCGAGATCCACGAAGGCCGCGTACGCGGGGCCGAGCACGTCGGCGCGGGCGTAGATCTGGATCTGGCCGGACTGGTCCCGCAGCACCGCGAAGCAGCTCTTGCCATGGTGGCGCATCGCCATCACCCGCCCGGCCAGCGCGACCGGCCCCGCGCTCTGCAGCATCGCCTCGTCGGCGTCCTTGAACCGTGCCTGCAGCGTGCCGCCCCAGTGGGTGACCGGGAAGCGCGCCCCGAAGGGGCTCACGCCGCGCGCCCGCCAGGCGTCGAGCTTTTCGCGGCGGCGGCGCATCTGCTCGTTGGCGTCGGGGGGCAGGCCGGGGGACGTGGTCATGGGACGGCGGTCAGGGCTGGGGCGCGGGGCGGGCCGCGGTCAGATAGGCACGGATGAACGGGTCGAGGCCGCCGTCCATCACCGCTTCCACGTTGCCGACCTCCACCCCGGTGCGATGGTCCTTGATGATCTGGTACGGCGCGAAGGTGTAGGTGCGGATCTGGCTGCCGAACGCGATGTCCTTCTTTTCCCCGGTCAGGTCGGCCAGCTCCTGCTTCTGCTTCTGCTCGTAGATCTGGAAGAGCCGCGACTTGAGGATGCGCATCGCGGTATCGCGGTTGCGCAGCTGGGAACGCTCGTTCTGGCACGCCACCACGATGCCGGACGGCAGGTGGGTGATGCGCACCGCGGAGTCCGCGGTGTTGACCCCCTGCCCGCCCGGCCCCGAGGAGCGGTACACGTCGATCCGGAGGTCCTCGTCGCGGACGACCACCTCCACGTCCTCGACCTCGGGGATGACCGCGACGGAGGCGAACGAGGTGTGACGGCGTCGCGAGGCGTCGAACGGGGAGATGCGGATCAGGCGGTGCACGCCGGTCTCGCCCTTGAGATGGCCGTAGGCGTACTCGCCGGTCATCTCGATGGTCACCGACTTGATCCCCGCCTCCTCGCCCGCGAGCAGGTCCACCACCTCGGCCTTGAATCCCGCTCGCTCCGCCCAGCGCAGGTACATGCGCATGAGCATCTGGGCCCAGTCCTGCGACTCGGTGCCGCCCGCTCCGGGGTGGATGGAGAGGATCGCGTTCTTCCGGTCCTGTGGCCGGGACAGGATCACCTTGAGCTCGAAGGCCTCGACCTCCTCGCCCAGGCGCTTCAAGCTCTCCTGGATCTCGGCGGTCATGCTTTCGTCGCCCGCCTCGGTGGCCATCTCCCAGAGGAGGCGGTTCTCCTCCGCCCGTCCCGCGAGCTCCTTGAAGGTGCCGACGGTGCGGGCCAGCTCGGCGCGCTCCTGCACGACGGCCTGCGCCTTGCGGCTGTCCTCCCAGAACGACGGGACCGACATCTCGGCGTCGATCAGGCCGAGGCGGGTCTCCTTGGCCGGGACGTCAAAGATGCCCCCGGAGGTCGTCCAGACGCTTGTCCAACTCCGCCACGTCTCGCTTCAGCTCGCCTAGCACGTTGCGGGTGACCTCCGGAAGAAGGCAATGCCGGCCCCCGCGAGCCCGACGGCGGCGCAGGCATAGACCAGCCAGTCGCCGAGGCGCGCGTAGAGTGTCAGGGGGCCTCGTAGAGGAATGCGGTGGTGGAGCACGCCGCGCGCCTGCAGGGGTAGCGTGGGACCGATGCTCCCGGCCGGATCGACGAACCCGGAGATGCCGGTGTTGGCGGCGCGCGCGATGGCCACGCGCTGCTCGACCGCGCGGAAGGGCAGCATCCCCAGATGCTGCCAGGGGCCCGCCGTCTCGCCGAACCACGCGTCGTTGGTGATGTTGGCCATGAACCTCGCTCCGCCGATCACGAACCCCCGAAACAGCTCGGGGAAGATGATCTCGTAGCAGATCACGGTCCCGAACGGCGCGCCCGGCAACGGAAAGACGGTCTGGGTGTCCCCTTCTCCGAATTCCGAGATGAACTCCGCCCAGCCCTTGATGAAGCCGAGCAGACCGGCGAGCGGAACGTACTCTCCGAACGGAACCAAGTGAATCTTATCATACTTGCCCGTAATCCCTTGTCCGGTCAGGAAAAATGCGCTGTTCAGGAACTGCCCCCGAGGCCCGTCGCGCCGGTCGATCGAGCCGACCAGGATGGGCGTGCCGATGTCGGTGGAGAGGCGCCTCAGCCGCTCGAGCAGTTCGGGGTCCCCGCGCAGGAAGATGGTGGTCGCGGTCTCCGGCCAGAGCACCACCGCGGGTCGTGTCAGGGCCGCTTCCCGGGTGAGCCGCTCGTAGATGTCGAGGATCTGGGCGTGACGCGCGGGATCCCACTTGATCGTCTGCTCGATCGACGGCTGGATCACCCCGACGTCCACGGACCCCGTGTCGGCCACGCGCTCGGTGCCGAGGGCGTGCGCGCCGAAGCCGAGGGTGCCGGCCAGGAGAAGCGCCGCCGCCGCGGCGCCCGGCCACGCCCGCCGCGGTCCGAGCGCGAGCAGCGCGGCCAGCGCCGTGTTCACCGCCGCGATCACGAGCGACACCGCGTACACTCCGCCCAGCTCCGCGACCTGGATCACCGGGAGCCGGGCGTGCTGGGAGTAGCCGAGCAGACCCCACGGGAATCCGCCCATGAGATGCCCGCGCAGCCACTCCCCCACCACCCAGAGCGCGGGCGCGAGGGCGAGCGCGGGCCCGGCCCCGAGCCGGCGCGCGAGCCACGCGGTCGCGCCCGCCACCGCGCCGAGGTACAGGCCGCAGTAGGCGGCCAGGGCCACGATCGGCAGCCACGTGACCGGCCAGGGGATCGCGCTGTAGTGGAGGAAGGTGTGATCGAGCCAGCGCAGCAGGACCACGTAGAACACGGTGCCGGCGAGCCAGCCGTCCGCGAGGGCCGCGCGGGGGGCGCGCGTAGCCCCCGAGACCAGGGCCGGCACGAGCCAGGCCCAGGCGAGTAGCGACCAGTCGGTCTTCGGGAAGGCCAGCGCGCCCAGTACCCCGGAGAGCGTGAGGGCGAGGAGGGACGCGGCGCGCGTCCGCCGGGAACGCTCCGGCTCAGGCTCCACTGGCGAGCCGATCGGCCAGGGCCCGCGGCAGTCCCGCGGCGAGGATCTTCCGCGCCGCCGCCGCGTGATCGTACGGGACCCGGCGGATCGTCACGGTGCGCGCGTCGCGGTCCCAGATCGCGTAGCAGGCGCGGGGATCGCGATCGCGCGGCTGGCCCACGCTGCCCACGTTGACGACGTAGCGCCGGCCGTCGTCGAGCCGCACCTGCGCCGCGGGCGCGTCGAGCCGGCCCGCGTGGTCCGGGCCCCCGCTGCCCACCGACCACACCCCGGGCAGGTGCGAGTGGCCGACGAAGCAGAGTCGCGTGGCGAAGTCGCCGAAGACCTGCAGGCCGTCCTCGGCGGAGACGAGGTAGTCCCACTCCTCGGGATTGCGCGGGCTCGCGTGCACCAGGGTGGCGTCCTCGACGATGCGGACGAGCGACAACGCGGTCAGGTAGTCGCGGTGCCCCTGGTCGAGCTGCTCGGCGGTCCAGCGGGCCGCCGCTCGCGCCCAGGGGTTGAACCACTGGAGATCCAGCAGGCCCAGGGCGGCGTGCTCGTGGTTGCCGGCCACCATCGCGCTCGCCCGCTCGCCCACCCGCTCCACGCAGGCCACCGGGTCGGCCCCGTAGCCGACCAGGTCTCCCAGGCAGAGCACCTGGTGCGCGCCCTCGGAGGCCGCGTCGGCCAGCACCGCGGTGAGCGCCTCCAGGTTCGCGTGGACGTCGGAGATGACCGCGTAGCGGATGGGTGGTTCTCGGCTCAGGGAGCGGGCGCCTGCTCTTTGTGGATGCGATCGAGGATCCCGTTGATGAAGCGGCTGGATTCGTGGGTGCTGAACTTCTTCGCCACCTCGAGGGCCTCGTTGATCGCCACCTTCGGAGGGACGCCGGTTCCCCACAGCAGCTCGAAGATGCCCTGGCGCAGGATGTTGCGGTCGACGACCGCCATCCGCTCGAGCTCCCAGTTCTCGGCGTAGCGGACGATCAGCTCGTCGATCTTGGCCTCGTGCATCTTGGTGCCGCGCACGAGCGCCTCCGCGAACTCGCGTGCCTCCCGGTCCACCGGGTGCCGGCGCCAGAACTCGTCGAGATGCGGCTGGGGATCCTCCTCGCCCTGCACGTCCAGCTGGTAGAGCAGCTGCAGGGTGAGCTCGCGGGCCTTGCGTCGGCGTCCCATCAGCGCTTCCCGCGGGCCCGGCGGCCGCGGCCCGTCAACGGTTCCCGCGGGGCCCCGCGCCGCGCCCGCCGCCACGCCGCCATCTCGAGCGCGGCCAGCGCGGCCTCCTCCCCGCGATTGCCGATCGTCCCGCCCGCGCGCTCCCACGCCTGCTCCTCGGTCAGCGCGGTGATCACCCCGAAGGTGACCGGCACCCCGGTGTCGAGCCCGGCGCGCGCGATGCCGTGGGCCGCCACGCTGCAGACGTAGTCGAAGTGCGGGGTCGCTCCCTTGATCACCACCCCCACGCACACGATGCCCGCGAACCGGCGGCTCCGGGCGAGCGTCATCGCGGCCTGGCCCAGCTCGAAGGATCCGGGCACCCAGTGCACCTCCACCAGGTCGCCGGTCACCGCGTGGTCGGCGAGCGCGGCGAGGGCGCCGTCGAGCAGCTTCTTCGAGATGGGCTCGTTGAAGCGGGCCACGATCACCGCGAAGCGTTGCCCGCGGGCGGCGGGGGCGACGGAGCGCTTCGGAGCGATGCCGGCCATCGGCTAGTCCGGGAACGACGAGAAGAGATGCCCGAGCTTCTCGCGCTTGGTGCGCAGGTAGCTCCGGTTCGCGTCGGTAGTCGGCACCTCGAGCGGCAGGCGCTCGACCACCTTGAGGCCGTAGCCCTCGATGCCGACGATCTTCTTCGGATTGTTCGTGAGGATCTTGAGATTCTTGACCCCGAGGTCCACCAGGATCTGCGCGCCGATGCCGTAGTGACGCAGGTCGGCGCGGAATCCCAGGGCGTGGTTGGCCTCGACGGTGTCCTTGCCCGCATCTTGAAGTTCGTAGGCCTTGAGCTTGTTCAGCAGGCCGATGCCGCGGCCCTCCTGGCGCATGTAGACCAGGATGCCGCGCCCGGCGTGCTGGATGATGGCGAGCGCCTTGTGGAGCTGGGGGCCGCAGTCGCACCGGTGCGAGCCGAAGACGTCGCCGGTCAGGCATTCGGAGTGCACGCGCACCAGCACCGGATCCTCTGTCTTGACGTCGCCCAGCACCAGGGCCAGCGGCTGGCGCTCGTCCACCGTGGTCTCGTAGGCGATGACCTGGTACTCCCCGTGCTCGGTGGGCATGCGGGTAGTGGCGGCGCGGCGGACCAGCTTCTCCTTGTGGATGCGGTACTCGATCAGGGCCTTGATCGTGATGACCTTGAGCCGGTACTCGCGGGCGAGCGCCATCAGCTCGGGCAGGCGCGCCATGCCGCCCTCCTGGTCGAGCACCTCGCAGATGACCCCCGCCGGCGCGCAGGCGGCCAGGCGGGCCAGGTCGATCGCGGCCTCGGTGTGGCCGGCGCGGCGGAGCACGCCGCCCGGCATGGCCCGCAGCGGGAAGATGTGCCCGGGACGCGTGAGGTCCTCCGGCCGCGTCGTGGCGTCCACCAGCGTGCGGATGGTGACCGCGCGATCGTAGGCGGAGGTGCCGGTGGTCACGCCCCGGCGAGCGTCCACGCTGACCGTGAAGGCGGTGCCGAGCGGCGCGGTATTGTCCGAGACCATCATCGAGATCTGCAGCTCGTCGAGGCGCTCGCCGAGCATGGGCATGCAGATGAGCCCGCGCCCGTACTTGGCCATGAAGTTGACCGCCTCCGGGGTCGCCTTCTCGGCGGCCATGAGCAGGTCGCCTTCGTTCTCGCGGTCCTCGTCGTCGACCACGATGAGCATGCGACCGGCGCGGATCTCCTCGATGCCTTCCTCGATCGGGACGAACTCGGACTCGCTCACCGGGTCCCCTCTCTCGCGTCCGGCCCGTTCACTGGGGCCGGCGGCTCCCGCAACTGCAGTATCCGCTGCACGTACTTGCCGATCATATCCATCTCGAGGTTCACGCGCTTGCCCCGCGTCAGTCCCCCCAGGGTGGTCGCGGCCAGGGTGTGCGGGATGATCATGATCTCGAAATCCCGCTCGTTGAGCCGCGCCACCGTGAGGCTGACCCCGTCCACCGCCACCGAGCCCTGCGGGATCAGCAGGGGGGCGAGCGCCTCGCCCGGCCATTCTATCGTGAGCCGGGCGGTCTCTGCCGCCCGGGTGAGCGCGGCCACCGTGCCCACCGAGTCGACGTGCCCCTGGACCAGGTGCCCGCCCACCATGCCCCCGAGCCGCATCGGGCGCTCCAGGTTGACCGGATCACCCACCGCCAGGTCGCCGAGCGCGGTCCGCACCAGGGTCTCGGGGCCCACGTCGAAGCGCAGCGTGCGGGCGCCCACCTCGACCACGGTCAGGCAGGCTCCGTTCACCGCCACGCTCGCCCCCACCCCGCTCTCCTCGAGGACGAGGTCGGCGCCGAGCACGAGGCGCGATCCCGCGCGCTCGAGCACCCGGCCCACTTCCTCGACCAGGCCGGTGAACATGTCAGCGCTCCACGCGGCCTTCCAGCAGCCAATCGTCGCCGAGCGGCCGCGCGGTCAGGCCGCTCACGCGGAGGGCAGCGCTCAGCGCGAGGCCGGGCCCGCCCGCCGGGGTCGGCGCGGCGGATCCGCCCAGGAGCTTGGGGGCCACGAACGCCGCCACCCGGTCCACCAGGCCGGCCAGCACGAACGCGCCGGTCAGCTCGCCGCCGGCCTCGAGCAGCACCGCGATGACGTCAAGGGCGAAGAGCCGCGCGCACAGGTCGCTCACGTCCACCCGCCCGTCACGGGACTTGCACTGCAGCACGGTCACACCGCTCGACGCCAGATCGGCGACTCGCGCGGCGGGCGCGTCCTCTCCCACCGCCACCAGGATGCGCGAGCGGGTGCCGGTGCGCAGCATGGCGGCCTCGAGGGGCAGGCGCGCGCGGCCGTCGACCACCACGCGGTACGGCTCGCGTGGCCAGGGCTGCTCGAGCCGCACGGTGAGGGCCGGGTCGTCGGCCAGCACGGTGCCGATACCGGTGACGATGGCGTCGTTCTCGCTTCGCAGCCGATGAGCCTCGCGGCGCGCCGCCTCTCCCGTGATCCACCGCGATTGGCGATCGTGGGACGCGATCTTGCCGTCGAGGGTCATGGCCCACTTCGCGGTCACGTGCGGGCGCTGGAGCGCGGTCGCGGTGAGGAAGGCGTGGTTCAGCTCCCGCGCTTCCCGCTCGAGGCAGCCCACGTCGACCTCGATGGAGGCCGCGGCCAGCGCGTCGGCTCCTCCACCGGTCACGCGCGGGTTCGGATCGCGGGTGGCGGCCACGACGCGGCGCACGCCCGCGCGGACGATGGCCTCCACGCAGGGCGGGGTGCGGCCCACGTGGTTGCACGGCTCGAGGGTGACGTAGAGGGTGGACCCCCGGGCTCGCGCGCCGGCCTCCTCGAGCGCGGCCGCTTCCGCGTGTGGGCCGCCCGCCCGCTCGTGGAACCGCTCGGCGATCACCGCGTCGTTCCGGACCACCAGCGCGCCGACCATCGGATTGGGGGACGTGAGCCCCCGGCCGCGAGCGGCCAGGGCCAGCGCGCGGGCCATCCACCGGGTGTCGTCCATGGGTTCACCGGGGCGCTCCGAAGCCGCCCCGGCAGGCATTCTACCCTGCCGGCGTGGTCTCCGGCTGCTCCCCGAGCAGGGCGTCCACGAAGGTCCCGGGCTCGAAGGGCTGGAGATCCTCGATCTGCTCACCCACCCCGACCAGCTTGATCGGCACCGCCAGCTCCTGGTGGATGCGCAGCGCGATCCCCCCCTTGGCGGTGCCGTCGAGCTTGGTCAGCACGAGGCCGGTGAGCCCGACGGCCTCGTGGAACATCCGCGCCTGCTGGAGCCCGTTCTGGCCCGTCGGCGCCTCCAGCACCATCAGCGACTCGTGGGGGGCGCCGGGGAGCTGCCGGCCCAGGACTCGCTTGAGCTTTGCCAGCTCGTCCATCAGGTTCGATTTGGTGTGCAGCCGCCCGGCGGTGTCCACCAGCAGTACGTCCGAGCCGCGCGAGGAGGCTGCCTTCACCGCGTCGAAGACCACCGCGGCGGGATCCGCGCCCGGAGCCTGATGGATCACCTGGACGTCGATGCGCCGGCCCCACTCCTGCAGCTGCTCGATCGCAGCCGCCCGGAACGTATCGGCCGCCGCCATCAGCACCCGCTTGCCGTCGGACTTGAGCGAGGCGGCGAGCTTGGCGGTGCTGGTGGTCTTGCCCGCGCCGTTGACCCCCAGCATGAGGATCACGGTCGGGTGCCCATCGAGCTGCAGGGGCGCCGCCGCTCCCGCGAGCGATTCGGTGAGGAAGCGATGGAGGGCGGCGCGCACGTCCTGGCTCGAGCTGACCCGGCCCCACTTGACCTCGTCGCGGACCTGCTTGACGAAGGCGCTCGCGGCGGCCGCGCCCAGGTCGGCCGCGATCAGGGTCTCCTCCAGGTCCTCTAGCATGGCCTCGTCGACCGGGCGGCCGATGGAGAGGATGGCCCCGAGGCCTTCATCCATCATCTCCCGGGTGCGTCGCAGCCCCTGCCGGACGCGCTCCCCGAGGGAGCGGAACAGGCTCACGAGCCGGTCGCGGCCGGCGCGGGGAGCTCGAGGCGCTGGATCACCGTCCCCTTCGGCCCCAGCGGCGGCAGGGCCTTGCCGTTCAGGGTGAGCTCGACGCCCCCGGCGTTGCCGATGGTCACGAGGAAACGGCGCTCGGCCGCCCACTCGCGGCTGGCTCCGGCGGGCAGGAGCTCCTCGGCGATCCGCCCCTCGTCGGTCTGGACGCGGACCCAGGTGGGCTCCAGCGCTCGGATCACCAGGCGTTGGCCCCCGGTCGAGGCCGTGCCCGGGGCCGGCCGGGCCGCGGACGGGGCTGTCGCGGCCGGGCTGCCCCCGGGCGGAGTCTCCGGTCGAGGTGGATCGGCCGCGACAGGTGGCGCTGGCGGCGGCGCGGAAGCCGTAACCGGGGGGGCGGATGTGGCCGGCGCGGGCGTGGCCGGTGCCGGCGCGGGTGGCGGGCTCGGGGCTGTCGATGTCGACGGCCTGGCCGGTTCCGTTCTCCAGGGCCTCCAGGTGGCGGATGCCCACGCGAGTCGAGCGCGCCATGTCCTCGAGGGAGCCGCCCTTGGCCTCGCGGAGGGAACGCAGATACGCGCCGAGGGACATGCCAGGGGCCTCAGCTTGCTGCATGCGCAGTAGTGTAGCGCAGCTCAGGCTTCGGTCAGCTTGACTGAGACGAGGCGCGAGAGCCCGGGCTCCTCCATGGTCACGCCGTAGAGCACGTCGGCGGCTTCCATGGTCTTGCGGTTGTGGGTGATCACCACGAACTGGGTCTGGGTGCAGAGCTCACGCAGCACGCGGAGGAAGCGGTGGATGTTGGCGTCGTCGAGCGGCGCGTCGACCTCGTCCAGCACGCAGAACGGGCTCGGCCGGTGGTAGAAGATCGCGAAGAGCAGGGCCAGCCCGGTGAGCGCCTTCTCGCCTCCCGACATGAGGGTGACCGCCTGCAGGCGCTTGCCCCGCGGCTGGGCCATCAGCTCCACGCCGAGCTCCAGGGGATCTTCCTCGCCCTCCTCCGGCGGCACCATTCGCAGCTCGGCCCGCCCGCCCTCGAACAGGCGGGAGAAGATCTCGCTGAAGTGCCGGTTGATGTCGTCGAAGGCCTCCTGGAACCGCTCCTGGGCGGTGCGGGTCATGCCGCGGAGAGCTTTTTCGAGATCCTTGATGGAGCCGACCACGTCGTCGTGCTGGGTCCGCAGGAAGTCGAGACGCTCGGTGAGCTCGCGGAACTCCTCGTCGGCCACCAGATTCACCGGGCCCATCGCCTCGAGCTTGGTGGAGAGCTCCTCGTGTCGCTGCCGCACCTCGCCCAGGTCCCGGGCCGTATCGTGGGCACCCAGCAGGGCTTCCGCGGTCTCGACCGCGTGCCGGCGCCGCGCCTCCTGGAGCAGCTCCTCGCGGCGCACCCGCCCTTCCGTCTCCATGAGGTCGAGCTGGTGGAGCCGGCTCACGAGCGAGTTCAGCTGCTGCTGCACCTCACGCAGCTCGCCGTCCACCGCCTGCCGCTCCGCGAGCTGCCGCTGGTGCTCCTCCGCGATGACCGCGACCTCGGCCTCGAGCCGGTCGCGCTCGGTCACCGCGTCGCGCGCTTGGGCGTCCGTCCGCTCGCGCTCGGTGGCCAGGTCGGCCCGGCGCTCCGCGATCTGCGCGCGACGGGCCACCGACTGCTCCTGCTGCAGGCCGAAGTCGCGCTCGAGGCCCACGATCCGCTCGATGTCGCGACCGAGGGAGTCGACCCGCTCGGCCACCGTGGCCAGCTCGACGCGACACCCGGTGAGGCGGTCGGTCAGCCCGGCCTCGTCCCCCTGCCCGGTCTCGAGCAGCGCCTGGAGCGCGCTCATGTCGCCGCCCAGGCCCGCCTCCTGCTCGGCGGCGGCCACCAGGGCGCGCTCGAGATCGAGGAGCTGCGAGGCCGTCTCGTCACGCTCGCCCGCGAGCTGCTCGTGCTCGGCCGCGAGGGTCTCTAGGTGCCGCGCGACCCGATCCGACTCGCGCTGCACCGACTCGAGATCCTTCTCGCCGGACAGCCGCGCCGCCTCCTGCGCCTGGTAGTTGGACTGGATCCCCTCGAGCCGCGCGCGCAGCCCGGCCACCTCGCGTTCCACCGTCTCGAGGTGCGCCGCCGCGACGTCGACGTCGCGCCCGAGGCCCCCCAACTCCTCGACGAGCTGGCGGATGGCCCGCTTGCGACCGAGGAGCGACTGATCGTTGCTCTGCCGCTCGCTGCCGCGATGGCCCCCGGTGAGCCGGCCACTCGGTGAGAGCACCTCGCCCGAGCGCGTGACGTAGGTCGCGATCACTCCGTTGCGCCGCCACAGGGTCTCGGCCTGGTCCAGGTGCGCCACGACGCCCACGCGCCCGAGCAGGTAGTGGAGGAGGGCCGGCCGCGGGCCGCCCACAAGCCGGGTCGCCCAGCTTACCTCTCCCGAGTCCTCGGGTACTGCGGCGGGCGCGGGCAGCGTCTCGAGCGGCAGGAGAGTCGCCGCACCCGCGCCCTCCCGCTCGAGATAGCCGAGCGCGGCCCGGGCGTGCTCGAAGCGCTCCACCACCACCCACTGCAGCCGGTCACCGAGGACGGCCTCCACCGCCGCCTCGAGCCCGTTCGGTACCTCCAGGAGATCGGCGACGGTTCCGACCACCCCGCCCAGATCTCCGGCGGCGGTGCGCGCAAACATCGCGCGGACGCCCGCGCCGTAGCCCTCGTGCTCCCGCTCGAGGCGCTCGAGCGCCTCGAGGGCCGACTGCCGCGCGGCCAGCTTCACCCGGAGGCCGGCCAGCGACTCCTGCGCCGCGGCCCGGACCGTCTCCTGATCCCGCCGCGCGCTCTCGATCTCGTGCAGCTCGGTGCTGAGCAGCGAGAGCTGGGCGCCGGTCCGCTGCCGCGCGGCCTCCAGGCCCAGGCGCGTGGCCGCGAGCGTGTCGGTCTCGGCGCGGGCTGAGGCCAGCTCGGCGGCGAGCCGGTCGGCGCGGCGGTCGACCTGGGTGCGCCGCTCGCGCAGCTCTCCACTCGAGCGTGTCAGATCGGCGCGGGCGCCCGCCACCCGGATCTGCTCGAGCCGGATGGCCTCGAAGCGCTCCCGACGCTCGCTGAGCGCGGACCGGCAGGCCTCGATCTGCGCCTCGACCGTCCGCACCTCCTCGTCTTGCCCGGCGTGCCGCTGCCGGGCCTCGTCGAGTGCCCGGCTCTTGTCGTCACGCTCGGCGGACAGGGCGACCCGCCGCTCCGCGAGCCCGCGGATCTCTTCCTCGAGCCGGGTCTCCTCCGCGAGCAGGTCCTGGATCTGCAGCCCCATCTGCTCGCGGCGCTCGAGCAGGCGCTCGGCCTCGCCCTGGATCTTCTGCACCGACTGGCGCAGATCGCCCAGCCGGTACTCGGTGTCCTGGATCGCCGCCGCCTGGAGGGCCTGCCGCCCGGTGAGGGTCGCCACCCGGGCCCGCTGCTGCTCCTCCGCCTCGCGGAGCGACTCCATCTCGCGCGTCACGGTTTCGTGCTGGGTGGCGAGGGCCGCATAGTCGGCGGCGACCAGGGCCAGGTCGAGGCTCTGCCGCTCGGACTGGAGCGCCTTGTACTGCTGGGCCTTGCGGGCCTGGCGCTCGATCGAGGAGAGCTGCCGCCGCACCTCCTCCATCACGTCGCGCAGCCGCTGCATGTTGAGCCGCGTCGCGTCGAGCTTGCCCTGGGTCTCGGAGCGCTGCTGCTTGTAGCGGGCGATGCCCGCCGCCTCCTCGATGAACATCCGACGCTCCCACGCCTTGGCGGTCAGCACGTGGTTGAGGCGCTCCTGGTCCATGAGCGCGTAGGCCTTGGGATTGACCCCGGTGCCCGCGAAGAGATCCTGCACGTCTCGGAGGCGGCACACGTTGGTGTTGAGCAGGTACTCGCTCTCCCCGGTCCGGTACAGCCGCCGGGCCACCGCCACCTCGCTCCACGGCACGTTGAGGCCGCCGTCGTTGTTGAAGACGAGGCTGACCTCGGCCATGCCCACCATCTTGCGCGAGGCCGAGCCGTGGAAGATGACGTCCTCCATCTTGTTGCCACGGAGGGTCTTCGGGCTCTGCTCACCGAGGGCCCAGCGTATCGCGTCGGCCACGTTGGACTTACCGCACCCGTTCGGGCCGACGATGCAGGTGACCCCGGGAAAGACCTTCACATCGGTCTTCTCGGCGAACGACTTGAAGCCATGGATCAGGATCGATTCGAGTCGCATGACGTGGCAACGCCCGCAGGGCGTGTTTCATTGATAACACACGGCCGGGGGATCAACCAAGAAAAAACCCCACGAGTAGGGGCCGCGGGGCCGCGGCGGCACTAGATGTGGGTCGGGCCGGACGGGGTCGCTAGGCCCCCTTGAGCAGGCAGCACTTCTTGTACTTCTTGCCCGAGCCGCAGGGGCACGGGTCGTTGCGGCCCACCTTCTGGCCGTCGGCGGCGCGCGGCTCGGTCCGGGTCGCGGTGGCGCGCGGAGCCCCGTCACCCTGCTCCCCGCCCCGCGTCTCCTGCCACTCGGGGGCCCGCTGGGCCACCCTGGTGGTGGGCGCGTCCTCCTGGGTCATGCGCACCTTGAAGAGCTGCTCGACCGCCGTCTCCTTCAGGCTGCCGATCATCTCCTGGAACATGTCGAAGGCTTCCTTCTTGTACTCGGTCAGCGGATCGCGCTGGCCGTACCCGCGCAGCCCGATGCCCTCCTTCAGGTGATCCATGTTCAGCAGGTGCTCGCGCCAGAGCTGGTTGATCCCGCGGAACCCCCCACCCTCCCACTCGAGCCCGAGGACGATCCAGCGCTCGAGCCGGTGGAACATCTCGGCGCCCATCTCCCGCTCGCGCTCGCGGTAGTGGCGCTCGGCCGCCTCGGTGACTTCGTCGACCAGGGCCGGCTGAGAGGACACCTCCTCCAGGTGGGCGGTCGGCACCCGGAAATCGAACTGGCGATGGAGCGCCTCGTTGAGCCCGACGAGATCCCAGTCCTCGGGATGGGCGTCGGCGGCCGCGTAGCGCTCGACCACGCTGCCCGCGAGGTCGCCGATCCACTCCAGCAGGGTCTCCTCCTGGCTCTCCCCGGCCAGGACCTCGCGCCGCAGTCCGTAGACGATCTCGCGCTGCTTGTTCATCACGTCGTCGTACTCGAGCAGGTGCTTGCGGATCTCGAAGTTGCGCGTCTCCACCCGCTTCTGGGCGGTGCCGATCGCGCGGGTGACCAGCTTGTGCTCGATCGGCTCGCCCTCTTCCATGCCGAGGCGGTCCATGATGCGCTGGATCCGCTCGGAGCCGAAGATGCGCAGGAGGTCGTCCTCGAGCGACAGGTAGAAGCGCGAGGAGCCGGGGTCGCCCTGGCGTCCCGACCGCCCGCGGAGCTGGTTGTCGACCCGCCGCGACTCGTGGCGTTCGGTGCCGATGATGTGCAGGCCCCCGAGGGCGACCACCCGCTCGTGCTCGGGATCGGTCGACTTCTTCGCCTCGAGCCAGGACGCCTCGCGCGCCTCCGCGGGCGCGGTGGCGGGGTCGAGCCCCTTCTTGCTCAGCAGGGCCTTGGCGAGGAAATCGGGGTTGCCGCCGAGCAGGATGTCGGTGCCCCGGCCGGCCATGTTGGTGGCGATGGTGACCGACTTCTCGCGCCCGGCCTGGGCCACGATCTCGGCCTCGCGCTCGTGGTACTTGGCGTTGAGCACCTGGTGGGGGATCCCGCGCTTCTTGAGCAGCTTGGAGAGGCGCTCCGACTTCTCGATGGAGACGGTGCCCACCAGCACCGGCTGGCCCGCCGCGTGCCGCTCCGCGATCTCGTTGGCCACCGCGTCGAACTTCTCGCGCTCGCTCTTGTACACCACGTCCGGGAAGTTGACCCGGCCCAGGGTGCGGTTGGTCGGGATCACCGTGACGTCGAGCTCGTAGATCTTGGCGAACTCCTCGGCCTCGGTGGCCGCGGTGCCGGTCATGCCGGAGAGCTTGTCGTACATCCGGAAGTAGTTCTGCAGCGTGATGGTGGCGAGGGTCTGGTTCTCCCGCGCGATCTTGAGCCCTTCCTTGGCCTCCACCGCCTCGTGCAGGCCGTCGGACCAGCGCCGGCCCGGCATCATGCGCCCGGTGAACTCGTCCACGATGACGACCTGGGGCTGGAGCGACGCGCGCCCCTGGTCGTCCACCGTCTCCAGGTCCTTGACCACGTAGTCCACGTCCTTGTGGAAGATGTGGTGGGCCTTGAGGGCCTGGTGGATGTGGTGGGCGGTCTCGATGTGGGCCGGGTCGGACAGGTTCTCGATGCCGAGCAGCCGCTCGCAGTAGGCGCCTCCCTGGTCGGTCAGCGACACGGTGCGCGACTTCTCGTCGACGATGAAGTCGCCCTCCGCGGTCTCCTCGATCTCGGAGAGCTTGCCCTCCACGATGGTGGCGGCCCGCTTGAGCCGCGGGATGATCCGGTTGACCTTCTCGTAGAGGGGGGCCCGGCTCTCCGCGCTCCGGTCGCGCCCCGAGATGATCAGCGGGGTGCGCGCCTCGTCGATCAGGATCGAGTCGACCTCGTCCACGATGGCGTAGTGGTGGTCGCGCTGGACGATGTCGTCGAGGCTGAACTGCATGTTGTCGCGGAGGTAGTCGAAGCCGAACTCGTTGTTGGTCCCGTAGGTGATGTCGGCCGCGTAGGCCTCCTTCCGGGTGACCGGGCGGAGGGCGGCGAGTCGGATGTCGGGCGAGGCGAACTCGGGGTCGTAGCGATACTGCATCTCGTGCTGGATCACCCCGACGGTCAGGCCGAGCGCGTGGTAGATCGGCCCCATCCACTGGGCGTCGCGCCGGGCCAGGTAGTCGTTGACCGTGACCACGTGCGTCCCCTTGCCGGGGAGCGCGTTGAGGTAGGCGGGGAGCGTCGCCACCAGGGTCTTGCCCTCGCCGGTCGCCATCTCCGCGATCTTCCCGGAGTGGAGCACCATGCCGCCCATCATCTGGACGTCGAAGTGGCGCATGTGTACGGTCCGGCGCGCGGCCTCGCGGACCACCGCGAAGGCTTCGGGCAGCAGGTCGTCCACCTGGGCGCCGTCGGCCAGCCGCTGCCGCAGCTCGGTGGTGCGGGCGCGGAGCGCGTCGTCGGAGAGGGCCTGCAGGCCGGGCTCGAGCGCGGCGATGGTGGCCACCACCGGGCGCATGCGCTTGACGTCGCGCTCGTGCTTGGTGCCGAAGATCGAGCGGAAGATCGCGTTCAGCATCAGGGCCTCATCTTACACCACCAGCAGGAGCCCGGCCGCCGGCCCGGGTCAGCGCGCGTCCCGCAGGAGCTCGCGTGCGTGCCGGCGGGACGCCTCGGTGACCCGCTCGCCCCCCAGCATGCGGGCGAGCTCGTCGACCCGGGCCGCCGCGGGCAGCAGGGTCACGGTGGTCCGCGTCGCGCCGCGGGCCACGCGCTTCTCCACCAGCAGGTGCTGGCCCGCGTAGGCCGCGATGGGGGCCAGGTGGGTCACGCAGAGCACCTGCCGCCCCGTCGCGCTGGCCGCCAGCTTCTGGCCCACCACGTCCGCGACGCGGCCGCCGATCCCCGCGTCCACCTCGTCGAAGACCAGCACCGGCACGTCGTCGGCCGCGGCCAGGACGGTCTTCGCGGCCAGCATCACCCGGGACAGCTCGCCGCCCGAGACGACCTTGGTGAGCGGACGCAGGTCCTCGCCGGGGTTGGCGGAGAGCAGCAGCTCGGCGCTCTCGGCCCCGCGCGCGCCCACCCGCCAGCCATCGGGGCCGGCGGCGAGCTCGCCCACCGCCGCCGGCTCGCGACGGAGGGCCACGCGGAAGCGGCCGTGCTCCATCCCGAGCCCTCGGATCTCCTTCTGGATGAGCCGCTCGAGGCGCTCGGCTCCCCGGGTGCGCGCCTGGGAGAGCGCGGCCGCCTCCGCCCCGGCGGCGGCCGCCGCCTCGGCCACCCCGCGCTCCATCTCCTCCGCGATCGCGTCGTGACGCGTGATGCGGTCGAGCGCGGTCGCCGCCTCCTGGCGGTGCGCGAGGATGGCCGCCACCGAGTCCCCGTACTTGCGCTTGAGCTTGACGATGGTGTCGAGCCGCGCGTCGATTTGCTCGAGCCGCTCGGGGTCGAAGACCGCGCGGTCCCGGAGGGCGCGCGCGCGGCCCACCACGTCCTCGAGATAGGCCTGCGCGCCCTCGATGGCCTCGATGGAGGCGGCCGCGTCCGGCTCGTAGCGCGAGAGGTCGCGCAGCAGCGTGGCCGCGCGGCTGAGCCGCGTGGTGGCGGACTGGGGCTCCTCGTAGAGCAGGCCGACCGTCTCCTGCAGCCCGGCCACGATCCGCTCCGCGTGCTGCAGGCGCGAGCGCTCGGCCCGCAGCTCTTCCTCCTCGCCGTCCTTCAGCCGGACGTCATCGATCTCGGCGAGCTGGAATCGGTAGAGATCCTCTTGCCGGGCCCCTTCCCGCATCTCGCTCCGCAGGCGATCGAGGGCGGCGCGCGCCTCTTCCCACCTGCGCACCAGCGCCCCCACGCGCTCCCGGCGGTCGAGAGCTTCCGCGAACCGGTCCAGCAGGAGGAGCTGGCGGGCCGGCTCCATCAGGCGCTGGTGCTCGTGCTGGCCGTGCAGCTCCACGAGCAGCTCGCCCAGGCGCTCGAGTAGCCCCACCGTCGCGGCCCCGTCGTTGACGAAGGCGCGATGACGCCCGGAGCGGGCCAGCTCCCGCTTGATGACGAGCTGGCCATCGCCCGGATGATGGCCGGCCTCGTCGAGCAGCGCCGCCACCGGGCCGGCCGGATCGATCTCGAAGACCGCTTCGACCAGCGCGGTGTCGGCGCCGGTGCGGATCCAGTCGAGCTGGGCGCGGGCGCCGGTGATGAGCAGCAGCGCGTCCACCACGATGGACTTGCCGGCGCCGGTCTCGCCGGTGAGCACGTTGAGGCCGGGGGCGAAGGGCACCACCGCCTCCTCGACCACGGCCAGGTTGCGGATGGACAGCTCGCGCAGCATGGTCATCGCCATGCTACGGCCCCGGCCCGGCGGCGCTCAACTGTATCGTTATCGCTCCCCCCACTTGAGCTTGGTCCGGAGGACCGAGAAGAAGTGCTTCTGCGGCACCCGGAGGAGCCGCGTGCGGGCGGTGGCGCGCCGCACCTCGACGGTATCGTTGGCCTTGAGCGCGAAGCCCACCTGGCCGTCCAGGGTGAGCATCACGTCTTGGTCGGTCAGCAGGGTGATCGAGATGCGCTGGGTCGCGGGCAGCACGATCGGGCGATTGGTGAGGGTGTGAGAGCAGATCGGGGTGAGTACGACCGCGTCCATGGTCGGGAACACGATGGGCCCGCCGGCCGAGAGGCAGTAGGCGGTCGAGCCGGTGGGCGTCGAGAGGATGAGCCCGTCCGCGCGATAGCCGGTGGCGAAGTCACCGTCCACCGCCACCTCGAGCCGGATGATGCGGCTCATCGCCGACTTGGTGATGACCACGTCGTTGAGCGCCGCGTACTCCCCGAGCCGCTCGCCCTGGCGGAAGACGCGGGCCTCCAGCAGCATGCGGTCCTCGATGACCAACTCGTCGCGCAGGTAGGCCTCGAGCGCGGGGAACAGCTCCTCGACGGTGAGGGCGGTGAGGAAGCCGAGACCGCCCAGGTTGACGCCGAGGATCGGCACCGCCAGGTCTCCCACCAGGCGCGCCATGCTGAGGAGCGTGCCGTCGCCGCCCAGCACGAGCAGCAGATCGGACTGGGCCGGCAGCTCCGACCGACCGACCACCGGCCCGGTGGCCTGCGGGCAGAGACCCGCGGTCTCCTTCTCGAGGATCGGCTGGATTCCGCGGGCCGCGCACCAGTCGAGCAGCTGGGGCACGACCGTGCGCGCTTCTTCCCGGTCCGTCTTGGCGACGATGCCCAGCCGCTTCACGCGGGAGGCCCCTCCTCCGCGGTGACCTGGGCGATCAGCGCGTCCAGGTCGGTGAGCGTGCGTCCGGTCTTGGTCAGCCGCAGGAAGAACTCGCGATTGCCCTTGGGGCCCTTGAGGGGCGAGGCGGTGACGCCGCGCACGTGCCAGCCGTGCAGCACCGCGAAGCGGGCGACTCGCGCCATGACCGCCCGGTGGTGCGAGCCGTCGCGCACCACGCCGCCCTTGCCGACCTGGCCCTTGCCCACCTCGAACTGGGGCTTGACCAGCACCACCGCCTCGCCCTGGGAGGTGAGCACGCCGAAGACCGAGGGCAGCACCTTCTCGAGCGAGATAAACGAGATGTCGACGGTGGCCAGGTCCGGCGACTCCGGGAAGGAGTCCACCGGCAGGTTCCGCGCGTTCGTCTTCTCCATCACCACCACCCGCCCGTCGGCCCGCAGCTTGGCGTCGAGCTGGCCGTGCCCCACGTCCACCGCGTAGACCTTCACCGCTCCCTGCTCGAGCAGGCAGTGGGTGAACCCACCGGTGGAAGCCCCCACGTCGATGGCGACCCGCCCGCGCGGCTCGATGGCGAAGGTGGCGAGCGCGTGGGCCAGCTTGTCGCCGCCGCGGCTCACGAAGCGTGGCCGCGCGACCAGCTCGACCTTGGCGCCCGGCGTGACCAGGGCTCCCGCCTTGTCCACGCACTGGCCGTCCACCAGCACGTCGCCGGCCATGATGGCGCGCGCGGCCTTCTCGCGCGACTCGAGTAGCCCGCGCTCCACCAGGGCCACGTCCAGCCTGACCTTGGTCTTCGCGCGATTCTCGCCGCCCCCCCGTTCGGTCACGGCACCCGCCTTGCCGCGGGCACTCGCCGCGTTCTTCCGCTGAGGCACGGCAGGCTTCGACAGGCCACGCTTCTTCGGGAACCTCTTCACGCCGGCTCCTTTCTCCCGCCCGCCACCCGATCGCGCGCCCGCGCGACCGACACTTGGGCTCGTTCGCCGTTCAGGTCCAGTTCCTCGTCCTCTGCAGAGCACGCCGGGTGGTCATTTCGAAGGGAGACATCGTGGGGAGCGGCGCGGTCGGCCGAGCCGAGCGGCACGGAGAGACGGGCGATCCGGGGCCGGAGGCGTGTCCCGAATCCCAAAGCCCTGACGACGGCGTTCATGCGGGCTCCTCAGCCCCCGGGGACCGTGCCGGAAATTTCAACGGTCACAATTATATAGCCGAACCCCCTCCCCCGCCCAATTCAGCCGGCGCGGCTCCCGGCCCGGGGTTTGAGCGCGTAGAGGAGACCCATCCCGGCCAGGAAGCCCCCGATGTGGGCGAAAAAGGCCACACCCCCGCTCGATCCGAAGCTCCCGAGACCGTTCAGCACCTGCAGGACGATCCAGAACCCCAGCACGACCATGGCCGGGATCTGCACGAGCCGGAAGAAGAAGCCCAGGATGATCAGCGTGGTCACGTGGGCGTGGGGGAACAGCAGCAGGTACGCCCCGAGGACGCCCGAGACCGCCCCACTCGCTCCCACCATGGGCACCACCGAGCTCGGCCCCACCGCGGTCTGGGCCAGCGCGGCCGCGACGCCGGAGAGCAGATAAAAGAGCAGGTATCGCCCGTGGCCGAGCGTGTCCTCGACGTTGTTGCCGAAGATCCAGAGGTAGAGCATGTTTCCGCCGATGTGGAACAGCCCGCCGTGCATGAACATCGACGTGAAGATGGTGAGAACCGGCGACGGGAGCTCGGGGCCGACCCGACACGCCCCGGTCAGGCGGCACGGCACGAGGCCGAACTCCTCGATGAAGGCCTGTCCCGCTCGCGCCCCGTCCGCGCCGCCCGCCTCGAGCGAGATCTGGTAGACGAAGAACAGGGCGTTCAGGACGATGAGCGTGACCGTGACGACGGGAGCGCTGTTGCTCGGATTGTCGTCCTTGAGAGGGAACACGCCGGCCTACTGGGCGGCCGGCCCGAGGGTCACGATCGTCGGCGCGGCGAGGTATGTCTGAGCCACGCGCAGCAGGTCCTCCGCGGTGACCGCCTCCACCGCCCGCGTGTAGCGGCCGGCGAAGTCGAGCCCGACTCCGAGCACCTCGAAGAAGGCGTCGTACCAGGCCAGGCGAGCGTTGGTTCGCCGGTCGAGCGCGAACTGCCCGAGCAGGTACGCCTTGGCGCGGGTCAGCTCGGCGGGATTCACCGGATCGCGCCGGATCCGGTCCAGCTCGCCCAGCAGGGCCGCCTCGGCGCGGACCTGATTCGCCGGGGCGGTGCCGAGCTGCATATAGAGGACGCCCGGCCCCAGCCGGGAGGGATAGGCGCCGCCGGTCGAGTAGGCCAGGCCCTGCTTGTCGCGCACCTCGGTGAAGAGGCGCCCGGCCATGCCTCCGCCCAGGGCCGTGGTCAGCACCTTCACCGCCGCGTAGTCGGGGTGCGCGGTGGGGGGGGCGAGAAACGCGATCAGTACCTGCGCCTGCGCGGATGGCCTCACGAGCACGGTGCGGTCGGCGCGCGCGACCGCGCCGGGCAGCGTGGGCTCCGGCTCGCCCTCGCCCACGGGGGCCGCCGCGAACCGGCGCGCGACCTCGGCCATCACCTCCCGCGCGCTCACGTCTCCGCTCACGGCCAGGATCATCCGCGGGGCCCGGTAAAAGCGCTGGTGGTACGCGAGCAGACCCGCGCGATCGATGCGCTCGAGCGCCGCGGGGCGGCCGAGGATCGGGCGCCCGTAGGGATGGTCGCCGTACACCCGGCTCATGACGGTGTCCATGGCGAGCGGGAACGGCTGGTCCTGACGGCTGCGCAGCGCGGTCAGCATCGCCCGCCGCTCTCCGTCGATCTCGGCGTCCGGCAGCGTCGGCCGGAGCGCGACGTCGGCCATCAGCTCGATCATCTTCTTCCAGTTCCGCGCGAGCGCGGTGGCGCGCAGCTCGGAGAAGTCCATGTCGGCCGAAGCGCTTATTCCCCCGCCCAGTCCCTCCGCGGTCTCGGCGATCTCGAGGGCCGAGCGGGTCGGGGTTCCCTTGAGCAGCACCTGCTGCAGCAGATGGCTGATGCCCGCGTCGTCCTCCGTCTCCCACCGCGAGCCCACCCGCACGAACAGCGAGGCGGCGACGACCGGAGTGGCGGTGTTCTCGCGTACCAGCAGGGTGAGCCCACTCGGCAGCTGCTCGCGCCGCGGCGCCTGGGCCGCCGCGACGCCGACCAAGGCCCACGCCGCCGTCGCGGCGAGCACCGCCGTCGAGACCACGCGCGGCGCCCTCATGGGGTCCGGGCCCGCGGGACGAAGGTGAGCCGCGCGTACGAGGCGGTGAGATAGCGGCGCGCCGCCGCCTGCACCTCGGCTCGCGTCACCTTGCGCACGCGGTCCACGTAGGCGCGCTCCTCTTCGAGGTTCCACGTGGTCTCGGCGCGGCCGTACGCGAGGGCGAGCCCCTCCACCGTCTCGCGTGAGAACTCGCGCTCGGCCTCCGACGCGGTGATGGCCCGCGTCAGCTCATCCGGAGTGACCCCCTCGGACCGGACGCGCTCGATCTCGGCCAGGATGGCCCGCTCCACCGCTTCCGCGTCCCGCCCTTCGAGCTGAGCGGTGATACCGATGGCTCCCGCGCCCTGTAGCGCCCCGTACCAGCCGCTGATGCTCGAGACGAGCCGCGCGCGCTCTCGCAGCGCCTGGTTGAGCCGGGAGCTGCGCGAGCCGCCCAGGCTGTGGCTCAGCACGTCCACCGCGGCCATGTCCGCGTGCCCGAGCGGGGGGCCGAGCCACGCGAGCCCGAGCTGGGTCTGTCGCTCCGGCCGCTCCACTGCCCGGTCGCGGACGCCCTCGAATCGCCCCGGCACCGGCAGTGGCGAGCGCGCGTACGAAGCAGCCGGCCGGGTGCCGAATGCCTCCAGCGCGGCCGCTCGCACCGCAGTGGGATCGACCGGCCCGACCACCACCAGGGTCATGTTGTTCGGGACGTAGTAGCGCGCGTAGTAGCCGCGCAGGGTCTCCTGGGTCGCGGCCCGCAGGTCGGCGGCGTCGCCCAGTACCGGCCGCCCGTACGGGTGCTCCTGGTACAGCAGGCCGTAGAGCTGGCGCCCCAGCGATGAGCGGGGGTTGTCCTCGTTCAGCCTCACCTCTTCGAACACCACCTCGCGCTCACGCGTGAGCTCGGTGGGGTCGAAGACGGAATTGAGGACCATGTCCGCGATCAGGGCGATGCCCGGCAGCGCGCGGGCCGCGGGAAGCAGGAGATAGTAGAAGGTGTAGTCGTTGGAGGTCCCCGCGTTGGTGCGTCCGCCGACCGACTCGACCTCCGTTTCCACGAAGCCGCGCGGACGGGTGGCGGTCCCCTTGAACAGCATGTGCTCCGCGAAGTGAGAGAAGCCACGCTCGCCGACCGACTCGTCGCGCCCCCCGACCCCCGTCCAGAGATGGATCGCAACCGTGCTGGCGGCCCGGTGCTCCTGGATGATGAGGCGCATGCCGTTGGGGAGCACCTCGCGGATGGGAGCGGCGAGACCGTGCGATAGAGCGGGAGAGGCAGTGCCGGTCGAGCATCCAGCTGTCGTCAGGAGGACGATCGCGAGCGCGCAGACGCCTCTGCGTCTGCTGGGGGTGGGGGTCATGGCGCTCCACGGTATCAGAGCGATGGGGGGGCCTCAAGGGAGTCTCTTCCGAGGCAGATTGTCGACCCCTCCACCGAGGGAATGCCGGGCAGAACGCCCTCGTGGGCGCCGTAATCGGAGGCGATGGAGATCCATAACCAGTTAATAACTATGGTGATACTTGTATCCTGCTCTCAATGGCATCGGCTCTGCATCCTAAGGGCGCGAGTCGGGGCCCCAGAGGGCCAAGAGGTGGAGCGAGGGTGGAAACGAGGTCGGGTGTGAAAACGCAGTCAGAAAGGACGGATTCAATGAAAAAGGTTCTCGCGAGTGTGTTGAGCGTGGTCACGATGGTCTCGCTCTCGGCCACGGCCGGGATGGCGCAGACCTCCTGCCCCCCTGAGGTGGCATCGGCCAAGGCGATGCTGACCCAGACCGCCAAGAGTCAGGACGTGCAGGCACCGCGGTCGTTGGCGGGCGCGCGGCAGGACGTGCAGGCGCCGCGCAGCCAGGACATTCAGTCGCCCCGGAGCCAGGACGTGCAGGCGCCGCGGTCGCTGGCGGGCGCGCGGCAGGACGTGCAGGCGCCGCGTAGCCAGGACATCCAGTCTCCGCGCAGCCAGGACGTGCAGGCGCCGCGGGGCCAGGACATCCAGTCTCCGCGTAGCCAGAACATCCAGTCGCCCCGGAGCCAGGACATCCAGTCTCCGCGCAGTCAGGACATCCAGTCGCCGCGTAGCCAGGACATTCAGTCGCCCCGAAGCCAGAACATCCAGTCGCCCCGGAGCCAGGACATTCAGTCTCCGCGCAGTCAGGACATCCAGTCGCCCCGGAGCCAGGACATCCAGTCTCCGCGCAGTCAGGACATCCAGTCTCCGCGCAGTCAGGACATCCAGTCGCCGCGGAGCCAGGACATCCAGTCGCCGCGGAGCCAGGACATCCAGTCGCCGCGGAGCCAAGACATCCAGTCGCCGCGGAGCCAAGACATCCAGTCGCCCCGGAGCCAGGACATCCAGTCTCCGCGCAGTCAGGACATCCAGTCGCCCCGGAGCCAGGACATCCAGTCTCCGCGTAGTCAGGACATCCAGTCTCCGCGTAGCCAGAACATTCAGTCGCCCCGGAGCCAGGACATCCAGTCTCCGCGCAGTCAGGACATCCAGTCGCCCCGCTCGGCCGAGTTCAAGAAGGCCTCGACCCTCGTGAGCGAGGCCGAGGTGGCGTGCAAGGCGGGTAAGTCGTCTGTGGCGGCCGACAAGGCCAAGGCGGCGATGGAGCTGCTCAAGAGTAAGTAGCGCCTGAACGAAAGCGACGGCCCCGGGGCAACTCTCCCGGGGCCGTTTCTTTTTCGGTGGTCAGACGAGCCGGGCCCGGAGTCGCGACGACGCGAAGTCGACCGCCATCACGAGCGCGACCAGCACGAGCAGGACCGAGGCGGCCGCCGGGTAGTTCAGCAGACGCAGGTAGGTCTGGACGTAGAAGCCGATTCCCCCCGCCCCCACGAAGCCTAGGATCGCCGCCGCCCGGATATTGGTCTCGAAGCGGTAGAGGGTGAAGGAGAGGAACTGGGGCATCAGCTGCGGCAACACGCCCCAGCGCAGGACCTGGAGCGCGGTCGCCCCGGTGGCCCGCACCGCCTCGACCGGGCCCGGCTCGATGGCCTCGATCGCTTCCGAGTAGAGCTTGGCCAGCACGGTGACGGTGTAGACGATGACCGCGAGGACGCCCGGGAAGGGGCCCAGCCCGACCGCGGCCACGAAGAAGAGGGCGTAGACCAGGGTATCCACCGCGCGGAACGCATTGAGCAACGGTCGCGCGGTGTAGAACAGCCAGGGCGGTGCGGCATTGCGGGCCGCCACGAAGCCGAGGGGGAGGGCCAGGGCCGCGGCCACCACCGTGCCGACGATGGCGATCTGGATGGTCTGGATCGCGCCGCGCAGGGCGTTGCCGAATACCGACGGATCCGGCGGCACCATCCGACGCAGGAAGTCCCACATGAACGGCAGACCCTCGATCATCCGGCCGAGCGAGACCTCTGTGGCCACCGCGGACCAGACGAAGACCGCGACGAGAGTGGCCCAGCCGGCCCAGCGGCCTCCGTGGCTCACGTGGCGCGGTCGGCCGCGCCCGGCCCGAAGATCCGCGCGGTGGCCGCTCGGTCCAGCGAGACGGGTGGGCCGTCGTGAACCACCCGACCCCGGTGGAGACCGATGATGCGTTGCCCGTACGCCTGCGCCAGCTCGAGCACGTGGAGCGAGGTGACGACCGTGATGCCGTCCTCCTGATTGATCCGGCGCAGCAGCTCCATGACGGTGTGGGCCAGCGCGGGGTCGAGGCTCGCCATCGGCTCGTCAGCCAGGATGACCGCGGGCCCCTGGACCAGGGCGCGCGCGATCGCCACCCGCTGCTGCTGTCCGCCCGAGAGGGTGTCGATACGCCGGGTGGCGAGACCGCCGAGGCCGACCCGGACCAGGGTCGCCTCCGCGCGAGCCAGGTCGGCCGGCTCGAACCACCCGATCAGGGAGCGCCACCGTGTGGTGAGGGCGAGCCGTCCCAGCACGGTGTTCTCGAGCACGGTGAGGCGGCGCAGCAGGTTGAACTGCTGGAACACGAACCCGACGCGCGCGCGGATGCGGCGGAGCGTCTCCGGGGTGGCCCCGGTCACCGCGACGCCGTCCACCTCGACCTGTCCCGCGGTCGGAGTGACGAGACCGTTGAGGCATCGCAGGAGCGTGGACTTCCCCGCCCCGCTTGGGCCGATCAGGGCCACGAACTCCCCTCGCCCGATGTCGAGGTCGATCCCGTCCAGCGCGGGCGCGCCGCCGGAATAGTCCTTGCGGAGTCCCCGAACGCGGATCACCGGCGGCCGGCGGTGAAGTGAAAATGGACGTGGTAGACGACCTGCCCGCCCTCGGGCCCGGTATTGCAGGAGAGGCGGTACCCGCGCTCCGCGTAGCCGACGCGCTCGCCGAGGAGGCGCGCCACGTGGATGCACCGCCCGATCAGCGGAGCGTCGCCCGGCTCGAGGCGCGCGATGGACTCGATGTGGCGTCGCGGGATGATCAGGAGATGGATCGGCGCCTTCGGGTAGAGGTCGCGGAACGCCACGACCTCGTCGTCTTCGTACTCGATCTCGGCCGGGCTCTCCTTGGCCGCGATGCGACAGAAGATGCAGGGC
>WNGJ01004346.1_pt1 | contig 29761 bp, 24 predicted proteins | sample 5400611 | NCBI WGS metagenome assembly WNGJ01 (sample SAMN13153375, study PRJNA577476) | soil metagenome | isolation source: 40 cm soil or saprolite under Garry oak tree replicate 1 | place: USA:California | collected 2016-06-15
CCCCGCCTCGGGGGTCATCGGCGCCACGTCCGTCTGCGTTCGGGCGGGATACCGAGACCTGATCACCTTCGACATGGGCGGCACCAGCGCGGATATCGCGCTGGTGCGCGATGGCCGGCCCGTGTACTCGACCGACGAGACCGTCGGCGACTTTCCGATCGTCATTCCTGTCGTCGGCGTGTCGTCGATCGGAGCAGGCGGAGGCTCGATCGCCTGGCTCGATCCTGTCGGAGTCCTGAAGGTCGGCCCGCGCAGCGCGGGTGCCGATCCCGGGCCGGCCTGCTACGGTCGCGGCGCCACCGAGCCGGCGCTGTCCGACGCCTTCCTCCTGTGCGGGTTCCTCAACCCCGACAACTTCGTCGGGGGGCGGCTCCGGCTCCATCCCGACAGGTCCGCCCTCGCCATGCGGCCGCTCGGCGAGGCCCTCGGCCTCGATCTGGACGCGACGGCCGAGGCGGTGATCGAGGTCGCCACCGCGAACATGTACGCGGCCTTCTCGAACGTGCTCGCCCGTCACGGGCTCGACCCGCGCGACTTCGCCCTGGTCGCCTTCGGGGGCGCCGGTCCCATCGAGGCCTGCTTCCTGGCCGAAGAGTTTCACATTCCGCGCGTCATCGTGCCGCCGTCCCCCGGCACCCTCTGTGCCCAGGGCGCCATGATGGCCGACGTCAAGAGCGACTACGTGAAGACCATTCACCGGAAGCTCTCGGCGACCTCGGGCAAGCTGCTTGCCGCCGAGTGCGCGGAGCTGTCCGTGCGCGCGAAGCGCTGGCTCGGCGAGGAGGCGCCCGCCGTCTCGGACAGCACGATCGCCCACAGCGCCGACCTCCGCTACGTGGGCCAGGCGTTCCAGATCGAGGTGCCGATCGACCCCGCGTGGCTCGAGGAACCCGACACGGGCAGGCTGCGCGCCGCTTTCCACGATCGCCACGAGCGCCTGTACGCCCACGCCGACCGCGCCGCCGACGTGGAGCTGATCGACCTGCGCGCGACGATCACCGGCGCCACGCCGAAGCCCGAGCTCAAGGCGGTGCCGACCGGGCGCGGTCCGGCGACCCCGGCGGGGAGACGCCCCATTCACTACCGGAAGCAGCGATACGACGCCGCCGTGTACAACCGGCGCGACCTCCTCGCCGGCCAGCACATCGATGGCCCGGCCGTCATTGAACAGGAAGATACGACGACCCTGGTGCCGGCGGTTTTCCGCGGGTCCGTCGACGCGTTCGGCAACCTCGTGATCGAGAGACGCTGACCGTGGCCATCGATCGGGTGACCCTCGAGGTCCTGCGCAATCACTACCAGGCGGTGGTGGAGGACATGGCGCGGATCATGGAGCGCACCGCCTACACGACCTTCGTGAAGGAGACGGCGGACTTCTCGACCGGGCTCGTGTCCAGCGGCGGGGAGTACGTCGCGTATCCCTGGAACCTGGGCGCCTCGTCGTATCTCGGGCTCAACATGGCCCACACCCTCGCCTATTTCGACCACTACGACGAGGGCGACATCGTCATCTGCAACGACGCGTACCTGTCGGGCCCGCTGTGCACGCATTTGCCCGACATCCACATCCTTCGTCCGATCTTCCACGCGGGGCGCATCATCTGCTGGGGCTACGCCTTCGTTCATTCGTCCGACATCGGGGGCGCGGTGCCGGCGAGCGTCTGGCCACGGGCGACCGAGATCTTCCAGGAAGGGCTCCGCCTCCGTCCCACCAAGCTCTTCCGGGCCGGTGTCCTCCAGGAGGACGTCAAGAATCTGATCTCGGACAACTGCCGCATTCCCGAGGTCAACTGGGGCGACATCAAGGCGATGGTGGCGGCGGTCAGCTCGTGCGACCGGCGCATCCAGGAGATGATCGGCAAGTTCGGTCACGCCACGGTGGTCGAGGGGATCGACGCGGTTCTCGACTACGCGGAGCAGCGGGCGCGGGCGGCGATCCGGAAGATCCCCGACGGCACGTACCGGTTCACCGAGTACATGGAGGACGACCTCCGCTCGGAGGTGCCGATCCGCATCGAGGTTGCGCTGACCATCGAGGGCGACACGATCCATCTCGATTTCACGGGCACCGATCCCCAGGTGAGCTCGGCGCTCAACATCGCGAGCCACGGAGTGACGCACCCCTTCCTGTGCCAGGCGATCAACGCCTACCTCGTCACCGAGGACCCGGGAATCCCCAAGGCCTCGAGCATCCTGCGCCCGGTGCGGGTGACGGCGCCGCCCGGCTGTCTCGTCAACGCGCTCTTTCCGTCGCCGATCGGCGTGCGCTACGGGACCGTGCTGAGAGTCTTCGACGCGGTCCTCGGCGCGCTCGCCCAGGCCCTCCCCGGCCGCGTGCCCGCTGCGCCGGCGGGCGGCATCTCGCCCGTGGTCGCCTCGGTCCTGGACCTCATGACCGGCCAGCGTCAGGTCCAGGTCGTCGAGCCCATGCTGGGCGGAGGTGGGGGCCGCCCCGAGATGGACGGGATCAGCGGCGCCGATTCCACCGCGGGCTTCCTGCGGAACACGCCGGTCGAGAGCATCGAGGCTGAAGTGCCGATCGTCATGCGCCGCTATCATCTGATCCCCGACACGGGCGGAGCGGGAGAGTATCGCGGCGGCCTCGCCGTCCGGCTCGACTTCCAGGTGTTTCACCCACACGCCATCGTGACGGCGCGCGGGATGGAGCGATGCCGCCTGGAGCCGTGGGGCGTGGCCGGCGGTCGCGCGGGTACGTCGGGAAGCTGCGTGGTCAACCGCGGGACACCGAGAGCGCGCGACATCGGCAAGGTCGACGTGCTGCACCTCGAGCCCGGCGACGTCGTCAGCTTCTTCTCGCCGAGCGGGGGCGGCCACGGCGATCCGCGCCGTCGGGATCCGGTGGCGGTGCAGAATGACGTGCGCGCAGGGTTCCTCAGCGTCGAGCGGGCCCGCGCCGCGTACGGGGTGGCGCTGGTGGGCGGTCAGGTCGATGCGAAGGCCACCGCAAGCTTGCGCGCGGCCATGCCCGCCCCGCCCAACGGGGGATTCGACTTCGGCGAGCGCCGGGCCGAGATGGAGCGTCGCTGGCCACTGGCGATCCAGGATGCCGCGTTCCGGGTCCTCGAGAGCGTACCCGCGGCCGTGCGCGACTGGGGCAAGCACCAGATCTACGAGCGGATCCGGGAGATCGCAGCCGCGCGTACGCCCACCACGGCCGACGTGGACGAAGCCTGGGCCGACATCCGGGCGCGCTTGGCGCGCGCGCTGGGGGAGAGTTGATGCACGACTGGATTCGCGATATCGACGAGGCCATCCTTCCGCGGAGGTGAACATGAAGACGTGGAACCACCGCTTCACCGCACTCGGACTCGCCCTGCTGCTCTCGACCCTCGGGTCGATCACGGCCCGCGCCGACAGCACGCAGGGGATCACCGACACCACCATCAGGATCGGGAACATGGGGCCGTACACGGGCGACGCCTCGAGCTTCAGCGCGCTCAACTACGGACCCATGGCCTACTTCCGCTACATCAACAGCCAGGGCGGCATCCACGGGCGAAAGTTCGAGATGGTCACCGCCGACGACGCGTGCAAGGAGACCACGGGCATCGCTGCGGCCAAGAAGCTCATCTACCAGGACAAGGTGTTCATGGTCCTGGTCACGCCGTGCAGCGGTGTGGCCATGGCCATCAAGCCCACGCTGCTGGAGGACGGGCTGCCCTGGATCGGCGTCTCCGCCAACCCGAAGCTGACCACACCCACCGTGCCCAACATGTTCCACGTCACCTACACGGGCGTCTACTCGGGGCGGGCCATGGCCGGGTTCGCGCTCTCCAAGCCCAATACCAAGAAGGTCGTGCTCGTGGCCCACACCAACGACTGGGCCCGCGGCTACTGCGATCCCGCCACCGAGCTCATGAAGGAGAAGGGCGTCGAGCCGGTGATGAACCTCGCCCTCGAGCGGGGCTCGACCGACGCCACCGCCCAGGCGCTCCGCATCAAGGCCGCCAACGCCGACTTCGTGCTCGGCTGCCTGTACGAGGCGGAGCTGGCCATCCTCCTGCGCGATCTCCACAAGTACAGCATCTCCGTGCCCGTCATCGGCGCCCTCGGGGCCGACTTCGAGAGCACCCACAAGCGGGTGAACAATCCGGCCGCCGTCAAGAACTTCTACCTCCCGTACCAGTTCAAGGCGCCCATGGGCACCCCCACCATGAAGAAGTGGGAAGAGATGTTCGTGAAGTTCCTGGAGAAGAGCGAGCTGCCCGAGAACGGCGTCCCCACGAACTTCTACTACTTCGGGCTTCCCCCCGCCATCGCCACCGTGGAGGCCTTCCGCCGGGCCGGCCCCCAGCCCACCCGAGAAAAGTTCATCGCGGCCATGGAGACCCTGAAGGACTTCGATACCGGCGTGCTCGCCGACAAGGTCACCATCAACCGCGACAACCACGTCGGCGTGCACGTCATGTACGCGGTGGGGCTGAACGAGCAGGGCAAGCAGACCGTGTTCACGGCGTGGGGGAAGCCGCTCCAGTGAGAGAGTCGCGAGAGGGCTGAGCCCGCTCGCATCGCCGTGCTCGCCCAGCTCGTCGTGAGCGGTATCGCCCAGGGCGTGCTCTACGCCCTCGTGGCGCTGTCCATGACCATGCTCTACCGGGCCACCACCGTCGTGAACTTCGGCCACGGGGACCTGGTCATGGGCGGCGCCTTCGCCGTGTACGTCTTCGTCGTCTACCTGCGTCTGCCCTACCTTGCCGGAGCCCTGATCGCCCTCGCGGTGCTGTTCGGCGTGGGCGTGGCGATCCACCAGGGGCTCATGCGACGCATCATGACCGGGCCGCACCTCGCCATCGCCATGATGGCCCTGGCCGTGGGCTACGCGCTCCGCGGGGGAGCGCGCATGCTGTGGGGGCGCGAGGTGCTGCCCTTCCCGCGGATCTTCCCCGACCGGGCCTGGGCCATCGGTGACGTCGTGGTCACGAGCGACAACGTGATCGTCTCCGGCACCGTCCTGGGCCTCATGGTCGTCCTCCTCGTGCTGTTCAACGTCACGCGCATCGGCCGCCTGCTCCAGGCCGTCTTCCAGAGTCAGCGCGGCGCCGCGCTGATCGGGCTGAACGTCGATGGCGTGCATCGTCTCGTCTGGGGGGCCGCTGCCGCTCTGGCCGCCCTCGGGGGCGTGCTGCTGGCGCCGATCACGCTCCTGTACCCGGACATGGGCGTCTGGGTCCTCGTCCGTGGATTCGCGGCCATGACGCTCGGCGGCTTCGGCTCGCTTCCCGGCGCCGTGCTCGGCGGCCTGATCCTGGGCGTGATGGAGCTGGTGCTCGGCGCGTACCTGTCGACCGCCTTCATCGACATCTCCGCGTACGTCATCGTGATCGCCGTCCTCCTCCTTCGTCCCGACGGGCTCTTCGGCCGGCAAGTGGTCGTCCGGGTCTGACCAGCCCGATGCCCGGCGCGGCCCCCGTCTCCGTCGTGAGGGTGCCGACCCTCGGCCGCTGGGTCTTCCTGCTCGTCCCGCTCCTCGTCTTGCCCGTTCCCTTCCTCGTGAACCGCTACATCCAGTACGTGCTCAACCTCATCCTCGTGTACGTCCTCGTCGGCGTCGGCTTCAACATCGTCATCGGCAACCTGGGCCAGCTCGCCTTCGCCAACGTCGCCCTCTTCGGCCTCGGCGCCTACGCCTCGGGGATCCTCGTCGTCCACGCGGGCTGGCCGTGGTGGACGACGATCGTTCCCGCCGGGCTGATCGGCGCCCTCGCGGGCATCCTGGCCAGCCTGCCCGCCCTGCGCCGGATCCGGCTCTTCTACCTGGCGATCATGACCATGGCCTTCGGGGAGCTGCTGCGATGGATCTATATCCGGGCGGAGCCCCTGACCAACGGCTCCATGGGGCTGGCCGTGCCGCCTCCGGTGCTGCTCGGCCTGCGTCTCTCGAGCGACCGGAGCAAGTTCTACGTCTTCCTCGTGCTCGTCGTCGTCGTGGTGCTGCTGACGTCGAGCCTGCTGCGCTCGCGATTCGGCCGGGCCTTCATGGCGATCCGGGACAACGAGCTGGCGGCGGCGGCCATGGGCATCCCGACCGATCGCTACTTCGTCCTGGCCTTCGCCTGGAGCGGCTTCGTGGTCGGGGTGGCGGGGGCGATGTACACGGCGCTGGTCGGGCACGTGACGCCCGAGGCCTTCAACCTGCTCGAGCTGATTCTCCACTTCGCCGTGGTCATGGTCGGCGGGCTGGCGAGCCTGGCGGGATCGGTGATCGGCGCCATCGTGCTCACCACGACGCCCGAGCTGTTCCGGAGCTTCCCGGGGGTGCAGGAGCTCGTGCTCTCGTTCGTCATCATCGGCGTGCTCCTGTTCCTGCCGCGCGGGCTCGTGAGCCTGCTCGCCCGTCGCTGGTCCGTCTTCCACGAGCGGTACTACCGGGAGTAGCCGTGGCCCTCCTCGAGCTGGACGATGTCACCGTGCGGTACGGCGGGCTCACCGCCGTCGCCGGCGTTTCCTTGAGCCTCGACCCCGGTGAGGTGCGCGCGATCATCGGGCCGAACGGCGCCGGCAAGACGACGCTCTTCAACGCGATCACGGGGCACGCGATGCTGGCGGCCGGCTCCATCCGCTTCCGCGCGGAGCGAATCGACGGCCTCGCGCCCTACCTGGTGTCCGCGAAGGGCGTCCGGCGCACCTTCCAGAACGGCGGGCTCTTCGGCGAGCTGACCGCGCTCGAGAACGTGCTCGCCGGTCTCCACACGCAGGTGCCCACGGGATTCTTCGGAGTGCTGTTCGGCATGCCGGCGGCCCGCGCGACCGAGCGGGCGGCGACGAGCCGCGCCCGCGGGCTCCTCGAGCTGATGGGCATCGGCCATCTCGCCGACCAGCCCGCCCGCGAGCTGTCGGGCGGGCAGCAGCGCATGGTCGAGATCGTGCGCGCGCTCGCCACGCGCCCGCCCCTCCTTCTCCTCGACGAGCCCGCCGTCGGGCTGGCGCCGGCCGTCCGCGAGCAGCTGCTCGGCGTCATCCGCCGGCTGGTGCGGGAGGAAGGGATCGCCGTCGTCCTCATCGAGCACGCGATCGAGTTCGTCATGACGGTGTCGGACCGGATCGTCGTCCTCAACGACGGCAAGGTCATCGCCGACGGAACGCCCGCGGAGGTGCCGCGGAATCGCGAAGTGCTGGAAGCCTACCTTGGCCACTGAGGCCGCCCCGCCGCTGCTCGCCGTCGAGAGTCTGGTGGCCGGGTACGGGCACATCCAGGTCCTGCGCGGTGTCGACCTCGCCGTCCGACGGGGCGAGATCGTGGCTCTGCTGGGGGCAAACGGGAGCGGCAAGTCCACGGCGCTCAACACGATCAGCGGCTTCATCCGGCCGATGGCGGGCCGCATCCGCCTCGACGGGCAGGACATCGCCGGCCATCCGCCGCACCGGACGTTCCGGCGCGGGATAGTCCAGGTCTCCCAGGCCCGCGATCTCTTCCCTGACATGACGGTCGAGGACAACCTGCAGCTCGGCGCCGCCATCCGTGGAGAGGCGCGGGCCGGCCTCGCGCGAGCGTACGAGCTCTTCCCGCGCCTGGCCCTCCGCCGGCGGCAGAGCGTGCGCTCGATGTCGGGGGGCGAGCAGCAGATGGTGGCCCTCGGTCGCGCCCTGATGGGCGATCCCACGCTCTTGCTTCTCGACGAGCCCTCGGGCGGGCTCGCGCCGGTGTTCGTGGCGGAGATCGGGCGAGCCATCCAGCGCCTCAAGGGGGAAGGCAGGACGGTCCTCATGGTCGAGCAAAACGTGCGCCTGGCCCTGGCCATCGCCGACCGCTTCGTGGCGCTACGCGACGGGCTGGTGCTGGCCCAGGGGCCCGTGAGCGACCTGCAGGGCGCGTACGAAGACCTGGTGCGGCGCATTTATCTCTAGCTCACGCGGGCTCCCGCTCTCGCAGAACTTCACGGCGGTCACTAGTGGTACGCTCGGAAGGCCATGAACCGCGCGCTGGAGGTCTTCGACCGAGCCATCATCTGGATTCTCGTTGCGATGATGGCCCTCGCGATCGTCGCGGCGACGGCGGATCTGGTGTGGGTTTTCGCCATCGGCCTGCTCAGCTCTCCGTTCGACTTTCTGACCGTCACCGAGCTACTCGACGTGTTCGGTGCCTTCTTGATCGTGCTGATCGGACTCGAGCTGCTGGCCACGGTCAAGAGCTACGCCAAGGAGCACCGTGTGCACGTCGAGGCGGTGCTGCTGGTCTCCTTGATCGCCGTCCTGCGCAAGCTGATCACCCTCGATCTCAAGACGGCGCCACCGGCCACTGTGCTCGCGGTGGCCGGACTCGTCGGTGCGCTCGCCGGCGCCTACTGGCTGATGCGGAAATCCGTGCGCGGCGCGGAGCACTCCGGCGATTCGACCAGGGACCGGTGACGGACCCGTGCAGATCGGCGTCGACATCGGCGGCACCTTCACCGACATCGTGGCCCTCGACGGGCAGGGCCGCCTCGTCCTGACCAAGGTCCCCACCACGCCCAAGGATCTCCTCGAGGGAGTGGCCGTCGCCGTGCGCCGCGTGCTCGCGCAGGCGGGCGCGCCCGCCTCGACCGTCGAGCGCTTCATCCACGGCACCACCATCGCCACCAATGCCGTGCTCGAGCAGAAGGGCGCCGTCACCGCCATGCTCACCACGGAGGGGTTCGAGGACGTGCTCGAGCTGGGGCGGCAGAAGCGCTCGCGCATGTACGACCTCGACATGGATCCGGAGACGCCGACCTTCGTGGCGCCCCGGCGGCGGCGCCGGGGCATCCGCGAGCGCCTGGACGCTCGCGGCGGCGTGCTCGTGCCGCTCGACGAGGAGCAGGTGAGGCGCCAGGTGGCCGCCCTCCAGCGGGACGGCGCGCAGGCCATCGCGGTGTGCTATCTCTTCTCCTTCGTCAATCCCGCGCACGAGCGGCGCACCCGGGAGATCTGTCGGGAGGTCGCGCCGGAGATCAGCGTGTCCCTCTCCTCCGAGGTGGACCCGACCTTCCGCGAGTACGAGCGCTTCTGCATCACGGCCTTCGACGCGTACCTGGGGCCGGTGGTCAAGCGCTACCTCGCCGGGCTGGCCGAGACGCTGCGCGGGCTCGGCGTGCCCGGCGTGCCCCTCGTGATGCGCTCGCGAGGCGGGCTCGTGTCGGCGGGGCTGGCCGCCCGGCAGCCGGTGACGCTCTTTCTCTCCGGACCGGCGGCCGGCGTGGTCGGCGCCCGCTTCGCCGCCGAGCGCTCGGAGGTGCGCGACTTCGTCTCCCTCGACATGGGCGGCACGAGCAATGACGTGGCGGTGGTGAGGGGTGGGAAGCCGCTCATCACCTCGGGCGGGTTCATCGGCCCGTATCCGGTGCGGGCGCCGATGGTGGACGTGAACACGATCGGGGCGGGCGGCGGGAGCATCGCGTGGATCGACGGGGCGGGCGGGCTGCGCGTGGGCCCGGTCAGCGCCGGCGCCGATCCCGGCCCCGCGTGCTACGGCCGCGGCGGGCATCAGGCGACGGTGACGGACGCCAACCTGCTCCTGGGTTACCTGGACCCGGAGCGCTTCGCGGACGGGCTCATGACACTCGACCGGGCCGCCGCCGAGCGCGCAGTAGGCGCCGTGGCCGACAAGCTCGGGCTCGAGACCATCGCGGCGGCCGCGGGGATTCATCGCGTGATCAATGCGCGGATGGCCGACCAGATCCGCCTCGTGACGATCAAGCGCGGCTACGATCCGCGCGAGTTCGCCCTGGTGGTGCTGGGAGGCGCGGGCCCGGTGCACGGGGTGGCCCTGGCCGAGGAGATGGGGATGGCCGAGGTGATCGTGCCGGAAGCCCCGGGAGTGCTCGCGGCCTTCGGGTTGCTGGCCGCGGCCATCGAGCACCACCACGCGCGCACGCTCCACAGTCGCGCCGATGACATCGATCTGGACGCGGTCAACCGCTGTCTCGCCGAGCTGGACGAGGCAGGCCGGGCGTGGATGCGGGAGGAGGGCGTGCCGCTCGCTGGGGTCGAGGTGAGCTACGCGGCGGACATGCGCTACGTCGGCCAGGCGTACGAGCTCGAGGTCGCCATCGAGGCGCCCATGAGTCAGGCGCGCGTGGCGAGCGCCGTGCGCGGCTTCCACGAGACGCACGAGCGCGTCTACGGCTACGCGCGCGCCCAGCAGCCCGTCGAGCTCGTCAACTTCTCGGCCGTGCATCGCTACCCGCTGCCGCGGCCCGTCCTTTCTCCTCCCGCCTCCGCCGTCGGGGCGGTCGGAGACGCGCGGATCGGGGAGAGACGGGTGTACTTCGCCCCGGCGGGCTTCGTTCCGACCGCGCTCTACGATCGCGCGCGGCTGCCCCGGGGGTCTCGGCTGGCCGGGCCGGCCATCGTCGAGCAGGCGGACTCCACGAGCGTGATTCCCCCGGGACACCTCGCCCTCGTCGAGGCCTCGGGCAACCTCCGGATCCGGAGGGCGTGATGAGCGGGCATCGTGCCGTCGACCCCGTGCTCCTGGAGGTGCTGCGCAACCGCCTCGAGGCCATCGCCGACGAGATGGAGCTGACTCTGCTCAAGAGCGCGGCGTCGCCGATCGTCAAGGAGGGCCTCGACGCCTCGGCGGCCCTCTTCAACATCCAGGGCGAGACGATCGCCCAGGCCGCGGCCATCCCCATCCACCTGGGAGCGCTCCAGTGCGCGGCCCAGCGCATCGTGCGCGCGTTCCCGCCCGAGCGCATGCGCGACGGCGACGCCTTCCTCCTCAACGATCCCTACGACGGCGGCACCCACCTGCCGGACATCACGCTCGCCCTGCCCGTGTTCTTCGAAGGGCGGGCGGTGGCGCTGGCGTGCACCATGTGCCATCACCAGGACGTGGGCGGGCGCACGCCGGGCAGCGTGCCGACGGATGCCACCGAGCTCTACCAGGAGGGCATCATCATCCCGCCCACCCAGCTCTTCCGCGGCGGCGAGCTGGACGAAAACCTCTTCGATTTGATCAAGCGAAACGTACGGCTGCCCGAGGTGTTCAGCGGCGATCTCATGGCGCAGGTCGCCGCGGGGCGGCTGGGGGCCATCCGGCTGCGCGAGCTGTTCGCAGCGCACGGGACGGAGAGTGTGCTCGACTACATCGACGAGCTGTTGAACCGCGCGGAGATCCTGACGCGCCGGCAGGTGGAGTCCATCCCCGACGGGGACTACCCCTTCGAGGACTATCTCGACAACGACGGCATCGATCTCGACCGGCGGGTCAAGATCGCGGTGACGGTGCGCGTGCGCGGCTCGTCGATGACGTTCGACTTCACGGGCACGGACGAGCAGGTCCGGGGGCCTTTCAACTCGGTGCCCGCCTCCACCCTGTCGGCGGTGTACTACGCGATCCGCGCCATCTCGGATCCGTCCATTCCGAACAACGGCGGGTGCTTCCGCGCCGTCGACGCGGTGCTGCCGGAAGGCTCGGTAGTGAACCCGCGACCGCCCGCCCCCGTGAGCTGCCGCACGGCGACCATCAAGCGCATCGCCGACGCCATCCTCGGCGCCTTCGTCCGCGCCCTGCCCCATCGCATGCCCGCCGCCAGCTCGGGCACACTGCTCGTCATGGCCCTCGGCGGGCGAGATCCCGCGACGGGTGACACCTTCGTGGCCAGCGAGCTCGCCGCGGGAGGCATGGGCGCGCGGCCGCGCAAGGACGGGATCGACGCCATCGAGACCGACGTCTCGAACTGCATGAACATTCCCGTGGAATCGGTGGAGATGGGCTTCCCCGTGCGCATTCCGCGCGCCGGCCTCTGGGCGGACTCGGGAGGGGCCGGACAGTTCCGCGGGGGTCTCGGACTCGTGAAGGTGTTCGAGGCCACGGGCGCCGACATCATGATCTCCCACCGGGGAGAGCGCTTCGCCTCCGCCCCCTGGGGGCTTCATGGAGGCCTGCCCGGCCGCTCCGCCCGCGCCTTCATCCTCCGCCGCGACGGCCGGCGAGAAGAGCTGCCGTCCAAGCAGATGATCGAGCTCCATCCGGGTGATCAGCTCTGGGAGTACATCGCGGGCGGCGCCGGCTACGGCGACCCGCTGGAGCGGGATCCTGCTCAGGTGCTCGCCGACGTGCTGGACGGCAAGGTGTCTCACGAGTCCGCGCGGGAAACCTACGGCGTCGTGCTCGTCTCCGAGGGCCATGCGGTGGACGAGCTGGGCACCAAGGAATACCGCGAGGCGATCCGCCGTCGCCGCGGCCCGATCACGTGGACCTTCGACCGCGGAGTCGACGGGCGTCGCTAGGGCTCAGTTCCAGCGCAGCAGATATTTCTCAAGCCGGCCCGCGAGGGCGAAGATCACCAGCACGACCACCATGATCAGCAGGACGATGGCCATCATGAGCGCGGCATTGAACGTGCTCTGCGCAAACGAGAGCAGATAGCCGAGGCCGCGGCTCGCGGCGACGAACTCGCCCACACACGCGCCGGTGAAGGCAAAGCCGACCGCGACCTTCAGATTGCCCAGCACCCAGGCCGCCACGGAGGGGAGATAGACGTGGCGCACGAGCGCCCAGCGCCCGCCCCCGAGCGTGACGATGCGCTCGACGAGCCGCCGGTCCACCTGCCGGATGCCCGTGAAGACGGTGAAGAAGATCAGCACGGCCACCAGGATGAAGGCGAGGGCGACCTTCGAGGCGATGCCGATGCCGAGCCAGATGACGAAGAGCGGCGCCAGGATGACGCGCGGAATGGCGTTGAGCAGCGTCATCACCGGCTCGAGCAGCTCCGCCACGAGCGGGATGAGCGCGCCGAGGACGCCCAGCACGATGCCGGCGACGATACCGAGGGCGAGGCCGACGAGGGCGGCGGTGAAGGTCGCCTCGAGATGCGTCCAGATATGGCCGCTCCCGAACAGGTCGACGAGCGCGGCGCCGATCTGGCTCGGGCGCGGCGCATAGAGCGGGTTGAGGAGGCCGGCCCGACCCGCCCCCTCCCAGATCGCCACCAAGACGGCGAGGGCCGCGCGCTGGCGCGCCCACGCGTGACGCGGGCTCATGGCCGCCGGTCCACCTCGCGCGACAGGTCGTTCCAGATCTTCTCGTAGAGCGGCGCGAAGGCCGCGTGCATGCGCGCGCGCACCGGATCACGCGGCCGCGGCAGGGGCGTCGGATAGTCCCGCGTGACACGCGCGCGCGGCCCCTGGGAGAGCAGGTAGATGTGGTCCGACAGGCTGATCGCCTCCTCGAGGTCGTGGGTGACGAGGAGCACGCTGATGCGCTCGCGGTCGACCAGGGCCGCGACGTCCTGAACGATGCGCGCGCGCACGATGGCGTCGAGCGAGGCGAAGGGCTCGTCCATGAGGAGGAGCTTCGGCTCTCGCGCGAGCACCTGAGCGAGGGCCACGCGCTTGCGCTGGCCTCCGCTGAGATGCCGGGGGAAGCGATGGCCGAAGCCTGCGAGGCCGAGCCGTTCGAGCCAGAGATCGGCCTGCGCGAGCGCGGGGCCGCGCGGCACCCCGTTGAGGGTGAGGCCGAGCGCGACGTTGTCACGCGCCGTCTTCCACGGCAGGAGGGCATCGTCCTGGAACAGGATGGCGACGTCCGACGGCGCGACTTCACGCTCGACCGTTCCCTTGAGCGGCTGCTGCAGGCCGATGACTGCGCGCAGGAGGCTCGACTTGCCGGACCCCGATGGTCCCACCAGGCTGACGAACTGGCCATCCCCGACGGCGAGGCTCGCGCCCTCGAGCACCGGCTCGCCCCCATAGGAGATCGTCAGGTTGGAGACGCGCAGCGCCTAGCTCCCGGCGATGGACGTGTCGTGCAGCCCGGAGATGTTCGTGTCGGGCTTGATCAGGCCGGCCACGATGAGGCTCTGGGCGACGCGCTTCGCCGCGGCGAGGTCAATGGTCACCGATTCGGGGTAGAGCGAATCACGGTGACGCGCGATGATCTCGCCGAACTGCTTGAGATCGAGGCCGGTCGTCATCTCCCGGGGAAGCGCGGCGACGAGCTGATCGCCGCTCATCGTCCGCATCGCCTTGAGGGCGTCCGTGAGGGCCCGGGTGAGCTCGACCATCTCGGGCCTGCGCTGCTCGAATTCCTTGGCGCGCACGGCGACGCCCATGAACTCGTAGGCGCCGCCGAGATATCGGCGCGCATCGGCGAGGTCCATGGCGTTGACGAGGACGCGCGCGCCCGATTTCTGCAGGAGGGTCAAGGCGGGCTCCTGCACGAGGCCGACATCGATCTGCCCCTGGCGCAACGCCTCCAGGAGATTGACGCCCATGGTCGCGAACTTCACCCTGGTCGCGTCGGCATTGGCCTGCTTGAGGAGAAAGAGCGCGAGCGCGTGGTCGGCGTTGCTGAGCGCGGAGACGCCGACGGTCTTGCCCTCGAGATCCTTGATCGTCTGGATCTGGTTTGCCGTCTTGGGCGCGGTGACCACGGCGAACAGCGGCAGCCGCCCGGTCACGGCGAAGCGGCGGAGATCGGCGTGCACGTTGACGTACGCCTGGATCACCACGTCGAGGGAGGTGGCGGCATAGTCGACCGCGCCGCCAACGAGGGCCTGCACCGCCGATTGGCCGCCCCGAGTATAGACGATCTCCACGTCGAGGCCGTGGCTCTTGTAGAGGCCGGCCGACCGCGCGACCTCGTACGGCACGCCGCACAGAAGCTGACTGCAATAGGCGAGCTTGATCCGCTTGCCTTGTCCTTCGGAGGGGGCGGGGCGCAGCGCGGAGATCACGCTCGCGACCACCACCGAGCCCTTCAGCACGGAGCGGCGCGACAGGTCGAAGCTGGGCACGCGGGCGGTTGTCTCGTCGCAGGGATGCGGCTCAGGTTGAAGTCGTCGGGCCTGAGCGCGGCCACTTCGGGGTGGCCGGCCCAGTCGCGGATGAAGTAGGAGACGTACCGTCGCTTGTCGGCGTTGATGCGGCGGACTGCGCGCGTGAGCGCCCGGAGAAGAGCGGCATACGCCTCCACGCTGACCTGATCGGTGGCTACCCACGTGCCGTGAAAGAAGGTGGTCGAGACGAGGCGACATCCCGCCTTCTCGGCCACGGTGATCCAGGGCTCCTGCAGCACGGTCGCCTCGAAATCGCCCCGCATCAATCCGGCGAATCGCTCGGCAGGGCTCGTCGCGGCGGCGCGGGTGGTGATCGCCTCTCGCGGCATCGCGCCTTCCAGCATCTGCAGCCCGGCGTAGGCGGTGCCGTTGCCGTAGTCGAGGGCCACCAGCTTGTGCGCGAGGTCTTGTGGCGTGAAGACGGTAGAGGTCGGCGGGACGACGAGGGCTCCGCACACGATCATGCCGCGCCTTCCGACCTGGAGGGCGCCAACAGCGCTTTCCGCCACCCGGCGGTTATTGCCGCACTCTCAGGCCTGGAACATCTGCGCTTCGCCGCGCGCCTGGAGCTTCCCCTGATTGGTGGTGGGCTTCGAGGGTGTGCCTTCCGCGGCGGACTGCATCTCGTCGGGCGGGAGCCCGGCGATCCGGAGATCCAGACCCTCCGCCTCGAACAGGCCCTCGTCCTTCGCGACCAGCACGTCGAGACCCATGAACGCCGTCACCCGCTCGATGGTCATCGTCATCGCCATGGCTGCCTCCCTGCTGGCACGTGATCAGCTACCGGATGAGGTCAGTAGCTGGCGGCCAGTGTCTTGATCTTGTCCACGTCGGGGTACAGCACGCCGACGGCCGCCTTCAACGACGACCGCGGCGTGTACCAGATGGCGCCGTCGCGCGTGATGGCGAGCTTGGGCTGATCTGTGATCTGCGGGGTGGGGTAGTACGTGAACTTCTTCGCGCGTTGATCGAAACGGATCAGCGCTCCTCCTTGACCTCCGTCACTGATCCAGATGGCGTCCTCGCGGTCTGCCCACACGTCGTAAGGCTCAGAGAACGGCATGGGGATGTCGTACTGGACGATCTGGCCGCTGGCGGGATCGATCCTGCCGAGCTTGCCGTTGCTGAAGTCTCCGTACCAGACCATGCCACGCGAATCGACGCCCAGCCGGCGGATCGTGCACGGCTGCGAGGGGACCACGTACTCCGTGAACTTCTCGGTGCGCGGATCGAACTTGCCGATCTTGCAGCGCCGGAACTCGGCGAACCAGACGTTGTCGTCCCTGTCGAGATCGATCCCGTAGGGAGCGGCACCCTGCGTCGGCACCTTCCACACGGTCGACTTGCCCGTCTGCCGGTCCCACTTGCCGATCATGTCGCCCTGGATCACCGTGAACCACACGTTCTGCTTCGAGTCCACCACGGGGCTGTGCCCGCGGCCCTTGCTCCGGCCGCTGGAATCCATCGGATACCGCACGATGCTGCCGGTCGCGGGATCGAGCTCCCCCAGGTGGAAGCCGGCCGTCTCCGCGAACCACACGTGCCCGCGGGCATCGACCGTGAGGCCGTGGGGATCCGCCTTGGGATCGGGCATGACCCAGTCCTTGAATTCTCCCGTACGCGGGTCGACCCGTCCGATGCGGTTCGGGATGCTGCGGTCGGTGTACCAGACGTTGCCCTGCTGATCGAAGTGCGGTTGCTGCGTGCGCCGCTGCTTGTTGCCGGCGTCGAGCTTGGGATCGAGGGGAAGGTAGTACTCGACGTACATGGCCTTGCTCAGCGCGGCTTCGTCCACGGGGAACTCGGTGTCGACCCGCAGCCCGCGCGGGAGGCTGCCGGGCCCGAACTGCCGGGAGAGGTACGCGAGGAGCGTTGTCCGATCCGGCTGGCTCAGCGCGCCCGGCGGGACCATGGCGCCGCGCTCACTCGCCGTGGCGCCCGTCATGAGGTCGATGAACGCATTCCACTGCGTCTCGTGGTACTGCTTGCTCGGGAAGAAATTCTTCCCGTGGCAGTACATGCAGTTCTTCTCGAGCAGCACGCGGCCGGACTCCCGTGGATAGAGCTCGTCGTAGGAGAGGAGCTTCACGTCCGTCCCCGCCCCCGACGTGAACCCGAACTCGCCCTGCCGCACGCCCGGCCCCGCCTGCTCGCGGAGCGAGAAGTCGAGCGTTGCCTTGGCGCCGGCGGCGAGCGTGATTGTTTGTGTGTCGGCGCCGAATCCCGCCTTCCGGACCGTCACCTCATACTTGCCGGGGAAGAGATTCGGCGCGCGGTAGCGCCCGGCGCTCGTGTACACCATGAAGAGAACCTGCTTGTCCGCGTTCATGATGTGGACCTGGGCGGCCTTGAACGGCTTCGGAGCCTGCACCGCTCCGGACAGTGACGCCAGCCCATCGAGGGAGCTGGGATCGGCGGCCCCGGCCGGCCGCGCGAGCTCGACGACGCCGAGCCAGATGACGCCCAGGACGATCAGGATCGCAGCGACGAAGAGCGTGGGTGGCTTGCGCATGGTCATGCTCCTCCTGGGACCTTTGGGTCCCGAGTCATCCTCCGCCGCCGCGGGCCCGTGGTCAAGGGGCGGGCATAGGGTGCCAATGATGACCCCGCGCGGCGCGAGAGAAAGAACTCGAGGGCGTGGTGCGAGCTCATCGGCGAGGGTACGCTGCGCCGCACGATCGTCCGCGAGGGCCGCCTCGGCTAGCGGGCGGGGGCGACCCTGGCCTGCAGCCTGGAGGATGTGTTCAGCGAGCCTTCCGCCCTGTGCGATACCGTGACAACTCCTCTCGGAGGACCCGGCGGATGGCTCGTTCGAGGTGATTCTCGGACGACTCCATGAATCGGCGCAGGGCCTCATTCATTGCGGTCTGGTAGCTGCCGCCGCCGGCCTTGTCGACCTGTGTCCGGAACCATCGCAGGATGTCATCGTCGATTCGAATCGTGATGCGCGTCTTGCCGGGCGGTGCCTCCAAGACGGCTCCGCGACGGCCCTTGCTGAAGTCGTATTCTTTCTTCATCTCGTCCTTTCGTACTGACGCCGCTCCCGTGATGTCGCGGCTCGTGCTGAGATGATTCGGACACGATTTTCCCGCCACGTATAGACAACAACGAGCACTCGACCGAGGGCGTCCATTCCAGTGGTCACGAACCGCCCCTCGGCGGGTCCTTCCTCGGGAATGGTGATGGCGTAGTCGTCATGAAGCACGGTTGCTGCATCGGCAAATCCAATGCCGTGTTTCCGGAGATTGGCAGCCGACTTTCGCTGATCCTATTCCAGCCCCACAACCTAGAATATGCACACTTGTGCATACGGTCAACCGTTTGTTTTCGAGGGTAGTTGTCGCGATGCCTGCCCCCCGCAGGCAGGTAGTGGGGGAGCAATCCAAGAACGCGTTCAGCGACTATACCGAGAGGTAGCGGCCCTTGAGCTCGGCCTCGCGGCGGCGGAACTCGGCGGTGGGGCCCGCGAAGACCACCGCGCCCTTGCCGAGTACGAGCACCTGATCGCAGACGCCCAGGGCCATCCGCGCGTTCTGCTCGACGAGCAGGATGGTCACCCCGCCCGCCTTGAGGCGGATCATCAGCGATTCCAGCTCGCGCACCAGGCGAGGCGCCAGGCCTTGCGAGGGCTCGTCCAGCATGAGCAGCTCGGGGTTGCCGGCCAGCGCGCGCGCGATGGCCAGCATCTGCTGCTCGCCGCCGGAGAGGCTCCGCCCTCGCTGCCGCCAGCGCTCGCGCAAGACGGGGAAGTAGGTGAAGATGCGCTCGCGCGTCCAGCTCGAGTCGCCGTCGACGCGTCGCTCGGCCAGCCGGAGATTCTCGCCGACCTCGAGGTGGGGAAAGATCTGCCGCCCCTCGGGGACATACCCTATCCCCAGGTGGAAGATCTCGTGCGGGGCATGTCCGGTGATGTCGCGGTCCTTGAAGCGCACCGCGCCGCCCCGCGGCGGCGTCAGTCCCATGATCGAGCGCAGCGTCGTCGTCTTGCCCGCGCCGTTGCGCCCGAGGAGCACGGTGATCTCCCCCGCGGGGACCGTGAAGGAGACGTCGCGCAGCACGTGGCTCTTGCCGTAGAAGGTCTGGAGGGCGTCGACGGCGAGGAGCGTCACTCCGCGCCTCCGAGATAGGCCCGCTGGACGTCGGCGTTCGCCCGGATCTGGTCCGGCGTGCCCTCGGCGATGAGCTGGCCAAAGTGGAGGACGCTGATCCGATCGGCGAGGTCGAAGACCACGTCCATGTCGTGCTCGACGAGGATGATGGTCAGCTTCTGCTCGCGCGCGACCTGCCGGATGACCGCGACGGTGGCGACCGTGTCCTCGGGCGAGAGCCCCTGCGTCGGCTCGTCGAGCAAGAGGAGCTCCGGCTCCTGGGCGACGGCCATGGCGATCTCGAGCAGGCGCTGGTCGCCGTGGGGGAGGGTCGACGCCGCCTCCTCGGCGCGGCCGAGAAGTCCGAGAGAGCCGAGGCTCGCGCGCGCCTGCTGCTCGCTCGCCTCGAGAGTGGCGCGGCCGCCCACGAGGCGGAAGTTGCCCCCGCTCCGGAGCTGCACGGCGATCCGGACGTTCTCCAGCACCGAGAGCTCCGGGAAGATGCTGGTGATCTGGAAGGTGCGCGAGATGCCGCGGCGGCAGCGCGCGGGGGCGGGGAGCGCGGTCACGTCGTCGCCACGGAAGAGCACGCGGCCCGAGGTGGGCGCGAGCAGGCCGGAGATGAGGTGGAAGAGGGTCGTCTTGCCGGCGCCGTTCGGTCCGATGACGGCGCGGACTTCGCCCGGCTCCACCGCGAGGCTGACGCCGGCCACGGCCTGGAGCGCCCCGAAGGCGCGCCCGAGGCCGCGCGTCTCCAGCAGCGCGGTCACACGCGCGCCCGGAGCCGCCGGGCCGTCCCCACCAGCCCGTCCGGCAGGAAGATCACCATCAGCACGAACACGACACCCGTGAAGATCATCCAGTGCTCCGTGTAGCTCGAGAGCACCTCCTGGATGAGGATGAAGACCATGGCGCCAAGGACCGGACCGACGAGGGTGCCGATGCCGCCCATGATCACCATCATGAGTCCCTGGCCGGAGAAGACCCAGAACATGACCTCGGGCGAGGCGAAGCCGCGGAAGGGCGCGAAGAGCGCGCCGGCGAGGCCCGCGAACACGGCGGCGATGACGAAGACGGCGAGCTTGAAGGGCCGCGGGTCGCGCCCGAGGCTCATGAAGCGTCGCTCGTTCTCGCGGATGGCCTCCAGCGCGTGGCCGAAGGGCGAGCGCACCACCGCCCGGCAGAGAACGAGCGAGAGCACGACGCAGGCAGCGACCAGGGCATAGAACGCCTGGGGAGAGGCGAGGCTCGGGCCGCCCCAGAAGAGCGCCGTCTTGGGCACTCCCGCGATGCCGTCGGAGCCGCCGGTGAGATCGCGCCACTTGTAGGCGACCGTGTAGAGGAATTGCGCGAAGGCCAGCGTCAGCATGGCGAAGTAGATGCCGGTGGCGCGCGTGGAGAACCAGCCGACGGGCAGGGCGACCACGCCCGCGAGCAGCGCGCCCGCGAGGAGCGCCACCGGCACCGGCTGGCCGAAGTGGATGAGCACGAGGGCGCTCGCGTAGGCACCGAGGCCGAAGTAGGCGGCGTGGCCGAAGGAGACCATGCCCGTGTAGCCCATGATGAGATCGAGCGAGAGCGCGAACAGGCCGTAGATGAGGAGATCGGTGAGGAGCGAGAGCTGGTGGCGCGCGGCCACCCACGGCACCACCGCGAGCGCCACCAGGGCCACCGCCGCCAGCGCTCGCGTCCCTCTCATTCCTCCTCGCCGAAGAGACCCCAGGGCCGAAAGATGAGGATGGCGCCCATCACGGCGTACATGATGACCATGGCCGTTTCCGGCAGGTAGAAGGCGCCCCACGTCTGGGCGGCCCCCACGATGAGGCTGCCCGCGATCGAGCCCCCGATGCTGCCGAGACCGCCGATCACGACGACCACGAAGGCGTCGACGATGACCCCGATGCCCATCCCCAGGTAGGCCGTGGTCATGGGCGCCGCGGCCACGCCGCCGAGACCGGCGAGCGCGCAGGCGGCGCCGAAGACGAGGGTGCGCACGCGCGCCACGTCGGCGCCGAGGCAATCAGCCATCTCGCTGTTCTGCGCGACGGCACGGATGACGAGCCCCGCGCGTGTCGTGCGGAGGAAGAGCCACACTGCCAGCGCGACGACGAGGCCGAGCCCGATGACGAAGAGCCGGTAGCGCGGATAGAGCAGGCTTCCCAGCGCGAACGCTCCCTGGAGATACGCGGGCGGGTCGATGCCCTTGGCCGTCGGCCCGTAGAGGATGCGGAGAGCCTCCTCGAGAATGAGGGCGAGCCCGAAGGTCAGCAGGAGCTGGTAGATGGGCGGGCGACGGTAGATGAAGCGCAGCGTGGACGACTCGAAGATTGCGCCGATGGCGCCGACGACGGGCGGCACGATGACGAGGGCCGGCCAGAACCAGCCGGTGAGCATGACTGTCGTGTACCCGAGGTAGGCGCCCAGCATGTAGAAGACACCGTGCGCGAAATTGACGACGCGCAGGATGCCGAAGACGAGCGAGAGACCCGCGGAGACGAGGAAGAGGAGCCCCGCGAGCGTCAGCGCGTTGAGGAGCTGTTCCCCCAGATTCGCCACGCGGGGCGCCCCGGCCGGTCCGCTACGAGAAGTCCTCGGTGCGACACTTCGGCGTCACCTTCTCGCCCGGATAGGTCGCCAGGATCTTGGGGATCGGGTGTGGATACTTCGGATCCTTCACCGCCTCGACGGCGAAGCCGAGCTGGACCGCCTGGTGATCGCACTTGCGCATGAAGAACGGGCCCTCGAGGCCCTCGTAGCTCGAGTCTTCCCAGGCCTCGATCACCTTCTCGACGTCGTCGGTGCCGGCCTTCTGGATCACCTGGCCGAGCCACTCGAGCCCCTCGTACGTCTCGCCGTCGAACATGTCGGGATAGACGCCGTGCAGATCGTGGAAGCGCTTCACGAAGTCCCGATTCCTCGGCGTGTCCACCGTGAACGGGTAGCGCGAGCTGCCGATGGCGCCCACCATGGCGTCGCCCACGGCTTTCATGTTCTCCAGCTCCAGGATCTCCATGATCGGCTTCACCTCGCGGTTGAGGCCGAACTGGTGCGCCTGCTTGAGATAGATCGTGGCGTCCTGGCCGGGCAGGGCGAGGTAGACGCCGTCGGCCTTGGATTGCCTGATCTTGGCGATGTAGCTCGCGAAGTCCTTGGTGCCGACGGGCGGGTAGTCGGTCCCGACGATCTCCTTCTTGGCCGCCGTGATCTGCGTGGTGAAGGAGGCGACGCTGTCACGCCCCCAGGCGTAGTCGCTGCCCAGCGCGAAGAAGCGCTTCATGGGTCCTTCCGCCAGATAGAGGCTGATGGCGCGCGCGCCCATGGGCCCGCTCGTGTTCACCCGGAAGAAGTAGCGGTGAAAGGCCTTCGCCGTGAGGGCGCCCGCCCCGTTGATGGTCGACATGAAGATGACCTTCCACTCGGGGCACTTGGCGGAGACGGCGAGGGCCTCCGAGGACAGCGCGACGCCAGTGAGGAACTTCACGCCGTCCTTCTCCACGAGCTTCTGGGCCTTGCGCACCGCGGTGGCGGGATCGCCGGCCGTGTCCTCGTAGATGAACTCCACGGGCCGGCCGAGAATGCCCTTGCCCTTGATGTCCTTGGAGAAGAGCTCGGCGGCGCGCTTGGCCTGGATCCCGTACTGGGCGTAGGCACCGGACAGCGCGGCCGGCATCCCGATCTTGATCGGTCCGCCCTGCGCCCACGTCCGTCGGAGAAATGCCGGGCCGCCCAGGCTGGCTCCGACGCCGCCGGCTACCGCCACCTGCAGAAAATCACGACGTCTCATGATGGGATTCTCCTTGTCAGGCTCACGCGGCCTGGGGCACCCAGAGGATCGACGACACCTCGCCGAACTCCCGCCACAGCTTGCGCCAGGAGTCACCGCCGTCATCGCTGCGATAGAGATAGCCGTAGCGGCTCGCGGCGAACACCGTGTCGGGATCGGACGCCGAGACGCTCACGGTCCAGACGGCCGAGTTGGGCGGCACGGGCAGCCCGAGGCTCTGCCACGTGGCGCCCGCGTCCCGCGAGCGCATCACCGTCCCGACGCGGCCCGGCGTCGAATCGCCAAGCGTCACGAACACCGTCTTCGGATCGTTCGGCTTGACCGCGATGCCGCGGGGATAGTGCCACGGGAAGACCTCACGCGCACGCGCCGGGTGCCAGGTCTGGCCGTCGTCGGTGCTGCGCCACACGTCGTCGTTGACGACGGTGAACACGGTTTTCGGCGGGCCCGTGATCACCAGAACGTTGTGCACGTCCTGGTTCGGGATCTGCCCGTTGACCGTGGTCCACGTCTCGCCGCCATCGCCGCTGTGGCGCACGCCGTCGACTTCGAGCCCGACCCACACGTGCCGGTGATCGGTGGGGTCGATCGCGATTCCCGTGGGTCGAGGGATCCCGACGTTCGGGCACTCCGCGGCGATCGCCACGGGCCGGCGCTCCCAGCTCTTTCCCTCGTCGGTGGAGCGATAGATGCCTGGCGTGCTGGGCGTGCCGGTGCCGGCGAACATCACGCGCGGATCGACAGGGTCGATGGCCATGCTCCAGACCATGGACCCGCTCATCGGCGTGTCGAGCCGGCGCCACTTCCCGCCGCCGTCGTCGCTGACGTAGAGACCCACATCGGTCCCGGCATAGATGACGCCCGGTCGCCAGGGATCGGAGAGCAAGGCCTTGACGATGCAGTCAGAATGCATGCCCTGGCGCACGCTGGCCCGAGTCCAGTTCTCGCCGTCGTCCGGACTCATCATAACGCCCTGGCCGATGGTCCCCACCACGATGGTTCCGTTCTTCGCCATGGTTCACCCCCTGAGGTCGTGTGGACGGTCCCGGCTCCTGCGCTGGCGACTATACGCCCGCCGGCGTGCCGCCGCGACCCGGAGCACGCATAGTCACGCTCGGCGCGCCTCCTACGCGGGCCTCGCGCCGTTATCGCGGGTTCCCCGTCTACTGGAGGGCGATCACCGCCTTCTAGCAGGATGCCGATCGCCATCCAGAGTTGGTCGTTGACGAGCCTCCAGCAACGGCTCTTCAACACCGCGGACTCCGCATTCGGCATGCCCGGTACTCCATCCCTAGACGCGTACCGCGCTCGAGTACCTGGCCCCGCCTCGGCGGCATCGATCCTCGGCGAGTCGTCTTGCAAGGGTGCTCGACCGCGCCGGACCTGTGATGGCGGGTACGGGGCTTCGGTTCGCGGGAGGCGTCGCGCCTACTATCCCGGCTGCGCGCGCGCCATACGGGCCTCCTTCAGGGCCGGGTGATCACGTCAACCAGCGCGGGCCGGCCCTCGTCCTTGACCACACGCAGGGCCCGACGCAGGGCAGGCGCGACAGCGTCGACGGTGTCGATCGGTCCCTCGGCCCAGATGCCGAAGCCCTGGGCGATCCGCGTGAAGTCCGGCGCCGGATCGTCGATACGGATGCCCACGACCTTCTGCTCGATCGGGCGCCCGCGCGCCTTCGCGACCGCCTCCTGGTGCGTCTCGTCGTTGCCGTAGGTCCGATTATTGAACATCACGGTCAACAGCGGCAGCCGGTGGTGGGCGGCCGTGTAGAGTGCGCTCACGACGTAGAGGAGGTCGCCGTCGGCCTGGAGGTTCACGCAGACCTTGCCCGATCCCTGATGCGCGAGCGCGACGCCGAGGGCCGCGGGCAGGCCGTAGCCGAGGCCGGCACCGCCGCTGCCGCCGTAGCTGCGCTCGGGCCGCCAGTCCCAGAGCCGGCGGGCCCAGCCCTTGCCGGTGCCGTTGGCCAGCACCCAGTCTTCGTCCTTGATGACGGCCCATATCTCGGCGGCGAGGACCGAGGGCGCCAGCGGCCGCGCGGAGCGCTCGAGGGTGACGACATCCCGCGCCTCGGCGCGGAGGGCGGCGTGGCGAGCCCCTATCCGCTTGGCGCGCGCCAGCCGATCGGCCGCGCCCTGATCCCGTTTGAGGCGCTCCTGGACGGCCGCCACCAGCGCGGGCAGCACAAAGCCGGCGTCGGCCGCGATCGGCAGGTCCACCGGCGCTAACGACTGGAATGTGTGGGCCCAGCTCCGGAACGCGTAGTCGTCGAGTGAGATCGCGATGATCTGGGTACGCTCGTTGAGCACGCGCACCTCCCGCGTGGTCCGGTCGGTCTCGCCGAGAACCGTGAGGAAGCTCGACACGTCGAGGCCCAGGACAACGTCGGCATCCCGGATGGCTTCGCCCCGCGCATCGGTCATGTCGAGTGGGTGATCGGCGGGGACGCTCGGGCGACCCTGCGACTCGGCGGCGAGGTCGATGAGCGGCGCGGCGAGCAGCTCGGCGAGCCGACAGAGTGGTCCTGTCGCCTCTGGCCGGCGCCCTAGCGACTCCACGACGATCACCGGGGAGCGCGCCTCGGCCAGACGGCGCGCGGCCTCGTCGAGCGCGCGCGGATCGGCGTGGGGTCCCGCTGCGGGCTGGAAGCGCCCGGCGTCGGGCAGCACGATCGGACGCTCGAGCGCCTGCTCCTGCAGGCCGGCGTCGAGACAGAGATAGACGGGCCCCATGGGCTGCGTGCAGGCGACGCGCCACGCGCGCAGGAATGCCTCGGGCAAGGCAGCAACGCTGGCCGGCTGGTCGTCGAGCTTGACGTAGTCGCGTACCTGGGTGCCCTGCACGAGCGCGGTGTGGATCCAGTCGATCCAGGGCCGGCGGCGCGTGGCGTCCATGGGGCCGGTGGCGCCGAGCACCAGGATCGGGGCCCGGTCACAGAACGCGTTGAAGATCGCCATGCTCGCGTGCTGCAGACCCACGATGTCGTGCACGACCGCCGCCATCGGCGCGCCCCGGGCCTTGGCGTAGCCGTGGGCCATGGCCACCGCGATCTCCTCATGCGTGGTCAGGACGAGCTCGGGCGCCCGATTGCCGCCGTAGTTGACGAGCGAGTCGTGCAGCCCGCGGTAGGTCGCGCCCGGGTTCAGCGCGACGTATTCGATGCCGACGGCGCGCAGCAAATCGACGACGAGGTCGGAGCCGTAGACGGGTGCCGTTTCCACAGCGGCTGACGGCGGCTACGGTGCGAACACCCGCGGAGCGTCCAGATCGCTCACGCCGAGCTGCGCGTACTTCTTCGCCCCCGCATAGAACATGGCCCCGCTGACCCCTAGCTGCCGGCACTCATTGCAACGGGCGTATGGGTGTCGGCTTGGCGGAGCGCGTGGGCGCCCTGCCCTTCGGAGAATTCCCGCGCTTCATCGATCCCACCCTTCCTGGATGGACCGTCGAAGCCGTCATCTTACTCTAGTTCGCCCCGGAGGTCCTTCATGGCCCTGCCTCGGCTCGGGGCCTCCCGAGGTCAGGGCGCGACCTGGAAGCTGGTCAGCCCAGGCGGGGACTTTGCTCTGATCAGGTAGGGAGACTTACTCCGAGGGCCCCGGCTTCATCCTGGGCGGTTCCGGTCAGCCGTCGGAGCCCTGTGTGTCACAAATTCCTGTCACGCGGCGACCCCGGAACTACAAGAAGTGATTAGCCATCTTTCTGGTGGCGACCGCGGCCATGACCCTGGTATTGGCCCTGGCGGTTGTGGGCCACGGGAAACCGCATGATCCGGACCGCGATGAAAATACCGATCGAGACCAAGCGCAAAGGGAATTACCGTCAACTATCACGGGAGACCCAGGAGACCGAATCTCTCCTAAATCGCCCACGAAGGCCATCTGGGTTTCTTCGTGCTTCAGTCGATCACGGCCACGGCTTCGATCTCGATCAGCGCGCCCGAGATGGCGAGACAGGCCACCTGCACCAGGGTACTGGCAGGTGGGTTGGCCGCGAAGAACTCCTGGCGGACCTCACCGTAGCCTTCCCGATAGCGGATGTCCGTGACGAACACGGTGATCTTCACGACATCCCCGAGGCTGGCGCCAGCGGTTTCGAGGACGCGGCGCATGTTCTCGAGGACGCGGCGGGTCTGAGCGCGGATGTCGTTCGGCCCGACGAGGTTCCCCTCCTTGTCGAGCGCAAGCTGACCGGCGACGTAGACCGAATTGCCGACGCGCCAGCCATGAGTGTAGCGGGGCCGAGGATCTGCCATGCCGACGGGTTGAATCGCCGTGCGCGCCATGCGTGCCTCCTCCTTGTCATGGATTGTGAGTAGAGCCCGTAGGCGGGCTCTCACTCCCGCTATGAGGGCGGGCCGCCGAGCGCGCCGATCTCTTCCTCGGAGAATCCCAACTCGGCGAGCACCTCGCGCGTATGCTCTCCCAGGCACGGCGGCGCTCGGCGCACCGAGCCGGGCGTGCCCTCGAGCTTCACCGGGATTCCCACCGCCTTGATGGCGCCCACCACGGGGTCGCGCCTGCAGCTCGTCCCGGTGCGCAACCTGCGCGTCGTGGGTCGCGTAGCGGGGATCAGCCGAGAGGTCCTCGATGCCGAGGCCCCGGCAGATCTCCTGGAGCGGATTCTGCTTGAACGCACCGACCATGACGATGTGGCCGTCGCGCGTCGCGAAAGTGCCGGACAGCGGAAATGCGCCCCAGTTCAGGCGCTCACCCAGATTGAGCCACACCGCCGCTTCCTGCAGCTGCATGGCGAGCATGCCATCCAGCAACGAGACATGGACGACCTGGCCCTGACCGGTGCGCGCCCGTGCCAGGAGCGCTAGGAGGATCGCCTGCACGAGCAGCATTCCGGCGGTGAAGTCCGCGATCGGTGTCGCGCTCGGCTCGGGCGGCGCGTCGGGCTCCGCGCGTCGCGAGGCGATGCCGCTCATCGCCTGGGCCAGGACGTCCTGCCCGCCTTTGTCGCGGTAGGGCCCCGTCGGCCCGTAGCCGCTCCCGAAGGCGTAGATCAGCCGGGGGTTGATCACGCTTAGCTCGGCGGCCCCGAAACCCAGCCGCTCCATGACGCCCGGCCGGAAGTTGTGGACGAGCACGTCGGCCTTCCGGGCCAGGCGAAGGATGACCTCGCGCCCGAGGGGCGCGCGCATGTCGATCGCCACGCTGCGCTTGTTGCGGTTGAGGCTCCAGAAGATGGCGCTCTCGCCGCTCGGGTGCCTCATGTGCACGCGCGCGAGATCTCCGGCGCCGGGGCGCTCGATCTTGATGACGTCGGCCCCGAAGTCGCCCAGTACCTGCGTGGCGCAGGGCCCCAGCTCGATCTGGGTGAAGTCGAGCACCGTGACGCCCGCGAGCGGGAGCCCGCTCGTCATCGCCCCGACCATCGCGGCGGCCGCTTCTCGCGGAACGCTCGGCGAGCGCCACCACCTCATTGGCGAGGCCCAGCCGATAGGCCTCGGGCGCGGAGATGCGCCGCCCGGTCAGCAGCATACCCATGGCTATCTTGAGCGGGATGTGCCGGGCCAGCCGGTGCATGCCGCCCTCGAGGGCCATGCGCCCGACCCGCGGCTCGGGGAAGCCGAACTCGGCGTGCTCGGCGGCCACGATGACGTCGCAGGCGAGGGCCAGCTCGAGCCCGCCGCCGAGCGCAAACCCATTCACCGCCGCGATCAGCGGCTTCGACATCCCGTAGCGCAGCGTGAGCCCGCCCAGCCCGCGCGGGTGCCGGTGGGCGAGGAACCCTCCGCCGCGCTCCTCACGCGGCGGCGCCGGCTCGCGCATGTCGTAGCCGGCCGAGAACGAGCGATCGCCGGCACCGGTGAGGATGGCCACCCGCAGGTCGGGGTCGGCCTCGAAGCGCGTCCACACCTCGTCCAGCTCGTCGGAGGCGGCGCGGTGGAGCGCGTTCATCACCCGCGGGCGGTCAATGGTGACGACGAGCAGGTGCTCGTCGCGCTCGACGCGGGCGAACTCCATACCGCTCAGGCCACTGCGAGCGGGGCGCCGAGGTTCACACCTTGCGCGATGAGCCGTTTCTGCAGCGTCGGCACGTCCACCCGTCGCGGGGTCACGCCCGCTTCGAGGCTCAGCGCGGCCGCTGTCCCCGCCGCCTCCCCCATCACCATGAGCGGCGGGATCTCCCGGCTGATCCGCTGCGCCTCCGAGGTCGCGGAGTAGCAGCGGCCCGCCACCAGCAGGCCCTCGACGTGCCGGGGCAGCAGGCTCCGGTAGGGCGTGAAGTAGTCGCGACCGCGCGCCACCACGTCGGGGAAGGTGCGGCGCTCGAGCACGTCCTCTTTGGTCACCACGTACTCCCCCTCGAGCAGGCGCGTCTGGCGTACGCCCACCTGCGGAGCCGCGTCGAGAATGTAGGCGCGCTCGAAGCCCGGGTAGTTTACCCGGACGAAATCGATCACCTTCATGAAACGGCGCCGCGACTCGATCTCGATGTGGGTGAGATGCTCGGGCTTGAGCCCATCGTAGCCCGGGATGTGCGGGCAGTTGCACCACACGACACCGGGCCGCGGCGTCAGCAGCCACCACATGTCCCAGGCGCCGCCCAGCATGCGCTTCACCTGGGTGTCGAGCTGATGGGCCGCTTCGGGATCCCGGCGCTCGAACTGCAGCGCGGCGTCGGTGTCCACGTCGGCAAGCCGGTGCACCAGGGTCATGATGTACGAGCCGTGCACGCCCGGCGCGCCCGCGCTGCCGAAGACGTCACCGTCGCCGGTGGCGTCGATTACCACCCGGCCCCGGATGGCCTGGCGGCCGGCCTTGGTCTCCGCGATCACCCCCCGCACCGCGCCATCCTCGACTAGCGCACTCGAAAACCAGGAGTGGAAGCGCAGCTGCACGCCAGCCTCGAGCGCCATCTCCTGCGACACCTGCTTCCAGCCCTCGGGATCGAAGGAGGCCGAGTATACGATGGGCTTGGGCTTCCGCCGGGCGTAGAGCTCCTCGAACCCCCACCGGGCCCAGCGATCCCGCACCTCGGGCTCGTTGCGGAAGCAGTCCTCCATCGGAGGGGCCACACACGCGCCGATCCGTCGCATGCGCTCCACGATCTCCAGCGCGAGTCCCCCGACCGACACCTCTCGTTCGGCGCACATGTCGTCGAGCACCAGGACC
>WNGJ01000794.1_pt1 | contig 29759 bp, 34 predicted proteins | sample 5400611 | NCBI WGS metagenome assembly WNGJ01 (sample SAMN13153375, study PRJNA577476) | soil metagenome | isolation source: 40 cm soil or saprolite under Garry oak tree replicate 1 | place: USA:California | collected 2016-06-15
CCACCTGCGCGCAGGTCGGGACCTACGTCGCGAACATCATCAAGGCCGCCTACTCGTCGGGTGACTCGATGAACCCGATGCTGAAGGCGCAGATGCTGGCGACCGCCCTAGACGTCTACTTCAGCGATCCAGCACTTGGCACGAACAAGATCAACGCATCCAGCCCGATCGGCGCGCGGAACATCGACCTGACCAGCGTGTGCGCCGACACCAGCGGATGCACGAGCTACGAAAACGCCAGCAGTTCCTTCGGCGGAGCATCAAGCATGACGGTCAGCGCGATGCTCACCTACGCTTCGACGCAGTCGAACGTGGGCGGTTCCATGTGGTACAGCAACAACAAGGCGGTTCAAGAGCTGGCGAAGGACGCGTTCGACGCGATCAACAACCAGGTAGCTTTCCAAGCGCCGTAACTCAGCGCGGCAAGAAGTAGACGAAGCCCGGCCGTCGAATAGCCGGGCTTCGTTCTACTCAGGTTACGGCGCGGGGTAGGTGAGATTGAGCGAGAAGGAGCTCTGCCCACTTCCGCTGACCACGACCTGGGAGGTCCCAGCCGTCACGCTGAAGCTCAGCTCGAGCGGACTACCGCCGGTCCGCGAAAGGAGCATCGTGCCGTCGGGCCCGAAGACCGTAACCGTCAGGGGCGCCGCTTTGGAGAAGCTGAGCCGTGCTGAGCCCGAACCCTGGCCCGCGGTGAACGTGAACGACCGCGATGAATTCCTGTTGGTCACCGCGCCACTGAATGTGGTCGTGATGGTGCTCGCCGGTGCGGGCGTCGCCACAGGCGGCACGGTTTGGGTCGGCGATGGCGCCGTCGTGGGGGTCGGCGCTGGCGTGACGGTGGGCAACGGCGTGACGGAGGGTGCGGGCGTCGGAAGCGGTGTCGATGACGGCATACCCGCTACCGACAGCAGCGTGGCGTAGGCATCGACGCGTCCGTACGCGAGAGGCGCTCCGATCCGGGCGGCGCTCGATGTCATCGCGTCCTCGACCGTGAGGTTCGTCGCCGACGCCGCGTAGGAGAACGCCAGTGCGGCGATCCCGGCGACCGCCGGTGTCGCCGACGACGTGCCGCAGAACGAGCCGAACCAACCCGCACGGCCGGTGGTGTAGTTGCAGCCCGGTGCTGCGAGCTTCACCCACGAGCCGAAGTCGGACCAGGAATAGAGGGCATCGTTCGGGTCGGTGCCGGCGACCGAGACCACCTCGGGATACGCCGCTGGGTAGGTGGGCGTCGAGTTGCCGTAGTTGCCCGCCGCGGCCACAAGAACGACTCCGCGGTCGTGCGCGTAGCGCACCGCGCTCTGGAGCGTGGTCGTGCCAGCGGTGCCACTGAGACTCATGCTGATGACCCGCGCGCCGTGGTCGGTGGCCCAGGTGATGCCGGCTGCGACGTCGGACATCGTGCCGATCCCGTCGGCGCCGAGCACCTTGACGGGCATGAGCGAGCAATGCCAGCAGTACGACGCGACTCCGATCGTATTGTCACTCGCCGCGGCGGCGACACCCGCAGCCCAGGTCCCATGACCGTTGTCGTCGGTCGGGTCCGAGCTTCCAGTGAGCACGTTGTATGCGCCGACGAACTTGCCTTGAAGGTCCGGTTGCGAGAGGTCAACGCCGGTGTCGAGCACCGCGATGACGACGCTCGGCGAGCCGGTCGTCAGGTCCCATGCGGCATTCGCTCGAGTCTTTACCTGTGACCACTGGCTCGGCCACCAGTAGTCGTTCGGCGCGGTGTTCGTCATCGCGACCGTTTGATCGCGCTCGACGAATTCGACGAGCGGGTCGGCCGCGAGAGACCGTAGAGCCCCGGCTTCGGATCCTCGGGGAACCTCGAGGACGCGAATACCGAGCTGGCGGATCTCAGCCTTCTTTCGCGCGCCATGGGTGCGTTCGACGACCTCGGCCTGCGCGGTCGTGACCTGCGTCCTGTACCGCACGAGGAGACGCGCATCGACGAGCGTGGACGAACGACCGGCGGTGATCGACGACTGGACCGCCGCCGCGCTCGTGTGATCCGGCGGGTCGACCGGTGCTGAGTGGATCGCGGTCCCGATGATCGAGCTGACCGCTACGACCACGCTCACGAGCGTTCGTGCCAGCGCGCCAAGCCATTCCATCTGGTAACCGTCCTCCGCTGATCCGCGCCATCCGGCTCGCGCCCGAAGGGTGCGCGGCTGTGCTGCTGCTTACCTAACTCGCGGACGTCGGCTCAGTCATCATCACTTTGGTCCCGGTCGCAGCAATCGAACGGGCTAGGACCCGGGAAAAGGGCGAAGGCCTACCGATTTTCAGGGATTGCGGGGTCAGGTGACCGGCTCAAGACTGCGACTATTCAGAGACGCGCGGGCGTCGCGGTTCCAGGAGAGAGGTGAGGGGATGGTCTCGTTCCTGTATGACGATGCCGGCCAAGGACTCGTTGAGTACGCGCTGATCATCGCCGTCATCGCAATCGCGGTGATCGTTGCGATCGTCTTTCTTCGGGATCAGATCTCCAACATCTTCAGCGACATCGGCAACAACCTCACCTAGACCGCGTCTCCGCGCCGCGCGTCATGCTGGTGTCATGAAGCGCGTGCTCTTTCTTTGTTCGCAGAACTCCGCCCGCTCGCAGATGGCCGAGGGGTTCCTGCGTGCCTTCGCTCCCGATCGGTTCGAAGTGCAGAGCGCCGGCACCCGCGCCACGCGCGTCCATCCGCTGGCGGTCGCGGCGATGCGCGAGGTCGGGATCGACATCTCGAAGCAGACGAGCAAATCCGTCGACGCTGTGGGCGAGGCCTGGGACGTCGTCGTTACGGTGTGCGACTCGAGCTGCCCGGTCCCGCCGCGCAGCGGACTGAAGCTTCGCTGGAAGCTGCCCGATCCGGCGGCGGCGCGCGGCACGCGAGCGGAGCGCCTCGAGATATTTCGTGGCATCCGAGACTCCGTCCAGTCGCGCGTCCGCTTGCTCGCCCAGCGCCTCTAACGCGGTCGCGCATCCGGTTCGTGACAGGAGGGACGCCTGGCACATCACCTGCTCGCTCCTGTTTCGGCGTCCGCAAGGACGACTTGATCGCAGGAGGACTCTTTCGATGCAGGAGAAGGACCCGAACCTCGGCGACGACCCGAAGAAGAAGCAGGGCGAATGGCCCGAGACCGGCAAGCAGGGTGGCCAGGGCGACGTCGGCAAGAAGGGCGGCGACATCGGCGGCGGTCAGCAGAAGCCGCTCGAGGGCGAGCCCGAGGACGTCGACCGGTAATGCGCGATCCAGGGCTACCGCCGCGACCGGGCGAGCCCATTCCCGGTGATGTCGGAAAGAAGGGCGGCGACGAGCCGGCTATCCCGCTCGGCGGGCCCACCGACACGCCACCGAAGAAGCCCGGCACGAAGGAAGGTCCGAAGACACCGAGCGCCTAGGTCCCGTTGATCAGGCCGCTGCCTTGGAGCAGCGTCGCGAACATGACGAGGATCGCGAACCCGGCGATCACCGCGGTCACGATGAGCGCAGCGACGATCGCGAGGCTCAGAAGCGTGGTCTGCCGGGTCGCGGTCCTCGCGTCCATCTCCTTCTCGATCACCTTGTACGCCACGCTCGCGATCTGCACCGCCGAGCGAGCGACGATGAAGACGCCGCCCGCGATGCCGACACCGATCACGAGCCACACCAGGATCGCCCCCTCGACGCTCGTCATTCTTGGTGTCCCGCGAGCCAGCGCTGGAAGGTCGGAAGCGAGAAGTACTCCGGATCCATCGGCCAGTCGGGCTCGCGCGTGAAGTCGGGTGTGGGCGTCGATGCGTCGATCAGCGCTGCGAAGTGCGCGCGGATCGGCGGCGGCAGCTCCGCGGTGTCCCGGAAGTTGGTCGGGATGTCGGCAAAGTACTCAGCCGGGTTCGCGTGATCGCCCTGGCGCAGGAACGAGCCCGTGACCCAGTCGCGATAGCGCGGGAACTCCGCGAGGTGCCCGCGGCTGTCCCGGACCGCCCGGCGCAGGTACGCGAAGCGCAGGTCCTCGTCGCGGCGGTACACCGGATGGTTCCAGCAGACGAAGTGGAACAGCTCGTGGCACGCGGAGAGCTCGACCTGCCGCAGCCCCTCATACGTTTCGACGCCCGCGGCGAGCTCGATCTCGTTCCGGTCGGGATAGAACCCGCCGCCTGAGCGCGCGTTCGTCCGGATTATTCGGCAGCGCCGGCCGAGCTTCCGCACGTCGTCCGGGAAGCCGCTCAGGGCGCGCTCGACCAGTACGTCTCCGGGAGTCACGTAGAGGTACAGCTGCCGGTGCCAGAGGGACCGTCGCAGGTCCGGCAGCCGGTCGGCCCAGAGGCGCTCGACCGCCGACAGCATGGCGCGCCGGTATCGGATCACGAGCCAAGTATCCGTGGGGCAGAACAGGAGTTGCGCCGCCGTTGTTAATAGGAGCGACGTGTACCGTGCCGATGCCCCAGGCCGCGTGAATCTGATCGGCGAGCACACCGACTACAACGAGGGCCTCGTCCTTCCCACCGCCACCCCCCAGCGCACCGTCGTCGAGCTGTCACCGCGCGAGGACCGGATCGTCCGTGTCGAGAGCGAGGGCTACATGCCCGTCGCCTACCGTCTGGGCGAGGAGCGACACTGCGGCGACTGGGGCGACTACGTCCGCGGCGTGACCTGGGTGCTGACGAAGGCCGGGCATCCGATCCGGGGCTTCGATGCGGGCATCGCGTCGCGGGTGCCGCCTGGAGCGGGCCTGTCGTCCAGCGCCGCGCTCGAGGTCGCGTTGCTTCGCGCGCTGCGAGAGGCGTTCTCGCTCGCGCTGGACGACGTGGCGCTCGCCTACGCCGCGCACAAGGCCGAGCGCGACGTCGTCGGCGCTCGCGTCGGCACCATGGATCAGCTCGCCGCGGGCCTCGCGCGCACCGGCGAGGCGCTGCTCATCGACATGCGCAAGTCGCAGATCGAGCGCGTGCCGATCCCCGACAGCGTCGAGATCATCGTGATCGACTCCGGCATCGCCCACGACAATGCGAAGCAGGGCGCCTACAACGAACGACGCGCGCAGTGCGACGAAGCCGCCCGTCGCCTCGGGCTGGCTTCGCTGCGCGATGCCACGCTCGGCGACGTCGAGCGCCTCGCGCCGCAGAACGCGACGCTCGCGCGGCGCGTACGGCACGTCGTGACCGAGAACGACCGCGTTCGCGCGTTCGTCGCGGCGCTCCGAGCCGGCGACCTGGCCCGCTGCGGCGCGCTCGTCGACGCGTCGCATGCGTCCCTGCGCGAGGATTTCGAGGTCTCGATCCCGGAGCTCGACGCGTTGGCCGACGCGCTGCGCGCGCAGCGTGGGGTCTACGGCGCGCGGCTGGTCGGCGCCGGATTCGGCGGATCCGTCCTCGCGCTCGCCGACGCCGGCCGCGCCGCCGATGCGGCGCGCGCCGCGGCCGAGCGGTTCCGAGCGCGCAGCGGTCGCGTCGGGCACGTGGTGATGCCCGTCTAGTACGCGGCCCCGCATACTCGATGTCTTGCCCCGCCCGCCGTCGGCCGACGCGCCGCGCATCTTCACCGGTATCGCGCACTCCTATGACCGCGTCGGCGCGCTGCTTTCGTTCGGCCAGGATCCTCGCTGGCGCCACGCGCTCGTCGACGCCGTCGACGCCGGCGCGGGAGACCTGATCCTCGACGTCGCGACGGGCACCGGCCTCGTCGCTATGGAGCTCGCGCGGCGCTACGGCTGCACCGTCGTCGGGCTCGATCGCAGCGCTGACATGCTCGCCGAGGCCGCGCGCAGGAACGGTCTCATCGCCGGTCTGGTCAACGCGCGAGCGGAGCGGCTTCCGTTCCCGGACGCCACCTTCGACCACGTCACGTTCACATACCTGCTGCGCTACGTCGACGAACCCGCGGCGACCCTGAGCGAGCTCGCGCGCGTGCTCAAACCCGGCGGCCGGCTCGCCGCGCTCGAGTTCGGCGTGCCCTCTTCACCGTGGGCCTTCGCGCTGTGGCGTGTGTACACGCGCCTGGTCATGCCGATCGCCGGGAGCCTGGTCTCGCGCAAGTGGCGCGAGGTGAACGCCTTCCTCGGTCCGAGCATCGAGCGGTTCTACCGCGCGCATCCGCAGCGCGTCGTCGAACGCTACTGGCGCGACGCGGGCCTCGGCGACGTCCGCTCGCGTCGCATGAGCCTTGGCGGCGGCATCGTGATGAGCGCGACGAAGGGCGATGTGCCGGTCGCGAGCGACGTCCGACTCGGCTCCGCGTTCTACGCGCTGCGGCCCGGAGGCTGGCGCGACTACTGGACGTTGCTCCATCCGCCCTACACCGCGTGGCATCTGTCGTACGTGCTGCTCGGCGCGGCCCTCGCGCCGGCGCCCGATCCACGCATCGTCCTGGGCGCCCTCCTCGCGTTCGGGCTCGCGGTCGGCGTGGCCGCGCACTCCTTCGATGAGCTGCAGGGACGCCCGCTCGGCACGCGCATTCCCGCGCGGGTGCTCGTGGCGCTTGGCGCGCTCGGTCTCGCCGGCGCTGCGGCCCTCGGCATCGCCGCGGTCGCGATGCTCGGTCCGGCCTTCGGCCTGTTCGTCGCGGCGGGCATCGCGCTCGTCCTTCTGTACGCATTCGAGGCGCCGCTGGTCCATTCGGACCTCGGGTTCGCGTTGGCGTGGGGCGCCTTTCCGGTGCTCACCGCCGCCTACGCGACCGGCGCGCCACCCCTTCCGGCGGTCGCTGTCGCCGCTGCGGCCGCGCTCTTGAGCCTCGCGCAGCGCGTCCTGTCGACGCGCGTGCGCGCGGTGCGACGCCGCAGCGCGTCCGTCGAAGGCGAGGTGCGTTACCGCGACGGATCGCGCGAGACGCTCGACGCCGAGAGTCTCATCGCTGCGCCCGAGGGCGCGCTGCGCATCCTATGGCTCGCGGTCGTCGCGCTCGCCGTGGGCCTCCTGCTCTCGCGCTACCTCTAGCGGGGCGGCTGGGCGGCGAGGAAGCGATCCGCGTTGCGATACGCGATAGCCTCGGCCACATCGGTCGGAAGCTGCGCGAGCCAACCGCGGATGCCGTTCACGATCTCCGCATAGGCATCCCAGCGCTCGTTCCCGGTGAACGTGCCGCCCGCCGTCCACGTGTCGGTGCCGATCATGAAGCGGTCGCTGTGACGCACGAGCAGCTCGCGCCAGCGCGCATCCAGCGTGCCGTTCGGCGCGACGTCGACACGCAGCGAGAGCTCGACGGACAGCTTCGGCCACTTGTCGAGCAGAGTGCCGATCTGCTCGGGCGTCGCGTCCACGCCGGCGTGGGCCCACAGCACCGTCGCCTCGGGCATGTACGCGAGGAGCTCCGCGACCGCGCGCGCGTCCGCATGCGGTTGTAGGAACAGCTTCTCGCGCTCCGCGAGCGCGAGGAGCGCGCGCACGGTCGGCAGGCCGATCTGACCCGGAAGGAGGTGGAACTCGCCGAAGCCGCGGTGCACTCCGGGCCGGTAGATCGACTCGACGTACGGCACGATCGAGGGATCGCGCGCCCACGAGAAGACGTCCGCAACGTTGCGATAGGGGCCGAGCATCGGGATGACGCGATCGCCGAGGACCGCGCGAAGCCTGAAGGTGCCCTCATCCGGCGCGCTCGAGACGAGCCCGGAGCGAACGCCGACGGAGTCGAGGATCTTCGCTACGGTGTCGGGCGGGTAGGCGGACCAGGCGGGCGCGCTGTAGTGAAGATGCGCGTCGACGAGCGGCATGAGGCCCGGGGCCGGCGACGCAGTCGGGGACGGCGTCGACGTTGGCGCGTCGGTCGGGGCCGCGCCGACCGTCGGCATGGGCGTCGTGACGGTCGCCGCCGGTGCGCACGCGCCGAGGAACATCAGCGCTACGAGGAATCGTCCCACCGAGTTACCGTAACGCGCTGTGATCTTCACAGCGCCGCGCGTTCCCGCCGACGAGTTCGAGCGCGTGGCCGGCTGGCGCCTCGAGCCGGAAGGGCTGTGCCGCGGCGACCGCTGCGTACCCTTCCGCTCGGACGACCGCAGCGTGGACCTCGCGGCCGCCTCCGACGCGCTCACGATGCCGCTCGTCCACGACGACGCTCACGCGCTGTGGGCGCTTGGCGCGGAAGCAGGCGGTCGAGCGTTGAAGACCGCCATCGCTCCGGAGCTGGAGTTACCCGACTTCCGTGGCGGATCGTTCCGCCTTTCATCACTACGCGGCACGAAGGTCCTGCTCGTCGCATGGGCTTCGTGGTGAGGCTGCCGCCTTGACCTGCCAGTTTGGCAGGAGCTGCGCACGGAGCTCCGGCCGCAGGGCCTCGAGGTCGTGACCGTCGCGCTCGACGCGCGTGGCGCTGAGAGCGCAGGTCCGTGGATCGCGAAGGCAGCGCCGGACCATCCCTCCCTTATCGACGAAGCGCACGTGATGGACGCGCTGTTCGGTGTCGTGAATGTCCCGAGCGGGATCTGGATCGACGAGCACGGGATCATCGTGCGGCCGCCAGAGCCGGCCTATCCCCGCAGGCCGACGTTCCTCGATCGTGCGGTCCCGCCGGACGCGTCGCCCGCCGAGCGCGAGCGGATCGACCTCGTCAAGGCGCTTCACGTCGAAGCCGAGCGCTACGTCGCGGCGCTTCGCGACTGGGCATCGAGATCAACATCGCGTGGGCGTGGCGGTGACAGCCGTTACGCGCTCTCACCCGATGAGGTCGTGCGTCGAAGCCGACCACGGCCGATCGACGAGGCGACCGCGGCCGCGCACTTCGCTCTCGGCCAGGCGCTACATGCGCGTGGCGCGCAGGCCGCGGCCGTCGACCACTTCCGCGAAGCACATCGGCTGCACCCGACGAACTGGACCTATCGCCGCGATGCATGGAGCCTGGCTGGTCCCGATCGCGAGCTCGTCTATCACACGAGCTGGGTCGACGAGGTCAAACGCGAGGGTGTCGAGAACTATTACCCACGTCTGCAGCTCTAGCCGTCTGGCCCGGCGTATGCGGTGTCCTTTCGTGACGGAGGTGTCACATGCCACGTAGCGAAGGTGGTTCAGCGACCGATCAGCCGACAACGGATCAGCCGACCGAGACGGAGCGCGTCATGGAACAGCGCCGAGGCGAGCGCGGCGGCCAGAGCACGACGACGAAGACCTACACGGTCAAGTCAGGAGACACGCTCTCTGGTATCGCGCAGTCCGAGATGGGCGACGCGAACCGTTGGCACGAGCTCTACGAGGCGAACAAGGACGCAGTGGGAGACAACCCCGACCTGATCCATCCCGGGTTGGAGCTCAAGATCCCCAACTGAGCACGAATAGCCCGCCCGGGCTTGAGCTTGAGCGGATTCCGCTTCTTGCCGCCGCGGCCATAGCCGCCACCAGGCGGGTAGTAGCGCGCACTTCTGACAAACTGCGCCCTGGTGCAGACGCAACAGAGCGCGCTCGGCCCGATCCCCGTCCCAGCCGCGGGCGAGCGCGCCAGCGGACTCTTCACGTTCGCCCGTGATGAGGGGCTCGCGAAGTACACGTGGCCGTACATCGCGATCGCCGGGGAGGCCTCCGGTCCGACGGTGCTCGTGACGGCCGGGATCCATGCCGCCGAGTACACCGGTATCGAGGCGGCCATCCGGCTGGGGCGCGGCATCGACCCGACGCACGTTCGCGGCATCCTCCTGGTGCTCCCGCTCCTGAATCGCCCCGGTTTCTACGAGCGCAGCGTCTATGTGAACCCGGAGGACGGCGACAACCTGAATCGCGTCTTCCCCGGCGACCCGAAAGGCAGATGGGGAGAGCGCTTCGCGCATCGCTTGCTGACCGAGATCGTGACGCGCTGCGAATACGCGATCGATCTGCACGCCGGCGACCTCATCGAGGACCTGACGCCGTTCGTGATCTACCGCGAGACCGGCGAGGCCGCCCTCGACGAGCGCATCCGCAAAATGGCGAGTGCGTACGGCGCGCGCTGGGCGGTGAAGAGCGCGCCGACCGGTGAGCGCCCGGGTTCCCTGTACGCGCTCGCGGCACTCAACGGCGTCGCGTCGATGCTCGCGGAGTCCGGCGGACGCGGGCTGCTCATCGAGCAAGACGTCGCGCGTCACGTCCGCGGCGTGACGAACATCCTGCGCGCGATCGGCGCGCTCGAGGGTGCTCCCGAGGCGGTCGCGCCGCCGCGCGTGGTGAGCAGCTTCGACTGGCTGCGCTCACCGCTGGAAGGGATCTTTCACACGCGCGTCAGCGTGGAGCAGCAGGTGAAGGCCGGCGACATCGTCGGAGAGCTCGTCGATCTGGTGGGCGAGCCGCTCGCGACGGTGAGGGCGCCCGCCACGGGCGTCGTCCTCTTCGTGGTCACCAGCCCCGCGATCAAGAAGGACGGCCTGCTTCTCGCGATCGGCGCGCTCTAGACCGCGCCCGGCTAGCATCCCCGGTGAATTCCGGGGAGGTCGCACATGTCACATCGCTCAGCCTTCACGCACGCTGGCGCCCTGATCCTCGCGCTCACGCTGGTGCTCCAGGCGTCGTCCAACTACGCGGCCGCGAGCTGGCTGTGGCCGAGCTCCGTCGCATTCACCAACACCGTCGCGAGCACTCCCGTCTTGGGCGGTGGCTATTCCGTCGAGCCGGTGACCAACGCGTACCTGCCCGGCAAATGCGGACCGCAGCCGCTCAACTCGAACCACTCCGAATCCTGGATCGCCGTGAAGCCGGGCACCGAAGACCTGATCGGCAACTCGAAGTTCTTCGTCTCGAAGTGGAGCACCTTCTACAACTTCCACCTCGGGACCTACACGATCCTCGGCGGCACGCCCGTCGCCAACAACCAAGTGCAGGGCTATGACTGCACGACGGTCGGAACGCAGGACATGCCCCCGTCCTGGACGATGAACACGGACCCGAATGTCGACTTCGACACGAAGGGCCGCGCGTACCAGGTCACGCTGCCGTTCAATGCGTACTGGCAGAACCTGCATCCGAACGCCGCGGTCATGGCGTCGTACAGCGACGACATGGGCCGGCACTGGGTCACCGCGAACGATCGCCAGCCGCTCGAGCAATCGCCGAACTCCTCCAGCCTTCAGTACGGGCATGTCGAGGACAAGCAGTGGGTCGCGGTGAACCACATCCCCGGGCATCCCTACCAGGACCACGTCTACGCGCTCTGGTCCGTGTTCAACGGCGCTCCGAGCGGCGGATCCGTGGACCTGCGGGTGGCGGTATCCGTGGACCGCGGCGCAACGTTCTCGCGGTACAGCTCGTTCACGACGCCGTCGGTGAGCGGCCGTCAGAACTTCTACGTCCAGCCGTCGATCGACGCGAACGGCGACCTATACGTCGGGTTCGCATCGACCGAGCAGGACAAGAAGAGCGGGCAGGTCACGCTGTGGGTCGCCAAGTCCACCGACGACGCGCAGACCTTCACGTTCTCGCGCGCCGTCACCGGGGTCGGCCTGATCCCAACGGCCGACCTCCCGAACACGACCTTCCGCGACGGCATCGCGGAGAGCTTCGCGGCGAGCCCGAGCCGCGCGGGTCACCTCTATATGTCCTACGAGGACTGGGACGCCGCGGCCGGGCAGTTCGACGTGAGGTTCGTGCAGTCCACCGACGGCGGCGCGACCTGGTCGGCGCCGGTCAAGGTGAATGACAACGCCGAGCCGAACGCGCTCGGCTACACCGACCAGTTCCAGCCGTCGATCGCCGCGGGCCCGAACGGCGCCGTCGCGATCGCGTTCTACGATCGCCGGGCCGCGTGCCCGAATGACAACAGCGTTCTTGCGGCGGATGTCGGCCGCACGAACTTCTGCATCGACGCGTCGCTGCAGGCCTACAAGGACAGCGGCTCCGGCGCGGTGCCGGTGCTCAGCAACACGCGCATCACGAAATACACCTGGGACCCGATGAACCCCGCCCAACATGTGGACGGCATCGGCCAGATGGCGTGCGCGTCGCACCAGGACCCGTGCACCGTTCGTGCGTTCATCGGTGACTACTTCGGTCTTGCGATCTCAGCCGGGAACATCTACGCCCTCTTCGTCTCGACGCACTACGCGTCGAACGTCACCGCAGACGAGGGCGGCCCGGTCTATTACCAGCAGCAGATCCTCGCCAAGGTGTCGCGCGCGGCGTACGGCACCGGCTACTAGAACGAACGGAGGGGCTCGCTCGCGCGGGCCCCTCCGCAGGGCGGCAATCTTGCGAGCCGACTCTGCGACCGACCGACCGACCTACACGGCTCCTCAATCCGACGTCGGTACTCTCTTCAATCGAAGTTTGACGACGGGTGACCCTGGGGGCTGTGGGACATGCTGCAGACGACCACGAATGACGATCAGCTTCGCGCGCGACTCGAGCTCGCGAGTCGGCTCGGAGCGCTTGCGTCCGATGCGCGCGATCTTGTAGAGCTGTTCCGCGCGCTGTACGACGAGACGGCGCGCGTGATGGACGCCACGGTCTTCCTCTTCGCGATCTACGACGAAGTGAGTCAGACCGTGCAGGTCGTGCGTCAGATGGACCGCGGGGAGGAGCACGGCGGCGGTTCGTTCCCGCTGGGCAAGGGCTTCACCAGCGAGGTCATCCGCAGCGGAACTCCGCGCATCGTGCGCTTCGCCGCGGAGGGGCCGCCCATCCGTCTGTTGTACGGGACCGAGCCGGGAGAGCTGGTCTCACCACGGTCAGGCGTCGTGGTCCCGATCGTGTCCGGCGATCACGTCGTCGGCGTGTTGTCCGCGCAAAGCTATCGACCCGAGGCATACGACGACGAGGACCTTCTCGGTCTCGTCGCCATTGCCGCGCAGGCGGGCGCCACGATCAAACGGCTTCGCGCGACCGAGCAGATGGCGCTCGAACATGAGCGGCACGCCCTGCAGCTCGAAGCGGTCCTCGCGAGCATGAACGACGCGCTCCTCATCGTGGACTCGCGCGGTGCCATCGTGCGGCTCAACCGCGCCGCCCGCGAGCTTCTTTGCCTCGACGGCTCGAGCCTCGTCCTAGGTCAGCCCCTCGAGCCGCAGCGAGTCGAGCAGTGGCCGGACACGGCGCGCGAGATCGCGGAGGCGCTTGTGCCGGCCATCGATGCGATCCGCTCGGGCAGGCAGATCGCGCAGGTCGACGTCGAGCTCCACTCGGGTGAGCGGCGCGTCCTCAGCCTGGGGACATCCGTCCTGCGTTCGCCGACCGCGGTGCTCGAGGGCGGCGTGATCGTGTTCCGCGATGTCACCGCGCAGCGCAACCTCGAGAAGCTTCGTGAGGACATCTTCGCGATGGCCTGGCATGACATGCATACGCCGATCACGGTGATCAGGGGCCACGCCGAGCTTCTCCAGCGCCGGCTCGCGTCCGGCGACCGCGATCGCGGCGCCTTCAAGGCGGCCGCGTCGCTGATCATGAAGCACGCGGACCGTCTCGCCGAGCTTCTCACCGCGCTCTTCGACATCCGCTGCCTCGAGGCCGGCGTGCTCACGGTCGCGCGGTGGCCCATGGATCTCACCGCGCTCGTTCGCGAGGTGACGGATGGCATGCGGCCGACCGCGCGCCACGAGATCGTCGTGTCCGCCGACGATGGCGTCGTGGGTGAGTGGGACGAGCGACGCATCCAGCAGGTGGTGACGAATCTCGTCGCCAATGCGATGAAGTATTCGCCCGAGGGCTCCACCGTGACGGTGTTGGTGACCGCCGACGAAACGACCGCGACGGTGCGCGTGCGCGATGAGGGCATCGGGCTCGATGACGCCGAGCTGGCGCAGCTGTTCGGCCGCGGCTATCGCGCCGAATCGGTGCGGACGGTGAGGGGCGCCGGCCTCGGGCTGTACCTCAGCAACGGCCTCGTGACGGCGCACGGCGGCCGCATGTGGGCGGAGTCGCTGGGTCACGGCTGTGGCAGCACGTTCTGCTTCAACCTACCGCTCCATGCCGAGCGCGCGGCCGAACCTGCACTGAAAGAGCGCGCATGAGACGCCGCCGGCTCAGCAGCATCGTCTGCGCCGTTCTCCTTCTCGCCGCTTCGCTCGCCGGTCCAGCGTGGCCGGCCCGCGCGGATGCGACACCGCAGGACAAGATCGACCCGGCGCTGCGCGTGCGGATGGCCGCCGATCCACTTGCCGTCCTACCGGTCATCGTCGAGATGCAACAGCCGGCAGCGCCCTTCGGCGCCATGCCGAACGTCGATCGCGCGAACGCGGCCCTCGATCTCCTCCGCCAGTACGGCACTCCGGTCGCGGGCCTGTCGCTCATCGACAGCGCTGCCGGATTCGCGAACGCCGACGGGATCAACGCGCTCAGCCTCGTGCCGGCCGTGGCGTACATCCACCACGACGCCACGGTCCGTCCACTCGCAGACTCGATGGTGACGCCGGGCACGGTGTCGGAGATCCCGCCGGTGCCGACTCCGATCCCGACGCTTCCTCCGATACCGACGCCCACTCCGACCAACCCCCCGACACCAACGCCGACATCGACGCCGACGCCAAGTCCGACGCCGACGCCAACTCCGACGCCGACGCCAACACCGGCGCCGACCCCGACCCCGACGCCGACGCCAACTCCGACGCCGACGGCTACACCCACCGCTACCCCGACTCCGACTCCTGCGAGCTCACCGGCGGTCACCGCTCAGAGTCAGCCGGGCACGGAGCAAAACCAGCTCTCGGCTAGGTACCCGACCGAAGTCAACGCGGACCAGGTCTGGTCGCGCGGGATCACCGGCAGGGACATCACGGTCGCGGTACTCGATTCAGGTGTCGCAGCGGATCCCGATCTCGTCTCTCCCTCGAATCGCATCCTCGCTTCCGTCAACTTCGCCGATCAGCGCACCACGAGTGATCCGGGTGGGCATGGGACGCACATCGCGGGGATCATCGCGGGGAACGGCACGCGCTCGGCCGGCGAATTCGTCGGCATCGCTCCGAACGCGAATATCGTCGACGTCCGGGTACTCGGTCGAACTGGGAGCGGTCGGATCTCGTCCGTGGTGCGGGGGATCGAATGGGTCGTCGCGCACAAGAACGCGTACGGGATCCGCGTGATCAATCTTTCCTTCGGCGCACCCGTCACCGCTTCGTATCGGACCGATCCGCTGTCGGCCGCGGTGCAGATCGCATGGCAACGCGGCCTCGTCGTCGTGGCAGCGTCCGGGAACACCGGGCCACAGCGTGACACGGTGCTGACGCCGGGGATCGATCCCTACGTGATCACCGTTGGCGCGACCGACGATGCCGGAACGGTCGCCCGCGGTGACGACACGCTCGCCCCCTTCTCGGCGTGGGGCACGGCCGACTCCAATGCCAAGCCCGATCTGGTCGCGCCCGGCCGGCGGATCGTTTCGCTGCGCGTGCCCGGGAGCGTGCTGGACACGCTGTTCCCCGACCATCTCGTGCTCGCGCGGAACGGCGCGACGTACCTCCGCCTCACTGGAACATCGATGGCGACGGCGGTCGTGTCGGGCGCCGTCGCGTTGCTCCTCGAACGCAGGCCAGATCTCACACCGGATCAGGTGAAGGCGGTACTCGTTGGGGCGACACAGCCATACGGACAAGACAGTGGCGTGGTGCTTCCCGATCCCAGCGCGGACGGGAGCGGGCTCCTCGACGTGTCCGCCGCGATGAGCGCGGCGGCGCCGAGTACGTCGGGCGGCGGGACCCTGCCCGGCGGCCTACCGGGCGGGACGATCATCGGGTCGGCGCCGCAGGCACCTCCAGAGCTGTCGCGCGCCAATCGCGGGCTTCGGCCCGCGGACGCGTTCGCCCGTTCGCTGCTGCCAGTCCTCTACGGCACGCCGCTCTACTGGAAGGATCCCACGCTCGGCGGCATCTCGTGGCAAACGCTCACCTGGGACAGCGTGGCCTGGGACAGCGTGGCGTGGGACAACTTTGCCTGGGACAGCGTGGCCTGGGACAGCGTCGCGTGGGACAGCGTGGCGTGGGACAGCATCGCGTGGGATAGCGTGGCCTGGGACAGCATCGCGTGGGACAGCATCGCCTGGGACTCGTTCACACTCGATTGAGACCCGCGCGCCGCTATCGCGCTATCCGGAGGTAGGCGAGGCCCTTCGCCTCGACGAGGGTCCCCCGCGGCGTCTCGACCATTCGGAGCATCACCGCGCTACAGGCCGGGCAGCGGAGGACGACGCCGGGCCCCAGCGTGTACGCGAGGAGCGTGCCGACCTCTCCCTCGCGTCCGCAGGCCGCGCACCGGCTGTCGGCCGCGGTCAGGTCGGCTCCGAAGAGTGCTTCGAGCATCCCCGCGACGGCGTTCGCGTCGAGCGTGCGGTCGTCGGTCGTCGGCTCTTCCAAGCGGTCCTCCTCTATTTCCCGGACGGGCCGAACCGCTCGGTGCGGATGCGCTGCGCCGGCACGCCGATACGTACGAGGCCGTTCGCGGCGCCCTCCACCAGCGGTGTCGGTCCACAGATGTACACGAGGGGTGCGTCGCCCAGTGTTCGACGCACCTCGGCGAGCATCGCGTCGTCGATCCGGCGCGCGTAACCCGTCCAGCCGGCGGGCTGTGAGCGTGTGAGCGTATGCACGACCTCGAGGCCATCGGCCCGCGCCGCGAGGTCGCGCAGCTCGTTCGCGTAGATGATGTCGTCCGGTGCGCGCGAGCTGTACAGCAGGCGCGTCGGGATGCGCGAGGCCGTCGCGGCGCGATGCCGGATCATCGCCATGAGCGGAACGATGCCCGAGCCGCCGGCGATCAGTAACAGCGGGCCGCCGAGCGTCGGCTCCCACACGAAGTAACCACCGATCGGTCCGCGGACCTCGATGCGGTCGCCGACGACCGCGACGTCGTGCAGGAACGGGGAGACCTCACCATCCATGACCCGCTCCACGGTGACCTCGATCTCGCCTTCCTTCTCGGGGCCGGACGCGATCGAGTAGCTGCGCTGCACGCTGTAGCCATCGGCGGCAGTCAACCGCAGGTCGTAGTGCTGACCGGGTCGGTGAGGCGTCCAGCTCGGCAGGCCGAGCGCGTATGAACGCACGCGTGGCGTCTCGTCGCGGATCGCCGTGATCGTGGCCACCTGCCAGTCGAGGATGCGCCGCTCGTTAGTCGCCGCTGTAGCGCTCCTCTTTCCACGGGTCGCCGCGGATGTGATAGCCGAGGGACTCCCAGACTCCGGGCGCCTCTTTCTCGGTGAGGTGCAACCCACGGACCCACTTCGCGCTCTTCCAGAAGTAAAGGTGCGGCACCACGAGCCGAGCCGGGCCGCCGTGCTCGGGATCGAGTGGCGCGCCGTCGTACTGGTACGCGACGAATGCCTGGCCGTTGACGAGGTCCGGGAAGCGGAGGTTCGTCGTGTATCCGCCGTCGGAGTAGGCGGTGGCGAAGCCGGCGCGAGGCTCGAGCTCGACTGCCTCCAGGAGCGTGTCGACACTCACGCCGCGCCAGTGCATGTCGAGCTTCGTCCATTTCGTGACGCACGAGATGTCGACCGTGAAATCCTCAGCGGGCAGCTTTTGGAACTCCGCCCACGACCACGTGACCTTCTCGCGCACCAGCCCTTCGATCGCGAACGACCAGAGGCGCAGATTCGTCGTCGGCGTCGGACCGGCCGAGAGCACGGGGAAGTCATTGGTCAGGTACTGGCCGGGCGGGACGCGGTTCGCCGCGAGGCCGGTCGCCCGCGGCCTGCCTTCGAAACCGCGCGTCACGAAACGGTCTGGCACGTCGTGGCGATGCTGCTACTCAGCGGGCCGCGGAGCAAACCGCACCGTGACGCGCACGCGTCTCAGTAGACTCGCCTGGTGGCCCGGATCACCGACCTCCTCGCAGCCGGGCGCACGTTCTCGTTCGAATTCTTCCCACCCAAAGACGAGGACGAGCAGCGGCTGCTCACGCGGACGATCTCCGACCTGCAGCCCCTCCAGCCGTCGTTCGTCTCGGTCACCTACCGCGGCGGACGGATCTCGCGCGAGCGGACGACCCGCGTGGTCATCGACCTGCTGAGAACGACGGACCTCACGCCGATGCCGCATCTGACCTGCGTGGCCCATCCGCGTTTCGAGCTCGGCGAGATCATCGGCGGCTTCCGCGCCGCCGGGCTCGAGAACCTCCTCGCCCTCGGCGGCGATCCGCTCCCCGCGGAGGAGTCGTACAAGGAGCTCGCGTACGCCTCGCAGCTCGTCGAGCTCGGCCGCCACCTCGGCTTTGAGTCGATCGGTGTCGCGGCCCATCCGGCCGGCCATCCCAAGTCGCCCGATCTCGTCTCGGATCGCGAGCATCTGGCGTTCAAGCTGGGCCTCGCCGACTTCGCGATCACGCAGTTCTTCTTCAGGGTCGAAGAGTACGAGCGCCTGCGCGACGAGCTCGCCGCCCTTGGTGTCACCAAGCCCATCCTCGCCGGCATCATGCCGATCACGTCGCTCGTGTCGGTCCAGCGCATGGCGCAGCTATCCGGCTATGCGGTCCCCGACGACATCGTTCGTCGCATCGAGGCAGGCGGCGATGACCGTGAAGAGATCCGCCGCCGTGGGATCGAGGTGGCCACCGAACTGTGTCGTGATCTGCTCGAGGCCGGCGTGCCCGGGCTGCACTTCTACACGCTCAACTTCTCAAAGGCCACGCGCGAGATCTACACCAAGCTCGGGCTCGTCACGCACCACTAGCGTCGCGTACGGACGCCCACCGGGTAGAGGCGGGCGGGCGCGCACCCGCCCGCCTCCCGAATACGGCTATTGGCCGTGCGCGGCCTTCACCAGGTCGGGCACGAGGTTCGCCGCGTTCGGCGTCCCCAGACCCGTGACCGCGTCCCAGCCCTTCGTCGCCGCATAGCCTGCGACGCTGGAGTCGGTCTGGTTGGTGTTGCCGCTCGCGACGTCGAAGAAGTCGTTCTTGTAGCGCGCCGAGTCCGCGCCGATCTTGTAGAGCGCGGGGTTGATGAGACCCAGACCCCCGCCGTTGAGCTGGTCGGCGATCGCGACCAAACCTGCCCACTGCGGGCAGGAGAGCGAGGTTCCGCCGATGTCATACCAGCCGGAGAGCGAGGCGCCGACGTTGCTCCCGTTGCCGTCGGGCGGCAGCGACACATACACGAGCGCGCCGGTGCCGGCGCTGGCCTGGAAGGCCACATCCGGGACGCCGCGCATCGTGGCGATCGGGGTGCTGCCGGTCGGAAGCGTGTTCTGCCACGTCGGCTTCGCGAAGACGTGGCTGAAGCCGCCGCCGGAGAAGGTCCAGGCGACCTCGGCGAAGACACCGCCGGGGTTGTAGACGGAGCTACCGCATTTGCCGCCGATGCCGGACTTCACGTACGGCGTCCGCGCCTGGCTCGTGCTCGCGGTCGGATCCGTGCAGAGATAGGTGCCGCCGATGCCGGTGACGAGCGGATCGGAGGCCGGCCACTCGACGGACGGGAACGGGATCAGCGCGCCGCCCTTGGCGGTGGGCTGCTTCGTGCCGTTCGCGCTGCCGCCATCACCCGAGGACCCGAGCACTGTGACCCCGTTCGCCGCCGCGTTGATGTAAGGGAAGCGGAGATTCTGGATCGACGTGAATGTGCTGAACGCATCCTCCGCCGATGCGAAGCTCTGCGAGATGACCTGTGCCAGGCCGTGACTCACGACGTAGTCCTCGGCCTTCATCATCTGTGGGAAGCCCTGGACGCCGAGCGTCTCGGCGTTGTTGGAGTGGACGAGCAGGATGTTCGCGCCGGGCGCGATCGCGTGCGACGTCTCCACGTCGAGCGCGACCTCGAGCGCCCACGCGCTCTTGTCCTCGAGGTGCGTGCCGTTGCCGGGCTGCGCCACGGTCGGCGGCGAGCCGTTCATCGCCAGCTCGCTGAACTTCGGCATGCCGGGGACGCAGGTCACGCCTTCTTCGCCGCACATCGGCCGCACGCCGAAGGCCTGGTCGAACACGTGAAGGTCGTGCGCCATCGTGTCGCTTCCGTAGGAGTCGACGATCGCGATGGTGATGCCCCTGCCGTCCAGGCCCTGCGCGTAGAGCGGCCCGACGTTGTACGCGGACTGGATCGCCTGGGGCGTGAAGCAGGTCCGCGCGACGGCCTCGCACTGCGCCTCCGTCGGAGGCGTGGTGCCGCCGGCGATGAACTGGTAGTCGGAGACCGTCGGGTGCGGCGCGGGCAGCGCCGCCGATACCGACGGGGCCGTGCCGATGGCCGCCGCCATCACGAACCCGACCACGAGTAGCGCGGCGGCGTGTCTGAGCGCTGACATGTTGCCTCCCCTTTCACCTTGTGACCGCCTCGCCGGACGGCGGCGCGGATGCTAGATCACACCGCTCTCGCTCGCGCGCGATCGGGTGCCCACCGCGCCGATCGGCCGTCGCTGCGAGTGCGACAATGAGCCTGTGAGAGCGAAGGCCGCGTGACTTCGACTGCCGACCTGACCCCGCGCGAGATGCAGGTCCTCACGCTCGTGCTCGGGGGTCTTGGCAACAAGCAGATCGCCGCCGAGCTGGGTGTCACGGAGCAGGCGATCAAGGAGCACGTTTCCGCCCTTCTCGCGAAGTTCGCGGTACCCAATCGCGCCGCGCTGGCTGAGGCCGGCGCGCGACTCGAACTCACCGGGGAGCTTGGCTTCGACCGCGCGTGGGTCCGCGAGCTGTTCCGCGACGCGCAGCCACAGATCTGCGTGTTGCGCGGACCCGACCTGCGCTACGAAGCGGTGAACGATGCGTTCGCGACCGCGACCGGGAACCGCCTGGCGGTCGGACGTACGATGCGCGAGACGTTCCCCGAGCTCGAAGGCCAGGGCGTGTTCGAGCGCGTCGAACGCGTATACGCGACCGGCGAGGCTCTCATCGAGCACGAGGTCGTGCGGAGCTGGGACCGTGGGGAAGGGATCGAGCGGCGCCTCGTCGATCTCGTCCTGCAACCCCTCCACAGCGAAGATGGCGGCGTGAACGGCGTCGTGTCCTTCGCCGTCGACGTCACGGACGTCGTCGGGTCGCGTCGCAGCCTCCTACTGAGCGAAGACCTGGCGGCGATCGTCGAGCTCGTTCCCAGCGGCGTCCTCATCGTCGACCAGATTGGCCGGATCGTGAAATGGAACGAGCCGGTCCGCGCTCTGCTCTCACGGCAGTTCGAGGCGCTCGGCGGATATGAGTCTGGAACCCGTCTCTTGATGCTGTGCGACGGCGCGGGCGAGCCGATCGCGCTCGCGGATCTGGAGAGGACTTCCTCGGGTCGCGAACCCCGCGCGTTCAGCATCCGGGCCGGAGCGCCCGCGCAGCTCGTGAAGTTCCAAGCCACGGCGAGGATCCTGCGTGAGCCCGACGGCGACATCCGCGGCGCGCTTCTCGTCCTGCCCGACCTCGGGAGCTAACAGCGAAGCTCATCGATCGCATCACGGCTGGTATGCGCGCGGGAGAGACGGTCGCGCCGGTCGGGAAGCTCGTTGGCTTCCGGCCGATGTCGGTCGAGACCGGCACCGCGGTGTTCGAGCTCGACGCGGGCCCACAGCACGCGAACCCGATGGGCACGCTCCACGGCGGCATCATCTGCGATGTGGCCGACGCCGCGATGGGCGTCGCGTATGCCTCGACCCTCGCTGACGGGGAAAGCTTCACCACGATCGAGCTGAAGATCAATTTCCTGCGGCCATTCAAGACCGGCACGCTCGTCGCCTCCGCACGAGTGGTCAAGGGTGGACGGACGATCGGGCTGACCGAGTGCGACGTCACGGACCGCGAGGGCCGACTGGTCGCGCGTGCCATGAGCACCTGCATGACGCTTCGGGGCGACTAGACCGCTGACGCCACTCGACTGGCTGCTCGGCTTCTCCGACGCGGCTCGCGGTGTGGGTTGGAACACACGCTCGAATTCGTCCCCCGAGTGGAATCTGCGCCGGACCCGTGTGCTGCTCGACCTGCTCGGCGCGCCTGACAGGCGGCTTGGGATCGTCCTCGTTGCGGGGACCAAGGGCAAGGGCTCGACGGCCGCACTGGTCGCGAGCCTCCTCGCGGCATCCGGCGTTCGCGCGGGCCTCTACACGAAGCCTCACCTTCAGAGTTATCGCGAGCGCATCCGTGTCGACGGCGAGATCATCTCCACCGCCGCTCTGAATGACGGGATCGATCGATTGCACCAGCCCGTCAGAGCGATGCGCCGGCTCATCCCCGCGGCCGGGCAACCGACGACCTTCGAGCTGACCACGGCGCTCGCGCTCGCGCATTTCGCGGCGACCAGATGCACGGTCGCCGTCGTGGAGGTCGGACTCGGAGGCCGATTCGATGCGACGAACGCGACGGACCCGCACGTCTCGGTGATCACGCCGATCAGCCATGACCACACGCGCGAGCTTGGCACCGCTCTCCGTCAGATCGCGTCCGAGAAGGCCGGGGTGCTGCGGCCCGGCCGGATCGCGCTCATTGCGCGGCAGGACGCCGCGGTCGATGCGGTCCTCAGCAAAGCAGCGAGATCGGTCGCTGCGGAGCTGCGTGAGATCCCGCCGCTCTCGGCGATGGTCGCGAAGCGCTACGGTCTCGCACTGCGCGGCGCGCATCAGCGGCAGAACGCGGCGCTGGCCATCGCCGCATCGCGCGCGCTTACCGAGCACGGCGTGCCCTTTCGCGAAAGCGCGATCGGACGTGGCCTGCGACAGCTCCGCTGGCCCGGTCGCTTCGAGGTCGTGCCGGGCACCCTTCCGGTCGTGCTCGACGGCGCGCACAACGACGGCTCGGCTGAAGCACTCGCCGTGGCGATCCGTGCTGAGGTCGGCCAGCGCGTGCGTCTGATCATCGGCATGATGAGGGACAAGGACGCGCGCGCGGTCGTGCGCGCGCTGGCGCCGATCGCGTCAGCGGTCTACGTCACGCGTCCCGATAGTCCGCGCGCCGCGGATCCGGCCGCGATCGCGCGGCTCTTCCATCGCGTACCGGCACGCGTTTTCGACGACCTTGCATCAGCACTTGGTGCCGCGCGAGCCGATGCCCGCATCGGTGAGACGCTGTGTGTCACGGGATCGCTGGCGCTGGTCGGTCAAGCACGGGACCTACTCGGTCTGCCGGTTGCGGCGCGGCTCTGGGACTAACGACCGGGCGTCGCTACGCGAGCCCGACCACCACGCGTAGGTCACGATCCAGGATCGAAGCGAACCGCTCGACCTCGGCCTTGAGCGCGGACCGCGGCGGCGGACCCGCTTCCTTGAACCACGCGACGCGCACGTCGTCGCCATCGAGCTCCCAGGTTCCCTTCACGCTGCCACCGGCCACGACGATGGGCGAGATCCAGCCGCTCTGCTTGCTCACCGACGTCCGCCTCTTCGCCGCCACGACGTGGCCGTCGTCGGTGCCGGGGCCCATCACGTACTGATCGAAGCCCGGCAGCAGCCGCACCGTCCTCGTGGGCTTCGTCGCCGCGAGCTCGTCACGGTGCTCCGCGAGGATGTGCACTCGCCGGCCCTCGACATCGACCTCTACCAGCCGGTCACCGAGTGAGCTGAACCAGGTTCGCAGCTGTCGCACGCTGATCCTGCCGCGGCTCAGCCAGCTGCGGAAGTTCTCGATCGTGGCGGGACCGTACGCGCCGAAGTACGCGACGATCACGATCCGCGCCGCGTCGTCCGGCTCGAGCACACCGCCCCAGCGGGAGCTCGCGGCCAACGGGCGCATGAACGTGACGCGGTTGCCGCGGCTGGGTCCGAAGCAGAGGTCTCCTTGCCAGGCGAGCGGCTTCAGGAGGGTGCCCCATCCGGATCGCAGCGCCTCGCCGAGGTGACCGAGACCACGCTGGGCGACGACGGCCGCGATGAGCTCCTCACGGGTCAGGAGCTTTCCCTCGAGCGCGTCGCGGACGGCCGGGCGGAGCGCGTCCCAATGCTTGGTCGTCATGCCGAAGTAGCGCTCCCAGCTCGGCCTTTCCCATGACCGCCCCGCCGCCAGCAGCGAGAGGACCGCACCACCATCTTCAGGAGTGAGGAGATGAAGCGTGCCCCGCATCGCCCAGGTCTTGATCAGACGTCCTTCGGCAAGAGCACGCGCGACCTCGCCGCGCTGTGACGATCCGCGACGGACGCGGATCGCGAGCTCGGCCGAGGAGGCGACCTGCGCCTGCACGCCGCAGAGTCGCCGGACGACGTCGGGCACGGACGGTGTTCCGATGGGATCGAGGAGCTGGCGGCGCATGCGCCAGGCGAGGACCTGGGGCCACGACAGGGCGGCGCTCACGGCCGGAGCGTACGCAATTCGCGCCGGAACGCCCGTGACTCGTTACCGTACGAAGTGACGACCGCGATCGATCGGGGAGGCGACACGGATGAGCGCCGCGGCTCTGATAACGGTCTCCGAACAGCTGAGGCGGATCCCGGCGGCGGTGCGCCCGACGGTGCGGGCCGCGCGTCGGACAGTGAGAGCGGCCGCGCCGCGGGCGAGCGAGGCGGCGTACCAGAGCCGGCCGCCGCGCTCGAAGAGCGCGATGTGGAAGCTCATCCGCTACACCGTCGACGATGAGCCGGTGGTCGCGATCGGGACCTTTCCCGCGTACTCGACCTTGTTCTTCTACCGCGGGCGCGAGCTCGAGGATGTGACGGGCTTGCTCGAAGGAAGCGGGCCCGATCTTCGGTTCCTCCGGCTGCGCACGCCGGCCGACGCCACGCGCGCGAGCGTGAAGCGCCTGGTGCGCAACGCGTTCCGGATCGCGAAGGCATGACGTCGACCGAGCGCGCCCTGGACCGGTGGCCGCCGCTGGCGTACGCGGAGTTGAAGGACACGCTGCACGCGGTCCACATGTGGACGCAGGTCGTCGGGAAGATCCGCCTCGCGCTGACACCGCTGATGAACCACTGGTGGAATTCGACCCTGTACGTGACACCGCGCGGCCTGACGACGTCGCTGATCCCCAGCGGAAGCGAAGCGTTCCAGATCGACTTCGACTTCATCGCCCACGAGCTGGTCATCGTCACGAGCCGCGGCGGCCGTTCGGCGATCCCATTGGGTGCGATGTCGGTCGCGGACTTCTACCGCCGGGTGTTCGAGGGCCTCGCTCGGCTCGGCGTGCCGGACCCCGGCATCATGGCGGTCCCCGTCGAAGTCGCGACCGCGATCCCGTTCCTCGAGGACCGCGAGGTGCGCCCGTACGACCGCGAGAAGGTGCAGCGGTTCCAGAGCGCCTTGATCAGGACGCAGATCGTGTTCGACCGCTTCCGGGCCGACTTCCTCGGCAAGGCCAGTCCGGTGCAGTTCTTCTGGGGCGGGTTCGATCTCGCGAGCGCGCGCTTTTCCGGCCGGCGCGGTCCGGCCTACGCCGGTGGGAGCGCGCCGAACGTGCACATCCATGTCATGCACGAGGCGTACTCACACGAGCTGATCGCCGCGGGTTTCTGGCTCGGGAGCGAAGACTCGCCCGAGGCCGAGTTCTATTCGTATGCGATGCCCCCACCCGCCGGTCTCGCCGAAGCCCCGATCCAACCGGAGTCGGCCCGGTGGGTCGACTCACGCGGCGAATTCATCCTGCCCTACGAGGCCGTGCGGACCGCGGCCGACCCGGACGCCGCACTGCTGGCCTTCCTGCAAAGCACCTACGACGCGGCCGCGGACCGGGGTGGTTGGGATCGGACGCTGCTCGAAGAGCGTCCGCAGTGCGACTGCGTTCGTTTGCCCTCGTCTGCGGGCGCAGACGGTCGTTAAGGGGGCGCGCATGTATCAATGGATCGTCTTCATCCACATCGCGAGTGTCATGGGGCTTCTGCTCGTCCATCCGGTCACGGTCGCCTTCCACCTCAAGGAGGAGCGCGACGACACGCGCATCCGCGAGCTGCTCGAGGTCTCCGAGGCCGCCAGCACGCTCCGCTGGGTCTTCTTCGGGCTGACGTTGGCGTCCGGGGTCGTGCTCGGACTCATGGGCTCCTGGTGGGGCACCGCGTGGATCTGGGGGGCGCTCGTGATCTTCGTCGCGATCGGCCTCGTGATGAACCTCTACGGCGGTCGCACCATCGATCGCATCGCGGACACGCGCGACGATACCGAGATGGAGCGCCTGCTCACGCGCTTCCGCCCGGGGATCCTGGCCGTCACCGGCACCGGCGGCCTGCTCCTCATCCTGTACCTCATGCTGTTCAAGCCCACGCTGTAGCGCGCGTCTAGCATCGCGCGGATGCGACAGGCGCCGATCGTCATCGCGGTCTACGCCACCCTCGCCATCACGCTCGGCGGACAGTGGATCGCGGCGAAGCTCGGCGTGACCGCCGTGCCGGCGCTCGAGCTCTCCACGATGCGCTTCGCGATCTCGGCCGCTGTGCTCGTCGTGGCCTGCGCCATCACGAGAACGCCGGTCCCGGTGCAGCGCTGGCGTCCGATCGCCGCCGCGGCCGTGTGCGGAGTACTCGGGTTCAATACCCTCGCGTTCGTGGGCCTGAGCCTCACGCCCGCCTCGGACAGCGCGCTGATCATCCCGACCACCATCCCGCTGGCGACCGCTCTGTTCGCGACGCTGATCCACGAGCGGCTGACGTCGCGCAAGCTGTTCGGGTTCGCGGTCGCGAGCCTAGGCGCGGCGCTGGTGATCGTCGGTGGCCAGCAGGGCGGGAGCGAGTCGTCAGCGTCGCGCCTGGCGGGCGATCTCATGGAGCTCGGCGCGGCGACGGCGTGGGCGGCCAGCTTGACCATCGGCGCGGTCGTCCTGCGGAAGGAAACCGTTCTGGGATACGTCACGGGCATGGTCCTCATCGGGACCGCGCTGCTGTTGCCACTCGGCGCCGTGCAGCAGGCCTACCGCGACGTGCCGACGTGGAGCGCTGAGACGTGGCTCGCGGCCGGATTCCTCGGCGTGTTCTCGACCGCGGTCGCGTTCGTCCTGTTCTTCTGGGCCGTCCATCGCTACGGCGCGAGCCTCGCGGCGATGGTGACCTACCTCACGCCGATCGCGACCCTCGTGCTCGCGTTCCTGATCCTGGGCGAGCGCCCACTGCCGTTGCAGCTGGTCGGTGGAGCGGTGATCGTCGTCGGCGTGCGCCTGGCGGCGCGTCGGTCACGCGCGGCGCTCGGCCAGGCACCGGTGACGATCTGAGCGAGCGTCGCTCAGATCGGCGTGACTTGCTCCGCGTTCTCCTTGTTGCGTCGCGGGTCCATCGCCTTCTCGTAGCTCACGCGCTGACCTTCGGTCAGTGAGTCGAAGGACCCGGTCACCTTCGAGCGGTGGAAGAAGATCTCGGTCCCATCCGCCTGCGTGATGAAGCCGAATCCGCGATCGCTGACGAGCCGCTTGATCGTGCCTTGTTCTGCCATTTCCTACTCCAAGACGTACTGGCGCGGCCTTCAATCTACGTTCTGACCGCTCCCGAGCACAAATGGGCATGGGCGACCAACGGTTAACGTCTCAAGGAGGTCAGCGGAGGACCGTGGTGGCGTATGAGGTGACGATCGAGCGGACCGCCGAGTGCCCGACCGCGGTGGTCAAGGCAAATACGACGTGGCGGGAGTTTCCGACGCTATGGCGCACGATGCTCGACGAGGTTTGGGCGTTCCTCCGGGCGAGGCCCGGCCTGCGCACCGAGGGCCACAACGTCATGCTGTACCGCGGCGGCATCCCCGGAGTCGAGGTTGCCGTCGAGGTCGGCGTCCAGGTGACCCGATCCTTCGAGGCCGTCGGTCGCGTCGTCCCATCGAGGTTGCCCGCAGCCGAGGCGGCGTCGACAGTGCACACCGGGACGCCCGGAGAGATCGGCGCAGCGCACGATGCGGTCCACGCCTGGTGCTCTGCGCAGGGCCGCAAATTGACCGGCGTCCGGTGGGAGATCTACGGAGACCCCGACCCGCAGACCGGCCACTTTGATGTGGCCGTGTACTGGGAGCTTGCGTAGACCGTAGGCGGTCGCGATGAAGGGGCCCGCGGAAGCGGGCCCCTTCACCTTTCAGCCAGATCCGCTACCGGTGGTACACACCGATGCCCATGCCGCGCAGTGGGACGAAGATCTCGTCGTTGATCGGATTCGCGGCGACCGAGTGCGCGTTTGGACCGGTCGGCACGTTCTGGATCCAGGTGTTGGTCATCGCGTCGATGACTCCGAACACCGGGCCGCTCGGATTGTTGCGCGCCGCGACGTAGTAGTGCTTGTCGCCGGGGTTGTACCAGACCTCGTCCGCTCCGCTGACCTGTGCGATGGTCGCGACGATGTCACCGCTGCGCGCGTCCATCACCTGTACCGCGGTCGGGTCGCCGCAGCCGAGCAGCAGCTGCTGCTTCGGGCCGAGGGCGAGGCCGGTCGGCCCGCAGTTCTGTACGGGGAAGAGCCCGACGCGAGAACGGGTCCGCGGATCGATGACCGCGACGGCGCCGCCTGGATCGGCGGCGGTCTCGGGCACCGACATGTAGAAGAGTTGCGTCTCAGGGTCCCACACCGGCTGCTCGAGCCCAGCCGTCGCATCGTCGAACCCGATCCTGGCGACGACGGCGCGGCTCCGCACGTCGATGAGTGTCGCGAAGGGCGGTGTATCGGCGTCGTTCGCGATGAGGATCACCTTGTCCTTCTGGTCGTAGGCGATCTCGTCGGCGCGAGCCGTGCCACCGGTGGAGATGGTTGCCACGATCGAGTCGGTCCCCAGATCGATCACCTTCACCGTGCTATTTCCGTCGCCGGCCCAGACTTCGTCGCGATCGTGGACCACGACGACGCCGTTCGGACCGGAGGTGTCGTTGTTGCCGGTGAAGCCGACGAAACCGGCGACTCGCGTCTCGAACGTGTTCGACGATGCGTCGAAGATGTCGATCGCTTTGTTCGAACGGTCGGCCAGGAAATACGTCTGACTCGATCGCTCGACGAAGCTGATGTCGAAGCTCATCAGCGGGGCGCCCGGGACTGTAATGAGTGCGATCCTGTGGTAGGTGGGAGCGGAGTTGTCGGCGGATGCTGGTGTCGCGGAGCTGCCGGCGAGCACGAGAACGGCAGCGACGACGAGGGGACCAAGGTATTTCGTCTTCATGCGTGTTCTCCTTGTGAAACTCAGCGGGAGGGATTATCGAAGACGGGTGCCGACCGAGTGCTTGGCTCGGTGCTTGGGATTTTGATCCACGTCAGTGCTCCGTGACAGGTTTTTCTTATCGGACAGAGCGAGCGGTCCGCGGGGCATCCGTTACAGCCCGAGGCGCCGCCGGCGGAGAGCCCATCTCGTCGCGAGTAGGAGCAGCCCGCTGTAGATGACCGTCGCCACGAGCAGCAACTGCTTCAGGGTCATCGCCGACATCCCCGTCCGGTCCCGCATGAACCAGATCACGGCAAGATAGTCCGTGTACGAGATCTCGGGGCCCCGGGGTAGAACCGCAGGCACGTCGATCTGCAGGCCTTGAACGAGCTGGAGGATCACATCCCCCGACCACGTGATAACGATGACCGTCAGCGGCATCCACGGCTCAAGGCGGCGTGAGCCACGTGCGAGGAGAAGAACTGCGCTCCAGCAGAGCAGCTGGGTGAAGAACACACCGCCGAAGTTGACGAGGATGTTCGCGTCATCGCTCAGGCGCGAGGAGTCGTATAGATTGCAGCCGAGGCACGTGCTCTGTCCTTTGGCCTGATAGAGAACGTAATGGGCGGAGCCATCGCCCAGCACACGTGCGATCACCGTGTGCCCGATCTCGTGGAAGTTGCCCATCACAAACAGAAACACGAGACCGAACAGAATGACCCGGCCGAACCTCCACAGCGTCTGCGCCACTGGTACGACCTTTGGGCTCAGGGCCAGGGGATGTCGAGTTCTCGTGCCGCTGTGCTCATCTCAATGGGTTCCCGGCGATCGAGCCGACAGCGATGGCGCAGATCAGTGCCGCGAAGGCGGCTCTCACGACCTAGCGTCGCCGGTGGTCCGCATATTCACTCAGCCACTCTGATTGGTGCGCGTCCGCCAGGCGTTACGGAGACGGAGGCGAGTTCACCACCCGACCAGCTTCCAGACC
>WNGJ01005711.1_pt1 | contig 29750 bp, 25 predicted proteins | sample 5400611 | NCBI WGS metagenome assembly WNGJ01 (sample SAMN13153375, study PRJNA577476) | soil metagenome | isolation source: 40 cm soil or saprolite under Garry oak tree replicate 1 | place: USA:California | collected 2016-06-15
CCGGCGGAAGCGTACGCGGCAGTCTATCGCCGCGCCGCCGCTGCTCGCGCCATTCCCGACACGTCCGCGACCGACAAGGGCGGGCGCGCGCCCCGGAAGCGGTCCGCGACCAGCAAGGGACGAGGCGTCAACGCCCGTCGCTAGGCCGTCCATGGATTTCGTCCTGACACTCCACGGTCATCTCCCGTACGTGCTGCATCACGGCCGCTGGCCGCACGGCAGCGTGTGGCTGTGCGAGGCCGCCTTCGACAGCTATTTGCCGCTCATCGAAGCGCTGCAAGCGCTCGAAACAGAGCGCATTCCCTCCCCCGTGACGCTTGGCATCACTCCCGTCCTCGCCAACCAGCTCGCGCATCCGTCGTTCGTGAGTGAGTTCGAGGCGTACATGGAGCGCCGGCTCGAAGGCGCGGCCGACGCGCCCGCGCATCTGTCCGCGGCGGGGGACTCGCAGCTCGTCCCGCTCGCGAAGTTCTGGCACGAACGGTTGACGCGTCTCCTGAATCTGTTTCGCACACTCGACGGCGATCTCATCGGGGCGCTGCGCGGGTTCGAGGATCGCGGGCGGATCGAGCTGATCTCGTCAGCCGCGACGCACGGTTTCTTGCCGCTGCTGTCGCGCGACGAAAGCATTCGCCTGCAGCTCGCCGTGGGTGTCGCCGAGCACAAGCGACTGTTCGGCCGCACGCCGACGGGGTGCTGGCTGCCGGAGTGCGCGTACCGCCCGGGAGGACCGTGGAATCCGCCGGGGGTGCCGCCGGCGCTGCGACAGATGTATCGACCAGGCACCGACGAGCATCTCGCCGCCGCGGGCTACCGCTATTTCTTCGTGGACACGCATCTGGTCCGCGCCGGCGCGGCGCTGGGGTACCCGGAGGTCGAGGAGATTCCGGCTACCGGCGAGCGCACGCCGTACGTCGCGTATCGCGTGGCATCCGCGAAGCGGCGCGCGCACGATCTGTTCGCCCTGGTGCGCGATCCCAAAGCGTCCGCGCAGGTGTGGTCGCGCGCTCAAGGGTATCCGGGCGACGAGTGGTATCTCGAGTTTCACAAGATTCGCTGGCCCGACGGCCTGCGGTTGTGGCGCGTGACGGGCGGCGCCGTGGATCTGGGCGGCAAACAGCGCTACGACCCGAGTGCGGCGAGCAACTCCGCGCGCAATCACGCCGAACATTTCGCCAGCGTGCTGCGCGAGACCGCCGCGCGAGTGCAACAAGAGCTCCCGGCACGCGGCGCCCCGCCTCCGGTCGTGACCGCGCCGTTCGACGCGGAGCTCTTTGGGCACTGGTGGTTCGAGGGCGTCGACTTCATTGCGCAGCTGTATCGGCGCCTCTCCCACAACGGTGTACGGCCCGTGACCGCCAAACAGCACGTGACGGCCAGTGCCAAGACGAGCCCCACGATCCAGCTCACGGAAGGCTCGTGGGGCAAGAACGGCGACTTCTCGATGTGGCTGAACGACCAGACAACCTGGACGTGGCAGCGGTTATGGGCGCTGGAGCAAGCGTACTGGGCGGTCGCGCCGAAAGCGCTCAGCGGCGGACCCAAGCCGCGCGCCGTCCTGGCCCAGGCCACGCGCGCGATGCTGCTGGCGCAGGCGTCGGACTGGCAGTTCATCATCTCCACCGGTGAAGCGGCTGATTACGCCAACCAGCGGTTCGACGAGCATTGCGGCCAGGCGGAAGACCTCGTGCGGGCGCTGGCGAACGGCAAGATCGACGATGCGACGATGCATCGCGTGGCAGCGCTGGAGGCGCAGGACAGTCTGTTCCCCAACGTCCTACGCAGCATCGCCGACGCGCTGGCATGAGCGTTGTCATTCACGGACACTTCTACCAGCCGCCGCGTGAGAATCCCTGGACTGGCCTGGTCGATCTCGAGCCATCGGCGGCGCCCGATCACGACTGGAACGTTCGCATCACGAGGGAAGCGTACCAACCGCTCGTCCCCATCTATGAGTTCCTGAGCTTCGATTTCGGACCGACGCTGCTCGACTGGATGGACCGGGGGGGGGGCGCGCCGTCCGTCTTTGCGAACGTGGCTCTCGCCGACCGCGCGAGCCGGGGACGGGTCGGTCACGGCAACGCGCTGGCGATGCCGTACCACCACATTATCCTGCCGCTCGCCAGCCGGCGCGACAAGGAAACCGAAGTGCGGTGGGGGATTGCGCACTTCAAGCGCCTCTTTCGGCGAGATCCCGTCGGATTCTGGCTTCCGGAAACCGCGGTCGATCGCGAGACACTCGACGTCCTCGCCGCCGAGGGAATTCAGTTCACGGTGCTCGCGCCGCATCAGGTCTCGAAGCCACCCGCGCACGGTCTGCCGGCGCGCATCGAGCTGAGCGGCGGCCGGTCGATTGCGGTTTTCGTGTACGACGGCGTGTTGTCGCACGACGTCGCCTTCGGCCCAATCACCACCGACGCCGATCGCTTGACCGAAGCACTCGAGCGCACGCCACCCGGCGCGCTCGCCAGCATCGCGGTCGATGGCGAGACCTTCGGCCACCATCACAAAGGCGCCGATCAAACACTCGCCACCGTCATCCATCGCCTCCAGCGATCCGGCAAGGTCGAGGTTACCAACTTCGCGGCCGCGCTCGCTAAGTATCCGCCCGCGACGACGGTCGAACTGGTGGAGCCAACGTCCTGGAGCTGCCCCCACGGCGTCGAGCGGTGGCGCTCCGCTTGCGGCTGCAAAGTCCACACCGACCGGCCGTCGCAGCAAGATTGGCGCGCCCCGCTGCGCTTCGCGGTGGAGTGGCTCGCGCACGAAGTGCACGGGATCTACGACCGCGAGGGCCGCGATTTGCCTGGAGGACCGCGCGCGTTTCTCGAGGCCGCAGGAGCCACCGGGCCCGTACGGGGCGATGAGAACACCGCGCGGCTCATCGAGATGGAGCGAGGAGTGCTGCGCGCCATGTCGTCGTGCGGCTGGTTCTTTGACGACATCGCCGGCCTCGAGGGCCGTCAGGTGCTCCGTTACGCCGCGCACGCGATTTCGCTCGCCGGCGCCGAGAGCGCCCGACTCGAAGCGGGGTTCATCGCTCAGCTTGGCGACGCGCGCAGCAACGATCCCGCCGCAGGGAGCGCGACTGACGTGTTTCGCAGCACCTTCCAGCCGACGCCATCATGACCGCACCCTTGCGATTCGTCTTCGGCCTGCACCTGCATCAACCGGTGGGGAATTTCGATCACGTCATGGCCGATCACGTGCGCGACGTCTACCGGCCGATCATCGAGCGCACGACGGCGGCGGGCTTCTTCCCGCTGACGCTGCACGTCTCCGGCCCGCTGCTCGAGTGGTTGGAGCAGCACGACACCGCGTGGCTCGACATGATTGGCCGGCTCGCGGCCGACGGTCGCCTGGAGTTGTTGCTCGCCGGATTCGACGAGCCGATTCTCGCGTCGCTCCCCCGCCCCGATCGCCTCGAGCAAATCGCGCGCATGCGCGAGTACCTCAAGCGGCGCTTCAGCGTCCAGGCGACCGGATTGTGGCTCACGGAGCGCGTCTGGCAACCGGACCTGGCCGCGGATCTGGCGGAAGCGGGCGTCGAGTATGCGCTCGTCGATGACCGTCACTTTCTCGTCAGCGGATTCCAGCGCGACGCGCTGCACCGCCCGCATCACACGGAGTCCGATGGCCGCCGCGTCGGCCTGCTCGCCATCGACGAACGGCTCCGCTACCTGATCCCGTTCCGCCCGCCGGAAGAAACGGCGTCATACCTGCGCGAGCTCCGCGCCCAGGGGCACGGGATGGCGGTGCTCGCGGACGATGGCGAGAAGTTCGGCGGCTGGCCGGGCACGAAGGACTGGGTCTACGGCTCCGGCTGGCTGGACGCGTTCCTGCAGGCGATGGAGAAGCTGACCTCCGCCGGCGAGATCCAGCTCAGCACCGGCCAAGCCGCGTTCCGGCAGGTCCCGTCCGGCGGCCTGGCCTACCTGGGCACCGCCTCGTACCGCGAAATGGAGAAATGGGCGCTGCCACCCGAAGCCCAACGGAACCTGACGAAGCTGGAGGACGAGCTCGGCCCCAAAGATCTGGAGGCGTCGGCTTCGTTCGTGCGGGGGGGACATTGGCACCATTTCCTCGTCAAATACCCTGAGTCGAACCGCATGCACAAGATGATGACCGCGCTTTCGACGCTGTCGCGCGCGCGTGGCGATCCGCCGGAAGCCCGACGGGCGATCGGCCGTGCCCAATGCAACGACGCCTACTGGCACGGCGTCTTCGGCGGGCTCTATCTCCCGCATCTGCGGAACGCCATCTGGCGGCAGCTTGCGCTCGCTGAGCGGGTTCTGCGCCAACGCGAGCCGCTCGCGTACGAGGAGCTCGATCTCGACTACGACGGCTACCCTGAGCTGTGGATCCACTCCGCGCAGTTCTCGGCCGTGATCAGTCCGCAGCGCGGCGGCGCGATCGAAACGTTCACCCGCTTCAGCGATCTCAGCAATCTCGCCGACGTGTTGACGCGGCGACGCGAATCGTACCACGAGATCCCGCCGCAATCAGCGCAGGGCCACGGCCAGGGGAAAGACGGCGGCACGGCGAGCATTCACGACATCGAGCGCGGGTCCCGGCTCACGGCGCTGCCGCCGGTCGATGCGGAACCGCGGGCGATCCTCGTGGAGCGGCTCCTGGGCGCCGACGTATCCGCGGACGATTACGCGAACGCCCGCTACAAGGCCATCCAGTCGTGGGCCGCCATACCGATGAGCGCGCGCGTCTCTCTGAAAGACGACGCAGTGACCGTGCTGCTGCAGGGCAACGATCTCGAGAAGCGCCTGACATTCGATGTCAGCGGCTGCCTCGACGTCGCCTACGCGTGGAATGCGGCGGCGGCACCGCCGCACGCGGTGTTCGCACCGGAGCTCTCGCTGGCGCGCGACGTGTCGCTACGGCTTCAGCCTGACACCGAAGTGTGGCGGTCCCAGATCACGACGGTCGCGCGGAGTGAGCGCGGGTTTGAGGAAACGGTACAAGGGTTCTCGCTCACGCCACGGTGGCCGGCCCGCCTCGGCAAGTGCTCGCTCGAGCTGTGAACCCCGCCTTCGATGTGCTCGCCGCGCAGCTGGCCGAAGTCGGCCGGCACTGCTACGAGCGCGGCTGGGCGCTCGGCACCAGCGGCAACTTCAGCGCCGTCGTCCACAAGGAACCGCTTACGCTCGCAATCACGTCGAGCGGCGTGGACAAGGGGCTGCTGGAGTCGAGCCACATCGTGGCAATCGACGCGCAGGGGCGCGTGGTCCAAGGTGCGGGCAGACCCTCAGCCGAGGCGATGTTGCACCTGGCAATCGTGCGATCCCGCAACGCGGGCGCGGTGTTGCATACACACTCCGTTTGGAGCACGATTCTGTCAGAGGCCACGGCCGATGGGGGCGACAGCCTGACGATCGAAGGCCTTGAGATGCTGAAGGGGCTCGACGGTGTGGGGACGCATGAACACCGCGAGCGGCTGCCGATCGTCGAGAACACGCAGGATTGGACCGCCGCGGCGCCGCGGATCGAGGCGATGTTGCGTGAGAATCCCGGGGCGCACGGATTCCTGATCCGCGGTCACGGCCTCTACACGTGGGGCCAGGATCTCGCCGAGGCCAAGCGGCAAATCGAGATCCTCGAATTCTTGTTCGAAGTGATGGGACGAAAGCGAGGAATGGCATGGCCACAGTGAGAATTCCCGCGGAGCAGCGCACCCTGACCGACGAGGCCGAGGTCACGGCGTATCTCGCCAAGCTGGGTATCGACTATGAGCGCTGGCCGCTGTCGCAGCGCGCCGCCGCAAATGCGCCGCCAGACGCGGTCCTCGCGGCGTACGCGCCGGAGATCGACCAGCTGAAAGCGCAGGGTGGCTACGTCACGGCCGACGTCATCGACGTCACACCGGCGACGCCCAACCTCGAGACGATGCTTGCCAAGTTCAGCACCGAGCACTGGCACGACGAGGACGAAGTGCGGTTCATCGTCCGGGGCCGAGGCCTGTTTCACATCCACCCGAAGGAAGGCGGCCCCGTCATCGCGATCGAAGTCGAGGCGGGAGACCTGATTCGCGTGCCGCGCGGCACCTGGCACTGGTTCGATCTGTGCGGTGACCGCGACATTCGCGCGATCCGGCTGTTTCAGGACAAATCCGGCTGGACACCGCACTACACGAACAGCGGGACGGACAAGGGCTTCCAGCCGCTGTGCCTGGGACCGACGTACATCCCGCTGGGTGGAGCCTCCTCGCGCTGAACGACATTCGCGCGATCCTGCTGGACATCGAAGGCACCACCACGCCGATCGCGTTCGTTCATCAGGTGTTGTTTCCGTACGCGCGCGCCCGGGTTCATGACTATTTGGAGCAGGGGGACATCGCGCTGCTCCGCGCGGAATACGCCGCGGAACCGCGCTCCCCTGACCTTCCGGCGTGGAATCCGGAAGCCTACGTCTACTGGCTCATGGATCGCGACCGCAAATCGACGGCACTCAAAGCGCTGCAGGGCCGGATCTGGGAAGCCGGGTATCGCGCGGGCGAGCTAAAGGGGAAAGGCGAGGTGTATCCCGACGTGCGCCCCGCGCTCGAGCGCTGGCACGCTGCCGGCAAGACGATCGCGATTTTCTCGTCGGGCAGCGTCCAGGCGCAGCGAGATCTTTTCGCCAATACGACGGCCGGTGACCTCGCTGCGTTCCTATCCGCCTACTTCGACACGACGACCGGACCAAAGCGTGAAGCGATCAGCTACCGAAAGATCGCGACAGCGCTGGGTCGCTCACCGCGTGACATCCTGTTCGTTTCCGACGTTGTCGCAGAGCTCGATGCGGCGCGCGCCGCGGAAATGCGGACGGCGTTGTGCCTGCGCGAGCGCGAGTCCCCAATCCCTGTCCCTCATCCCACAGACCATCCTCGCATTCGCTCCTTTGCCGAGCTAGCGTAGAGCTCAAGGCGGCCGCGAGCTTCGCCTCGCTGCAAGCCACGTTGACCGACGTCGAAGACCATCTACAAAACGCGCGGCGCTACTACAACGCCGTGGTTCGCGACTTCAATACCGCGATCGCGCAGTTCCCGTCCGGGATCGTCGCGGGGATGATGCGCCTCAAGCCGCGCGAATTCTTTGGCCTGGACGATCCGTCCGAGCGCGCCGTGCCGAAGGTGCCGCTCGTCCTCGTGCTCCTGGGGCTGTCGGCCACATCGCTCTGCGCACAACGCTCGTACTCGATCGAGCGGTTCGATGCGCGAATTCGTGTCAATCGCGATGCCAGCATCGACGTCACGGAGACGATCACGGCGCGATTCGTCGGGTCGTACAACGGGCTGTATCGCACGGTCCCGGTCACGTACCGGACGCCGCAGGGACTGAACTGGACGCTCCGGGTCTCGCTGCAAAGCGCGCAGGACGATGCCGGTCACAACCTCAAAACCGAGACCAGCCGCGTGGGCGCGTACGTCAAGTTCAAGGTCTGGATTCCGGGCGCCGCCGATGCCGACCGGACGATCGTGCTGCGCTATCACGCGACCAACGGCCTGCGCTTTTTCGACGAGCACGACGAGCTGTACTGGAACGTGACGGGCGATGAATGGGACGTCCCGATCCGTGCCGCGACGGCGGCGATCGAGCTGCCACCGGCCACCCCGGGCGTACGCGCGATCGCGTTCAACGGCGTGTACGGCTCGACCGCCAGAGACGCGACCGTGACGATCGACGGGAACCTCGTGCGCGTCGCGATGCCGCATCCCCTGGAGTACCACGAAGGGCTGACGGCGGTGGTCGGTTGGAACAAGGGGGTCGTCACGCCGCCCTCGCTGCTGGCCCGCGCGTGGGGCACGGCGCGCAGTAACTGGCCGCTCCTCATTCCGATCCCCGTGTTTCTCCTCGCGTTCGCATCGTGGTACGGCTCCGGCCGGGATCCGCGGCGCCGGCCCATCGCCGTGCAGTACGAGCCTCCCAAGACGATGACACCGGCCGAAGCCGGCACGCTGATCGACAATAGTGCGGACATGCGGGACATCACCGCGACGCTCGTGGATTTGGCGGTACGCGGATACCTGCGCATCGAGGAGCACCAGACGCCGAAGCTGTTCGGCCTGTTCGGCGGCGCCACCACGTACACGCTGCACCGCCTCAAGTCCAGCGAGGGGCTGCAGCTGCACGAGGCCGCCGTCTTCCATGGCATCTTTGCGAGTGACGACGATGACGTGCCGCTCGACGACCTGAAGGACGAGTTCTACCAGCAACTGCCGCTGATCCAGGACGCCATCTATGACCGGCTCAAGGAGGGCGGCTTCTATCGCGACCGCCCCGACAAAGTCCAGAAGAAATGGTACGGCCTCGCCCTCGGGCTGACCGTCCTCATCGGCGCGGGCGGCGCCTTTCTCGCCAAACTCGTTCTGCTCACGGCAATCCCGTTCATTGCCGCCAGCATCCTCGTCCTGCTCATCCTGGTGGGCTTCGCGCAGATCATGCCTGCCCGCACCGAGCCGGGCACGCGTGCGCTCGAGCACGTGCTCGGGTTCGAGGAGTTCCTGCGCCGCGTCGAGTCCGAGAACCTGAAGCGCATCATCGTCGGGCATCCGGAGTTGTTCGATAAATACCTGCCGTTTGCGATGGCGTTCGGGGTCGAGAAACAATTCGCGCGGGCGTTCGAGGGGATTTACACGCAACCCCCGCAATGGTACGTCGGACCCAGCGTGCTGAATTTCAACGTCAGTCATTTCTCGAGCAGCGTCTCGAATCTGTCGTCCGTTGCCGGCACGACGATGTCGTCCACGCCGCGCAGCTCGAGCGGCTCGGGCTTTGGTGGTGGCGGCGGTGGTGGGGGGGGAGGGTTCTCTGGCGGTGGCGGCGGTGGGGGCGGTGGCGGGGCCTTCTAACCGGAGGAGTGTGTCATGGTAAAGCGTTGTCTGTTGCTGGCCGTCGTGTTCGTGGGAGTAGCGTGCAGTTCGGTCGCTGGGCAGACGCAGCCGGCCATCACCGCGGCCGATCTGCGGCAGCGGCTGTTTCTCATCGCGGACGATTCGATGATGGGACGGGAAACCGGCAGTGAAGGCGCCTTCAAGACGTCAGCGTACGTGGCGGCCGAGTTTCGCCGCCTCGGTCTCGAGCCCGCGGGAGACAGCGGCACCTACTTCCAGAAGGTGCCCTTCTGGGTCGTGGCCGTGGATCAGCAGTCGCGCCTCGTCACGAGCGGCGGCGCGGCGCTGCAGCTCGGCAGCGACTTCCTTCCCGTGAGCTTTGCCGTCGCACCCAAGGTGCTGGACCAGACCGCGATCGTCTTTGCGGGATCAGTCGCCGACACCGCCCATCTCGCGGCAGCCTCGGGGCTCGCGGGGAAGTTCGTCGTGCTCGACGTCCCGGCGGGATTCGACCGGCGCGCCATCGGGCCGCTGCTCGGGCGCTATCGCGAGGCCGCCACCGTCGGGATCGTCGCACTCGATCAGCTTGGCAGCGAGCAGATCGCGCGCATCCGCGAGGGCCGGCCGGTCACCGATACCTCCCGCAATCCGCGCGCGATCCCGCTCGTCTGGCTCAGCCGGCGCGCCGCGGCGACCGTGCTCGGCAGCGATCCCGCCACGACGGCTCCGGGCGCGACGTCGTCCAACACGATCAGCGGGCAGTTCGACTTCACGCGCAAGCCGGTTCAATGGCAGGCGCGCAATGTCGTGGGGATCCTGCGCGGCCGTGATCCGAAACTGCGCAACGAGTACGTGTCGCTGTCCGCCCATCACGACCACGTTGGCTTCGATCGCAGGCCCGTCGATCACGATTCCCTGCGCGCCTTCAACCGCGTCGTGCGGCCGATGGGCGCGGACTCACCGATGCGCCCCGTGACCGACGAAGAGCGGGCCCGGATCCGGACCATTCTCGACAGCCTGCGCGCCATCCGCGGCCCCCGCCCCGACTCGATCCGCAACGGCGCCGATGACGACGGCTCCGGTACGGTAGCGATTCTCGAAATCGCCGAAGCATTCGCCCGCGCGAAAGGGAACGACCGGCCGCGGCGCTCGATCTTGTTCGTCAGCCACACCGGCGAAGAAGCGGGGTTGCTGGGCTCGCGCTGGTACTCCGATCACGCCACGGTCCCGATCGACTCGATCGTCGGGGAGATCGATCAGGACATGATCGGCCGCGGGACCGCGTCGGACTTCCCGCGCGGGGGCACGGGAGCGGGCAGCCCGACCTACCTCGAGGTCATCGGTGCGAAGCGGATTTCCCGGGAATTTGGCGAGCTGCTGGAAGCGGCGAACGCAAAACAGCCAGTGCCGTTCGTGTTCGATTACACCTACGACGCTCCGGGTCACCCGCTGCAGTACTACTGCCGGGCCGATCACTACAGTTATGCGCGCTACGGCATCCCGTCAGTCGCGTTTTCGCGCGGTGAGCACCTCGATTATCACCAGGTCACCGACGAGGCGCAGTACATCAGCTATCCTGACCTGGCGCGCGTCGCGCAAATGGTCCATGACGGCGCGCTCGCGGTGGCGAATGCGCCGAGCCGCCCCAAACGGGACGTACCGAAGCCGGCGGATCCGCATGCACCCTGCGTCCAGTGATCGCCGGGCTTAGAGGTACTTGAGCCACCGGTCGCTGCGCCGCGCTTTGAGGTCGGCGTACCAGCGGCACGGGAAGTAGAGCATCACGACGGCGATGGCCCAGACGAGATAGAGGAGTCCGAGGCTCCAGGTGTAGCCGTCGGGGGCCGGCGGGTTGGCCATCGGGTGGTTGGTGAACAGCCAGGGGTCCACGGTCCCCGTCCGAATCTTCGAGACGACCAGCGCGAGGGCGTGGATGAGCGGGATGTGCAGCACGTAATAGAAGAACGGCACACGGCCAAAGACCGTGAGCCACCGCGCGACCGGTCCGCGTGCGCGATCGAGCAGCGGAATCAGCGCGATGGTCGGGCCGAGCGTCATGAGCAGGAAGCTCAGCGACGCGGGGTACTTGGTGGTGTTGAGGAATGAAAGCAGCGCCGGCAGGCGGCCCGACGAGTTCCAGGGCTGCGGATCCCCGTAGATGTTGAAGGCGCGCAGTACCAGGAACAGGGCGGTGGCGCCGAGGCCGAGCCGCAGGCAGATGCGGTTACGGCGCGCCGGTTCCAGCGTCAGGACGGTACCGAACCAATAGCCTGCCGCCATGACCCCGATCCATGGAATGATCGAGTACAGCACGATCAGGGGCGTTCCCTCCACGGGTCCCTGGAAGAAACCGATGTAGAGAATCTTCCAGAGCTCGCCGAGCGCGGGAACGCGATTCACGAGCGGCAGCATGACGGCGTTATGGAGCGCGATGATCACCACGCCGATGAGCCCGACCGTTCTCGGACGGAGGCGCACCAGCGCCGCCATCAGGATCATGCACCACCCGATCACCCAGATGACGCCCGCCAGCATGTAGTTCGTGAAGTCGAAGTTGAACGTCCACGCGATCCGAATCACCGTCAGCTCGAGCAAGACGAGCCAGACGCCGCGGATGAACAGGAAGCGGGACAGGTCGGTGTGCTTCCGGCCGTAGAAGAAGGCGCTCGTCCCCGCGAGGAAGATGAACGCCGGCGCCACGAAGTGCGTCACCCAGCGGGTAAAGAAAATCCCCGCGGTGGGACCACCAGCGGGGAGTCCGGAATAGACGCGGACGTGATCGATCGCCATCAGAACCATCACCGCGCCGCGAATCAGATCGATCGACGCGACACGCGCCGTCGTTGCGATCGGGGCGGCGGGCGCGGCCAGAGGCGCACTCATGGGCGCGAACATGAACCATTTCGCACACGCCAGCAAGTCAGGCCCGCGTTAACTTGCGTCGGCGCATGATCCTCCGAACCGCGAGCCTCGGACTCTTGCTGGCCCTGGTGCTGGCTCGTACTGCCGGCGCGCAGAGCCTCCGCGTCGGGACCGCCACCGGGCGGATCCGGCTCGACGGACGGCTCGATGAGCCCGACTGGCTGCGCGCCGATTCCCTCACCGACCTGCGCCAGCGCGAGCCGCTCACCGGAGAGTCCGCCACCGAGCGGACCACGGTCCGGGTGCTCCGCGACGCCAGCGCGCTGTACGTCGGTGTGCGAGCGTACGACGAAGCGCCGCATCGCATCCGCGCGACCCAGCTGCGGCGCGACGCCGACCTGTCGAGCGACGACAACGTCCAGCTCCTCATCGACAGTTTCCACGACCGGCGCGGCGCTTTCGTGTTCGGTACGAATCCCAACGGCGCTCGCTGGGACGCCCAGCTGACCGATCTCGACAACCTCAACGAGAACTGGAATGGCATTTGGGACGTCGCTGTGGCGCGCGACCCCGGCGGGTGGACGGCGGAGTTTCGCATTCCGTTCGCGACTCTGCGCTTTCGCAGCGGGACTGACGTGCGATTCGGCTTCAACGTACGACGCTTCATCCGGCGCAAGAACGAGCAGGATCTCTGGCGCTCGTGGGGGCGCACTGAAGGACTGTACCAGCTGCTGCGTGCAGGCGAGCTACGCGAGATCGGTCCGGTGGTTCGCGCCCGCGACGTCGAGTTATACCCGTACATGCTGGCCCGCGCCATCGAGCCGACCCATGACAGCGCGAACGGGCGGCTAACGTCCGGGTTTGTCGGAGCAAAAACAGGCATCGATGCGAAGCTGGCATTCTCGCCTACCGTCACCGCCGATCTGACGGCCGGGACTGACTTCGCCCAGGTGGAAGCCGATCAGCAGGTCATCAACCTCACCCGCTTTCCATTCTTCTTTCCTGAGAAGCGGCAGTTCTTCCTCGAATCGAGCGGGCTATTCGACTTCGGAACGCCAGGTCGAACACAGCTCTTCTACTCGCGGCGGATCGGGCTTGACTCGGCGGGCGATCCGGACCCGATCCTGGCGGGCGGGCGCCTCTACGGCCGAATCGGGCCCTGGCGCATCGGTGTACTCGACGCCCAGACCAGCGGCGCACAAGCGAACGAGGCCGTCGTGCGTGTGCAGCACGACCTGCTGGCGCGATCGTACGTCGGCGCCATCGGCACGTTGCGGACTGCCGCCGGCTCCAGTGCAGAGGCCACCGCGGGATTCGATGTCGATTTCCCCCTGATCGTGCACGGCCAGAATCTCGAGCCGAAGTTCTGGATCGCGGGAAGCCGGACGGCCGTCGCACCCGGCACGCCTCTGGCGTGGCGAATCTCGGCCGACAATCCCAACGATCTCTTCGATAACTTCGTATCGCTGTATCGCATCGAGGCGGGGTTCAATCCCACGCTGGGGTTCGTACGCCGCACGGGAATCTGGGAGACCACCGGACATATCGATTTCATGCCGCGGCCCCATGCGCTCGGCATCCGGCAGCTCGATTTCACATTTCCGATCCCCAGCTGGGACATCATCGCCAACGAGTCCGGCTCACTTGGGCGGACCGGAGACTGGCAAACCGCGTGGTTTGAGTGGCGATTGTTCGGTGGCGATCGCGATAACGGCGACCACTTCGAGATCAACTATCAGCGCCAGTTCGATGCGCCGCCCGACTCGTTCGAAATGTTCCGTGGCGTGATTGTACCGCCGGGGCGATACTGGTGGTCGCGCTACGAGCTGCAGTATGCGACATCTTCCGCGCATCCCTTGAGCTTGGCCGGGTTTGTGAATTGGGGACCGTTCTACGGAGGCCGCAGCGCTGATTTGGAGCTCGAGGGAACGTGGCGTGGCGGCGGGCATGCCATCATCGGCGCGAATCTGACGCGCACGGCTGCGAGACTCCCCGGTGCAGGCTTCACCGCCGTACAGGCCTCGAGCCACATCGAGTATGACTTCAATTCCCGTTCGAGTCTGCTCGGGTTCGTCCAGTACACGAACGAAGATCAGCGTGTCGATTTCAACATCCGGTTTCACTGGATCCCGGTGATCGGGGACGATGTATTCGTGGTGTGGAACTCGGGTTACAGCACCAACCGGGCCGCGCGGTATCGATTCCCGTCGACGTCCGCTCTGACACGGCAATTGAACGGCGCATTGGTTCTCAAGGTCATCCACCGCCTCGCGCCATGAGCGGCAGCACGCTTTGGACGCTCCCTCCGGATGGACGGCTGCTGTTGCTCACCCGCTTCATCCGGTTGTTCGCGTACGGGGCCTTGTCAGTCGTGCTGGTCTTGTACCTGACTGGACTGGGGATCGGGACGCAGCAGATCGGAGTGCTGTTTACCCTGACGCTGATCGGGGATACCGCTGTCTCACTCTGGTTGAGCACGCGCGCGGATCGGAGCGGGCGGCGGCGCATGCTCATTGTCGGCGCGCTGCTGATGGCAAGCGCGGGAATCGTGTTCGCCCTCACGCGCACCTTCCTCGTGCTCCTCGTCGCGGCGACGATCGGCGTCATCAGTCCGAGCGGCAATGAGGTGGGACCATTCCTGCCAATCGAGCAAGCGGCGCTCGCACACGTCGTGCCGAGTGACCGCCGGACCAGCGTGTTCGCGTGGTACACATTGACCGGTGCGTTCGCGACCGCGCTGGGTTCGCTCGGGGCCGGCGCGTTGTCCCACGCAATTCATTATCGCGGAGTTGTGGTCCTCTATGCTGCCCTGGGAATCGTCCTCGGCCTCTCGTTCATGCGCCTCTCCGCGGCCGCCGAAGTCTCGTCGCCGCCAACCGCGGCGCCGTTCGGCCTCAGCCGGTCCCGCAACGTCGTGCTGCGGCTCGCGGCCCTCTTCGCGCTCGACTCATTCGCCGGCGGATTCGTCGTGCAGAGCTTCGCCGCCTACTGGTTCTATCTCCGATTCGGCGTGGATCCGGCGACGCTCGGTGTGATTTTCTTCGGAGCAAACGTGCTCGCGGGCCTCTCCGCGCTGGTCGCGTCCCGATTGGCCGCGCGGTTTGGGCTCATCCGCACGATGGTATTCACGCACTTGCCATCCAACGTGCTGCTCATCCTCGTGCCGCTTATGCCGAGCTTGCCGCTTGCAGTCGCCGTGCTGTTCGCACGCTTCAGCATCAGTCAAATGGATGTACCGACCCGTCAGGCCTACCTCCTCGCGGTCGTGAGCCCGGAAGAGCGGTCCGCTGCTGGCGGGATAGCGGGCGTGGCGCGTACCATCGGGGCCGGGCTCGCACCCATTTTTGCTGGCCTGCTGTTCTCCCGCCCACCCTTGATCAACGCCCCCTTTTTCATCGCCGGGACGCTGAAGATCGTGTACGACCTTCTGCTGTATCGGGGGTTCGCCCGTTCCACGCTTAATTCCGCTTGACGTTCACCTCGTCCAGCGCCGCGCGCAGCGCGCGCAGAACCGGATTCACTTCGCTGGCGATCAAGACGAAATCGCCGGTGGCCACGGCGGTGTTGGTGCCGGTCGCCTGGATGTTGATGGCGGTCGCGACGCCCATCGCGGGCGGGACTTCCACACCGTCCAGGGTCACCGCGTCGGCACGCGGGGCACTCACCTGGTAGACGCCGCCGTTCGCGCGGCCGTGCACACCGAGCACCTGTGCAATCTGAACCGTATCGAGTCCCAGCGGAGGCGGCGGGTTGGTCGTCGGCGCGGGTGTCTTCGTTGCTCCCAGCGCGTCATGGACCGCTGTGGCGAGGGCGATTGGCCTGCCCCGCCCGCCGATGTGGAGATACACGACGTGCGGCGACTCATTTGTCAGATGATTGTGGAGCGCCGTTTGCTCGATGCCGCCGCGTTGGAGGGCGTCGATGACCGGCGCCGCCTCGGATTCCAACAACACGAGGTCGCCCATTAACATTACCGTGCTGTCGCCAGTCTGTTTGAACGCCACCCAGGATCCGAGCGCGAGACTCGGACGCACCGTGAGCGCGCCGACTGTGACCTGAAGATCATTGCGGGGAAATCCAACGCGGTACGTTTCCCCTTGCAGATTGCCCGATCTGCCCAGCACACGGTCGATCACCTTCCAATCCACCGGATTTTGGGTGTTAGGCTGCTGCAACGTCAGACTCAATGCGGACAGCAGGACGAGGGCGCTAGGCATGTGAACTCCCCTTGGCCAGTGTACGTTCTGGATAGACTTTCGCGCTTCACAGCTGTGCCGAACCCGGAGTACGGGGGTAATTCTAGGACATGAACACCATTGCTCGCGTCACGCTGCTGCTGGGGGCGCTGGGTCTGCTCGCGTCCACAGCACCAGCACAAACCTTCGGCCGTAACGCTGTCCAGTACAAGACCTTCCACTTCAAGATTCTCAAGACCCAGCACTTCGACGTCTACTTCTATGATGAGGAAGCCGACGCTGCCGCTCAGGCGGCCCGCATGGCCGAACGCTGGTACACGAGAATATCCACTGTGCTGCGCCACCAGTTGAGCGGTCGTCAGCCGCTGATTCTTTACGCGGACCACCCCGCGTACAACCAGACCAATATCGCCCAGGTGGAAGGGAGTGAAGGTGTCACCGAGAGCCTCAAGCGGCGTATCCTCCTGCCACTGGGCGCATCGCCGTTCGAAACCGACCACGTGATCGGTCACGAGCTGACCCACGCGTTCCAGTACGACATCACCGGTGTCGCTCGCGGCAACATGGCCGCAGCCTTCAACCGCGTCCCGTTATGGTTCATCGAAGGGATGGCGGAGTATGTCTCGCTGGGCAATGTGGATCCTAACACGACGATGTGGATGCGGGACGCGGTCCGCACCGGCCGCCTGCCCAAGTTCCGCGACCTGGAAAACCCGCGGTACTTCCCCTATCGCTGGGGTCAGTCCTTCTGGGCCTACCTCGGCGGAACGTACGGCGATGACATCGTCGGAGCGCTGCTTCGCTCCGCCGGCCGCAGCGGCAACGTCCAAGCAGCGCTCGAGCAGATGACCCACCGGCCGGCGGACAGTCTCATTGCCGACTGGCATCGCGCGCTGACCGACGCGGCGAGGCCGATCGCGGTCGCGACCGGGACGCCGCTGCCCACCGACCGCGCGCAGCGGGATCAGGCGCGGTTGACGCCAGTCACGACCGCCGGTGCGCGGTCGCTCGTGACCCCCGGCAAGGAACAGCACTACAATCTCGCGCCGGCACTGAGTCCCGACGGCTCGCGGGTGGTGTACTTCTCGGACGCCGGGCTGTTCTCGATCGACATGTATCTCGCCAACGCGGAGAACGGACATACGATCCGCAAGCTCGTGTCCTCGACCCGCGATCCGCACCTCGAGAGCATGCAGTTCATCAACTCGGCAGGCGCCTGGAGCACCGACGGCCGCTTCGCGTTCGGTGCCATCGTCACCGGCCGGCCGGCGCTCCGCATCGTGAAGGGCGATAACGGCGACCTGATCAAGGAGATCAAGTTTCCGTCGCTCGGCGAGATCTTCAATCCAACGTGGTCGCCCGACGGGAAACAGATTGCGTTCAGTGCGCAAGTCGGCGGCGTCACCGATCTCTTCGTGTACGAACTCGACAGCGGCGAGCTGCGGCGCTTGACCAATGACGCCTACGCCGACCTCGAGCCGGCGTGGTCACCCGACGGTTCGCTGATTGCTTTCGTGACTGATCGCTTCACCACATCGCTGGACGATCTGTCCTACGGCGATTATCAGCTGGCCGTGATCGATGCACGGGGCGGCGGTCAGGTCCGGCAGCTCCCGCATCTCCCGAAAGCCAAGCACATCAATCCGCAGTGGAGCCCCGACGGGAAGAGTCTCTACTTCCTCGGCGATCCGGGCGGACTCACAAACGTGTTTCGGCTGTCACTCGACGGCGGTGCTATCGCGCAAGTGACGAATGTGTTCACCGGCGTCAGCGGCATCACCTCGCTGAGTCCGGCGCTGAGTGTCGCACAGAAGGCGCCGCGTGCCGTGTTCGCGGTCTACTCCGATGGCGGCTACGCGATTCAGGCGATCGACGATATCCGGGCGCTCGAGGGCGGACCGATCGTCCAGCTGCCGGCGACCGCCGCGGCACTGCCGCCGCTCGATCGCGCTCAGATCGGGACCTCCATCGCGGCCGTGATCAAAGATCCGGAGCCCGTGCCGCCGGCGGCGACGGTCGCCCTCAACAGCGCGGTCAAGGAGTACCATCCCAAGCTGTCGCTCGATTTCATCGCCCAACCCTCCCTCGCCGTCGCGGCTGATCGCTTCGGGACGTACATCGGCGGTGGCGCCACGCTGTACTGGAGCGACATGCTCGGCGACCACAATCTCGTCACGATGGCGCAGTTCCAGGGTCGCATCTCGGACTTCGCCGCGGCGACCGCATACCTCAACCGGAAGTCGCGCTTGAACTGGGCAGTGGGCGCCCAACAAATCCCGTACATCTTTTACGGCTACGCCGCGTATCAGGATCCGAACGGGGTCATCGTGGAAGAGATTGAGCGCTTCAAGCAAACCAATCGCGGGCTGAATGGCGTCATGGCGTACCCGTTCAATCGTTCCGACCGGGTCGAAATATCGGGTGGGTTGCAACAAATCTCATACGACGACGAGATCCAGAAGCACGGGTTCAATCAGAACGGCTCGGTCGCGTTCGACTCGACCATCCACAACCCCGTGCCACCGGCGGTGACGCTGGAGGCAACGAGTTTTTCACTCGTCCACGACAACTCGTTCTACGGCGCCACGAGCCCCATTATGGGTGATCGCTGGCGGCTCGAAGCAGACCCGACCTTCGGAGGCCTGCAGTTCTTCACGGCGTATGCGGACTATCGGAAGTACGTGATGCCGGTCCGTCCCTTCACGTTCGCGGTGCGGGCACTCCACATCGGGCGGTACGGCAGAGACGCCGAAGATATTCGCATCTATCCGATGTTCATCGGATACTCGAGCTTGGTGCGTGGGTATGACCGCGGGAGCTTCCAGTTGAGCGAATGCGTGAACCCCACGCCGACCTCCCCCTGCCCCGTGTTCGATCAGCTCTGGGGCAGCAAAATCCTGGTGGCAAACGCGGAGCTCCGATTCCCCCCCTTCGGTCTGCTGGGCGTCGGCGGCGGCTACTACGGCGTCCTGCCGATCGAAGCCGGCATTTTCTACGACGCCGGCGTAGCGTGGTCGGCGAGCCAAGGCGCCCAGTTGTTCGGGACCGGACCCCGCAAGCTCGTCCGCAGCGCCGGCGTCTCGCTCCGCATGAATCTGCTGGGGTACGCGATCGGCCAGATGGACATCGTGCATCCCTTCGACCGGCCAGACAAAAACTGGCTGGTCCGGTTCAGTCTGACCGAAGGGTTCTAAACACGGAGAACACGGTAGGGGCGCAGCATGCTGCGCCCCTACATGTGTTTTCAGCGCACTGGTAATCCGCTCGGCACGGAAGCCGGCACGATGCCGGAGAGATCGCGCGCCGCCGGATCGGTGAGCGATTTCAGGAACGCCACGAGATCGGCGATCTGTGCGTCCGTCAAATGCAGCGGCGACTGCAGCCGGCCGTCCAGCGTCGCGAGCACGGCGTTGATCGTACCGACATCGCCGTGATAGCTGCCCTGGACGCTCGCTGGTAGGGTGGACGGGTCGAACGTGCGCAGCGATGTCGACACATCGTTGTAGTGCTTGACGACCGATTCCAGCGTCGCGAACGAGCCGTTGTGGAAATACGGCGCCGTAAGCTCGACGTTGCGAAGCGGCGGGGCGCGGAACGCGAACTGATAGAACTGGAAGTTGAGGAGCTCGCCGCGACCCTTGTCGAGCGGCGCGCCCTGGCCTACGCCGGGTCCTAGCTGCGGCACGCCCGAATTCGCGAAGTCCCGCCCGCCCAGGAACGGCCCATTGTGACACTGCGAGCACCGCGCCTCGCCAAAGAACAGCACGCCGCCACGCTTCGCCGCGACCGACAGCGCATTGTTGTCCCGGGCCAGGTAGCGATCGAACGGCGATCCGGTCTTCATCAACGCATCCGTCTGGAATGCCGCAATCGCCGTCGCCATGCGTGTCGTCGAACTGGGCCAGCTCGTTCGGGTTGCCGAACACATCGAGATCGCCTTTTTCGCCGCGCATTTCCACGCGATTCAAGACGGGAAGCATGGCCTGCGCCTGCAGCAAGTCGTTGGTCGGCAAGACCACATCGGGGAGCGGCGGCCCAAAGCGCGTCAGCCGACCATCCCAAAAGATGTACGGCAGACCGATCGCGCTGTTCAATAGCGTCGGCGCGTTGCGGGGCACGAACACCCGCCCCACCCCCAGCGTGCGCGCCGGACCCGAGCCGCTGCCGCCGGTTCCCACCGCCAGCGCGAGTCCGTCGGTCAGATGTTGCGTCGGATCGTGGCAGGTCGCACAGGAGACGTCGCGGTTCCCGCTGAGGATCTTGTCGAACATCAGCGCCTGGCCGAGGGCGACCATCGCCGGATCCTGGTGGGGCGCCTCGCCGATCGGGACGATATTCCACTGGGTGAATTGGCGGCGCAGCTGCGCATCGAGCGACTCAGGTACGCCCGGGATGGGCGCGGGATCATCGCATGCGATCACCCCGAGGACGGCGAGAATGCACAGCGTTCTGACGTGTCTGGTCATCGTGAGCCCCCCTCCCCGCCGTTCAGCGCAGCGGCAATGACACCGAGATCTGGTGCGTCGTGGTTTTGACGTGCGTCAGGTTGAGCGGTCCGTTGGGCGCGGCGAGGAGCGTCCCACCTGCCAGGGCGACGTCGTCCACCGCCCATCCCACCTGGAAGGTCGATTGCGGCCGGCCCGCGCCATTCGTCGTCCGGCCGGCGTACCGGAGCTCGAATTCCGGAAAACGCAGGCTCAGGCCCCAGGTGGGCGTCCATTCCATCCAGCCCGTGGTGAGCCGCCGCTGCAGATCCTGAACGTTGTCCTGCTGGCGCAAGTTGTAATGGACGGAGCGCAGCATGAGGCCGAGCTGCAGACCGAACACTTTCTTCTCTCCGGGGAGCTCGATGTCACGTCCGACCCCGAGGCGCAGCAGCGCGTTCGCAAAGCGGAAATGGTTCTCGATCGTTTTCGCGCCGACGGCGAGGGTGTCGCCCGAGACGGTACTCATCGGCGACTCTGCGGCGGCCCACGTGTAGCTGCGGATCGGTTCGAACACGACATCCGCCCCGAACGAGGCCAGGCCGCGAAGCTTCGACAGCCCGATCCCGAGATCGAAGGCCGTGGTGTAGCCCGGATCGCGCGGAATCGCCGGGACGTTTGCCAGCTCGTAGTTGGGAATCTTGGGATGCGACGACCGATTCAGGGTCCCGATCCAGCCGATCCGCCAACCCGACGTGGCGAACGGAACGGTGTATTTGAAATGCAGTCCCCAGGTATGGGTTTGGTCGACGTTGTGCTCGATACGGGCGCGCTGGCGAAATTCCTCGAGGCCGGGATCCCAGTACTGGTCTGCGTAGGTGACCGTATGCGTCGCGGCAAAGTCATTGTGGAGGACGAGCGCTTCGAGGAAACGGTCGCCCCGCTCTCCCGGCCACGCCTTCAGGGCGCCGAGCCGCAGATCGAGCGCGTGACCGTCTTGCGCGACGCGTTGGCTGCCGGCATAGAGGAGGTCAACACCATCGAGTGCATGGAGGCCGGTCCACATCGCGCTCGCGCCGATCGAGATTTTCGAGCCCGGCAGATCGCGACCGACCATCGCGAAGGCGTACTCGTTGCCATGCGCGCGCAAGTCGGGTCCGGGGATTACGGAGTCGGGAGAGTTGGGGAACACCTGAACCGCGCCAGTTCGCACGAACAATCCATCCGGTTGGGGTGGCCGGCTCGGGTCCACCTGCTGCAACGCGAGCGCGAGTCCACCGTACCACAGAGCCCGGCGCGTCAGCACGGCGAACGGCAACGATCTGCCGCCGCCCGCGTTCCGCGAGACGCTGTACAAGGTCGGCGATCCGAAAAACCGCGAAGCGGTGAGTCGGGTGCCCATCGCCGGGTTCGCAAACGGATCCGCAAGCGAATCCGCGAGTGCGATCGACGCGCTGCCCATGCCGAGATTATTGGCGGGGAAGATCTGGAACTGATCGCCCTGGGCGATGGGAATCGTCTTGATCGGGATCAACTGCGCACGCGCGGGACCGACGAAACAAACGAGCGGAACGACGAGACAAACGGCCCGGAGGCCGGAGGGCGCCATAAGCCACCTCGACGAAGAAGGGGTCCCTTCCGAAAAGGATACCAACCGAGGGACCCGTCGCGTCACCGGAGGCGCGCCAAACATCATATTTTACAGCCATGAAAACACGTGAACTCGGGACTCAGGGCCTTCGCGTATCTGCCTTAGGCCTGGGATGCATGGGGATGTCGGACTTCTATGGCTCCCGCGATGACGCAGAGTCCATCGCGACTATTCACCGGGCCCTGGATCTGGGCATCGATTTCCTCGACACCGCCGACGTTTACGGACCCTTCACCAACGAGGTCCTGGTCGGGAAGGCGATCAAGGGGAAGCGCCAGCGCGTCGTCCTGGCGACGAAATTCGGCAATGTGCGGGCTCCCGACGGCAAATTCATCGGCCAGAATGGCCGGCCCGAGTACGTGAAGACCGCCTGCGACGCCTCGCTGGGCCGCCTCGGCGTCAACCATATCGATCTGTACTATCAGCACCGGGTCGATCGCGCCGTGCCGATCGAAGAAACCGTCGGCGCGATGGCGGACCTCGTACGGGCGGGGAAGGTGCGGTTCCTCGGGCTCTCGGAGGCGTCAGCCCAGACGGTGCGGCGGGCGCACGCGGTCCACCCCATCACCGCGCTGCAGACGGAATACTCGTTGTGGAGCCGCGACGTGGAAGACGAGATCCTGCCGACCGTGCGGGAGCTCGGCATCGGCTTCGTCGCCTACAGCCCACTCGGCCGCGGATTCCTCACGGGCCAAATCAAGCATCCCGAGGACATCGCCGAGGGCGATTGGCGCAAGAACCACCCGCGCTTTCAGGGTGAGAATTTTCAAAGGAATCTGGATCTCGTCCGGCGCGTCGAAGCGCTGGCGCGGAAGAAACGGTGCACGCCCGGCCAACTCGCACTCGGGTGGCTGCTCGCCAAGGGCGAAGACATCGTCCCTATTCCCGGGACGAAACACCGCACATACGTGGAAGAAAACGTCGGCGCCCTCACCGTGACGGTGTCGGGCGCCGAGATTGCGCTGATCGAAGGCCTGGGTGCCGCCGCCGGAGCGCGTTACCCCGAGGGCGGGATGCGCACCGTCAACGGGTAGCGGCCATCTTGCCTTCAGCCGCCTCTTCGAGCCTCGCGATATCGAGCTTCTTCATCTGCAGCAACGCCTGCATGACGCGATTCGCTTGCTTGGGATCACTCATCAGCCTGCCGAGCGCCGTCGGGACGATCTGCCAGGAGAAGCCGAACTTGTCCTTGAGCCAGCCGCACTCGCTCTCCTTCCCCCCGCCGGATGTGAGCTTGTGCCAGTACTCATCGATCTCCTGTTGCGTCTCGCAGTTCACGACGAACGAGAAGGCCTCGCTGAACTTGAACAACGGGCCGCCGTTCAGCCCCGTGAATTGCTGGCCCTCGAGCTGAAAGTTGACGACCATCACGGAGCCTTTGGGACCCGGCCCCGCGTCGCCGTAGCGGCTGACGTTGAGGATCTTCGAGTTCTTGAAGATCGACGTGTAGAACTGCGCCGCCTCTTCGGCGTTGTTGTCGAACCAGAGGAATGGCGTGATCTTCTGCATACGAATTCTCCTTGATCGTCAGGTTACGCAGTTAACAGCTCATCCAGGCGAACGTAGCTCGCCTCCAACCCTTTCGTCGCCCCCATCTTGATGGCAGCGTCCCGTGCTTCGCGCGTCGCGTAACGGACCGTCGTGCTGACGGTCGTCGTGCCGCGCGTCTCGACGAGCTCGGTGGTGACGAGCGTCTCGCCGCCGGTCCAGTGGTCGTCATACGACTCTGTGGCGACGAGGCGCGACGCGCGCACCATCTCCTTGAACGTCCCCCCCATGCCCATTTCCCGGCCATCGGCGTTGCGCCAGACGTAGCGGTACTTTCCGCCAACGCGCAGATCGATGTCGCAAACCGGCATCGTCCAGCCGGGGGGGCCCAGCAGCCACCGCCGCACCAGCTCGGGCTTGGTCAGGGCGTCGAACACCATACCCCGCGGCGCGGCGAATTCCCGCGTCATGACGAGCTCGCGCTCGGAGGGAGTCGTAACCTTGAGCGCCGGCTGTTTCATTTGGTTCTCCTCTTTTGTTTCGGCCTGGGCTTACCCTCGTCCACGAGCGCGTCCACGGTCCTCCGCTGCTTGTCCTTGAGCTCCTGGAGCACGGCGTCGAGTCGCTTGTAATTCCCTTCCCAGATGCGACGGTAGCGCTCGATCCAATCGGTCGCGTCGGCGAGCGGCCGCGGTTCCAGGCGCCGCGGCCGGCGTTGCGCCTCGCGGCCGCGGGAAATCAACCCGGCGCGCTCCAGCACCTTGAGATGCTTCGAGATGGCGGGCTGGCTCATGTCGAACGGCTCCGCCAGCTCGGCGACGGACGCCTCGCCGGTCGCGAGGCGCGCCAGGATGGCGCGGCGGGTGGGATCGGCCAGGGCCGCGAAGGTCGCGTCGAGAGCATAACTAGTTGGTTTCATAACTGTCGGGTAATGTACGGCGGGTCCCGCGCGGCTGTCAAGGCCTTATCGTTCGGGGGTGAAAATCGCGACCTGGAACGTCAACGGCATTCGGGCCCGGGCGGCGCAGCTGCGTGAATGGCTGCAGCGCGATCGTCCGGACGTGGTGTGCCTGCAGGAGCTGAAGGCCACCGCCGCCCAGATCCCCGCCGAATCCAAGCTCCCCGACTACCACGCCTATTGGCACACCCTGAAAGCCTATTCGGGCGTCTCGTTACACGTCCGCAAAGACCTTTTCGCCGTCGATCCGGTGTTCAGTCATCCGCCGTTCGACATGGAATCCCGGATCGTGCAGGTGGAGCATGGCGACCTGGTCATCGCATCGATCTATGTGCCGAACGGCGGCAAGGATTACCCGGCGAAGCTCGCGTTCGTAACGAGCCTCCGCGATTGGGCCGCGCGGCTGACGGCCGATGGCCGACGGCTGATTCTGTGCGGCGACCTGAACATCGCGCGCACCGAGATGGACGTGCACCCCAAGGAGCGGAAACCCAACGCGGTGGGACAGCGCCCCGAGGAGCGTGCGCTCTTCGAAACACTGCTCGGCACCCAGCTCGTGGACCTGGGACGCCGCTTCGATCCCGACAATCCGAATCTGTTTACGTGGTGGGCGCCGTGGCGGAATCTGCGCGCCCGGAACATCGGCTGGCGCCTCGACTACGTGCTCGCTTCACCGGCGATCGCAGAACGGGCATCCAGCTGCATCGTGCAGGCCGACGTCGGAACGAGCGATCACGCCCCAGTGATGCTGACGACCGGCTGAGCAGCAGCCCCGCGCCAGACGACACAATCAGTCGTGCAAATGGGAACGCCGCTCACTATCGTATGGCACATGGGCACGGTCCGAGTCTACGGCAAGGCGGCGCCGCCGCGCGCGGAAGGATCGCCGCTGCTGGCGGGCGTGCTTGCGGGCATCGGGATCACCGTCGCGTGGGTAGGCTTGGTCTACGTGACGCACCAAGCCGTCGGCGTCGCCGCCTGGGGTGTCGGCGGACTGCTTGGGATTGTCATCGCAAAAACCGCCAAACCGCCCACCAAGGCGACCGGCGCGCTGGCGGCGGTGCTGACCCTGCTCACCGCGTTCTTCGCGAAGGTGGTCCTGATCGTCGTCGCCTTGCAGCCGATCCTGCGCCAGGAGCTCGCGAACAATCCCGGATCGCTGACCACGATCTTCCTCGTCGAAAAGACCCAGCAGAAGTCCTTTTCGCCGGAGTTGCAGAAGACGATCGACACGCGTCCCGACCTCGTCGCCGATACGACCCTCTTCGGCCCCGGGTACGAATTGCGGGAGCAGATGATCCACGAGGCGATGACTGCGGCCCAAGCGTCCTCATTTGCCGAGCGCGCGCGTCTCGTGCACGTGCACTTCGACCAATTCTTGTCGACGCTGGGATTCTGGGCGCTGTTTTGGGCGACGTTCCGACTGCTGGACCTGCTGTGGTTGGGACTCGGCATCTCGACGGCCTGGACTTTGGGCCAGGGACGAATCTGATCTAGGTTCCCGTTCCCTTCCCCATGTCGCGCTCCTCACGCTCGCGCTGTTCTCGCGCCAATCGGACCCGCTCCTGGCGCTCCTTCGCCGCGGCCTCGGCGGCGGCCTCCCGCTCGCGCTCCTGCGCGTTCCAATCGGTGTTGGCCGCGGTTTCTTCCCTGGCCCGGCTGACTCGCTCCTGGCGCTCGCGCATGGCATCCTTCTGCCGTTGGTCGCGCTCGACGTCGCGCTGGGCCTTGTTCTTGAGGTGTGCCCACCACATCACGAGGAACAGGCCGAACTGGGCGGGCAGGATGAAGATGAAAGACGCCGGGAACAGCTGATTGACGGTGATCGTGACTGCGATGCTCGCGAGGGCCCATTTCCACCCGGTCATGTGCTCGTAATCCGCGACGAAGTAGAACAACGCCGCGAAGGTGAAGAGGCCGCCGCCGAGCCCGAACATGGGCTAAATATGTGAAACGGGGTTTGGGGATGCAATATTTTTTCGCGCGGATACCTATTCAGGAGGCTGACAGAATGCCCCGGATTATCTGGATCATCCTGATAATTGTGATCGTTGGCGCGGCAATGTTTTTCTTGCGACGGTACATGGAGCGGTAGCGTGCTGACGGTATTTCTGCTGTCCCCCGCGAGCTGCGCCGGCACACGCGCGCAGCTGTTGCTCAAGAGTCAGACGAGCCCGCTGACCGCGCGCCTCGCCAACGGCGGCGCGCCGCTCGGCGAAGTGTTCACCTTCATGAGCAGCCTCTATTTCCGCGGGAAGCTCGCGTACGCCACGCGGTTTGGGCGGGCGTACGTAATCGCGCCGGGGCGCGGCCTCCTCCCGGCCGATGTGCTGATTCGGGTCGACGATTTGCGGAAGATGGCGACCGTACCGGTGGACGAAGCCGAGCCTGCGTTTCGGGAACCCCTGGTTCGGGATGCGACCGCGCTGCAGCGCGGACTCGCGACAGACGACCGTGTCGTGTTGCTGGGAAGCGTCGCGACGGACAAGTACGTCGGCCCGCTCCTGGACGTCTTCGGTGATCGGCTGCTCTTCCCAGCCACGTTCGCCGGGCGTGGCGACATGAGCCGCGGCGGGCTGCTATTGCGGTGCGTGCGGACCGAGACGCCGCTCGAGTACGTAGCCGTGCGGGGCGCCGTCCGCCACGGGCCGAAGCCCCCCAAGCTCCCGCGACTCCGGTAGGCGGTTCCCCGCCGGCCACCAGTTCCACTTTCCCGCCAGCTGTAACAGCGCCGGCCCCACGATCATTCGGACGATCGTGGCGTCGAGCAGCACCGCCACGGCGAGCGCGAAGCCCAGCAGTTTGGTCAGCAGCACGTCACCGAGAGTGAAGGCCGCGAACACGACCAGCATGATCGCCGCGGCGTTCGTGATGACCTGCGCCGTACTTCCCAGGCCCTCGACGATGGCGTCGTGATCGCTCATGCCGGCGTTGCGGGCTTCGCGAATGCGCGTCATGAGAAACACCTCGTAGTCCATGCTCAGGCCGAACACGATGCAGAACACCACCACGGGCAATGACGAGAACACCGCGCCCAGGGGCTCTGTCACGCCCAGAAGGCGCGCGCCGTGGCCGTCCTGAAAGACCAGTTTCAGCGCGCCGAATGCCGCGCCGACCGACAGGAGGTTCAGGACCACCGCTTTGAGCGGAACCAAGACCGATCGGAACCCGACGAACAGCGCCAACATGGTCCCGCCCACGACGAGCGCGACGATGTGCCAGAAGCGACCGGCCACGGCGTCCTGATAATCGGTATTGAATGCCGGCAGCCCGCCGACCGTGAGCGAAGCGCCCCCGATCCCAAGCCGCCGCGTACCCATGGCGCGTAGCTCGCGTACGAACGCGAGCACCTCGTTCGGTGCGACCGACTCGCCCGGCATCACCTCGACGAGTGCGAGTCGCCCGTCCCGGCTGAGCAAGCCGGCGGTCAAGCGGCGTGTCGTGAAGCCCGGAGTGCTCGCGAGTTTTGCGCGGCTCATCCCGGCGGCCTCGAGCACGGTCACGATGGATCGCACGCGCGCGACGCGAGGATCCGCTTGCAACGTTTGCGTGTACCGAGCCACGGCATCCCAGCCCGCGGGCTGCCGGACCGAGACGTGCTCCGGCATCGTCACGACGATCCGCACGGTTTGGATCATCCCGCTCCGCCCCATCCCTCGCAGATCGTTCAACGCGCGCGCGGATTCCATCGACGCCGGCAGCCAGTCGCCGCGCGGCAGCCCCGAGTGGAGCCCGATCGCCTGCAGCGCCAGGAGCACGAGCGGCACGCCGCCGGCGACGAGGGCAACCCACGGATGGCCAGTGACCCAGCGACCCCAGCGCCGCCACCACTCGACCGAAGTCCGCCGGAACGTCGCGCGCCGGACTCGGCCCCAATCGATGCGCGCGCCGAGCGCCGCGAGGACGCCGGGGAGCAGCGTCGTCGCGAGCAGCGCCGACGTGACGACGACGAGAAGGCCAGCCGCCGCGATCGCGCGCATCTCGTTGAGCGGGACGGTGAGCAGCACCAGGAAACCCAGGGCCACCGTCGCCGCCGAGAGCAGAATCGTGTGGCCGGCATGCTGGGCCGCTTCTGCGGCTGCGGCGCTCGGCTCTCGGCCCTCACCGAGTGCGTCGCGGAACCGGCTCACCATCAGCAGCGCGTAATCGATACCCAACCCAAGGCCGAGCATCGGGACGACGCTCTGCAGGAGGATCGACAGCGGCCAGATGCCAGCCGCGACGGCGGCCGCACCCAACGCGATCGCGATCGCCACCGCGCCCGCCACCACGGGCACCAGCGCCGCCGCCAGCGCGCCGAAGGCGAGCACTAACAGCGCCGCCGTCACCGGCAGCGCCCGGCGCTCGGCGTGCTGCACATCGGCGGCGCTGGTCCGTCGCAGATCGACGTTGAGTGGCGTCTCACCAGTCCAGCGCAGCGCGATGTCGGGATAATCCCGGCGCAACGCCCCGGCCAGCCGCTCGGTGAGACTGCGCAAATGCGGAATGATGCGGTCGGGCTTCGTGGCGCTGTCGGCGGCGAGTCCCACGATCACGAGCGTGCCGCGACCAGCAGGACTCACCAGCAGGCTGTCCGCTCGGTCCAGATAGGAGAACACCCCCGCGACCTGCGGCGCAGCGGCCAGAGGTTGAATCACGCGCCGCAGCGCCGCCGCTCCTTCCGCCGTTGCCGGGGACGGCACACCACCGATGACGAGGACTGCATACCGCGCGTAGGCCGATGCGAGTGGCCCCTGGAGCAGCCGCTCGACGGCGGCAGATTCGCTTCCCTCGACGCGCGCACTGGTCTGGAGGACGTTCGGCAGCCGGCTCGCACGTGGGACGAACACGACCGCGGCGACCACCCACAGCACCGCGATCCAGCCGCGCCGGCGTACGACCAGCTGCGCGAGCCTCACTGGTGCTCCGCGACGATCGCGCACCAGCTCACGCCGCCGCCGACCGCTTGCAACAGGATTCGGTCGCCCGGCACAAGTCTCGAGTGGATCCCCGCCAGGGCGACGGCGAATGTGGGCGTGCCCATGTTGCCGTAGTCGCGCACGACCACCGGGACGGCCGCGGGATCGAGCCGCAGGTCCGTCATGAGGTCGTCCATCTGCGCGGCGTGTGTCTGATGGAACAGGGCATACCCGAGACCTTCGCGGCAGACGCCGGCGGAGGCGAGACTCTCGCAAAACAGCGTGCGCCAACGGGCGCGCACGAACTCGGCGGCCCGGTTGACGTCGTGGAACTCGTACTGGTACCGCGCATTTGCATCAACCGGCGGGAATCGCGACGACACGGTCATCGAGCCGGCCAGTGCAGGCTCGGTGCCGTGAATCATCGACAGGAACCCGGATCCGTTCGG